>Ga0233430_1001685_pt1 | contig 29451 bp, 23 predicted proteins | sample SI_118_April2016_2_FD_179883 | JGI IMG/M metagenome (GOLD analysis project Ga0233430, IMG submission 179883) | Seawater microbial communities from Saanich Inlet, British Columbia, Canada - SI_118_April2016_150_MG | ecosystem: Environmental > Aquatic > Marine > Inlet | place: Canada: British... | reverse complement strand
AAATAGAAAGTTAGTGACTGATATAGTAAATGCGTTTGCGCAAGTAGTGGTTGAGCAAAATAGAGAAGTTAATCGAGAAGAATATCAATTAGCGATACGTTTTATTGAAACGCAAATTGAGAAACGTAGAGATGGTTTTGAGCGGAGCCAACAAAAATTACTTGATTTTCTAAAACGGGAAGATTCAGTAGCAGTATCAAAAGAAACAGAAATTCTAGTTGCTCGGTTAGTTTCTTTTACAACGACTGAAGTTGATTTGGCATCAGAAATAGAAGTAGCTAATGCGAAAATGGTTGCATTAAATAAAAAGATAATACAAATGAGTAACATTAATGCTCCTTTTATTTCACAATGGAAAAACGAAGTTAATCAATTGAATATTGGTTTAACAGGATTGAATGCACGTAAAACTTTTTTACAAAATGAGATTCTGGAAATAAAGAATGAAATTAGTAAATTGCCTCCTAAAGAATTGCTTTATGCGCAATTAGTAAGTGAATCTAATTTTGAGAATAAACTTTTAAATAATCTGTTAATTAAATTAGAAGAGACCAAAATTTTTGAAGCTGCGAAAATAGCATCTATTAGGATTGTTGAGCCGGCGATTATGCCGAAATCCCCTGTTTTTCCGAATAAAAAGAAAGTTTTACTTTTGGGTATTACTATGGGTTTAATGGCGGGCGGAGCTTTGGTATTACTTTTGGAATATTTTGATCAAGGTTTAAGAAGTCTGGATGAGGTTAAAGAAATTACAAATTGGGCTAGGCTAGGGGTAATACCTAAAGATAAAGACGATCAAGATTTTGAATATTTGATTACTAAGGCGCATCCCAAATCACCTATTTCGGAAAGTTATCGAGGTTTGCGTACAAATATTCATTATACGGCTGTGGATAAAGAGATCAAAAGTTTGGTGGTGACTAGTAGCGCGCCGGGAGAAGGAAAAACTACGGTAATGACGAATCTGGCGTTTACCCAAAGTATTTTAGGTAAAAAAGTTTTATTGATGGATGTGGATCTTCGAAAGCCCAAAACACATAAAAAATTTGGTTTGAAAAATACTGTGGGTTTGACCAGTGTTTTGGTGGGATCAATAGATTTAGAGAAAGTTATTCAGGAAACGGGTATTCCTAATCTTTTTGTTTTAACTGCAGGGCCGATTCCGCCAAATCCTGCAGAATTGATTGAGAGTAAGAAGTTTAGTGAAATGTTGGAACAATTAAAAAAAGAGTTTGATTTGGTGTTATTGGATTCACCACCATTTCAGGCAGTAACAGACGCAGCGATTCTTTTTAAGAAAGTTGATGGTTATATTTTTGTGGTGGATATAGAAAAAACTACACGAGATTTATTAAAACAAACCTCAGATCATATCAAGCAAATGAATTTACCGCCATTGGGGTATGTGATTAATAATTTGGCTTTGGATAAGAATAAGTATTATGGGAAGACTTACTATTATCATTATGATTATAATAGTAAATCTAAACCAAAGCGGTAAATTTTGATTTATGCCTGGTCTAAAATCAAAATTTATTTTGTTTTGATTTGGATTAAAATTATTTTAATACGGAGTTAAGCAATGCTGAGAAGATATTCGACGACGATTAGACGAAGTGAATATGTACTTGATTTTTTAATCAATGTTTTGATTTTAGGTGTTTTGATTAAATCATCGAAATATTTTGAACTTAATTTACATACTATTTTTAGTTTTGCAGTTTTATTTGTAGTAGGTCAGATTTTGATTTTTCGGGTTTTGGGTTTGTATGGGTCCAGGCGGTTTAGGTCTTTATTGCAACAATTGGTTTTAATTACTACCAGTATTTTAATTCATGCAGTATTGGTAAGTGTTTTTTATGCAGGTGCGCGTTTTTTCTTGGATTTTTCTTTAATTTCTTATATAAAATTGTTGATGACCTATTATTTAGTAGCGATGCTTTTATATTTAGTCAAAGGTTTGTTAGTGAAAAGTGTGACTTTTTATTGGCGTACTAGAGGTTATAATTCCAGGTATGTGTTATTGGTAGGGGAAGATGCGTTAGAAGAGGTGGTTTTAGATTTTGAAGAAAATAGTAAATTAGGCATAGCGATTATTGGATATATAAGTAGTAAGCCATTAACTAATTTTAAATTAACCAATTTTAAATTAAATTATTTGGGAGATTATACTGACTTTGAGCAGGTTTTGAATAACAAAGTGGTGGATCAGGTGGTTTTAGTGCCGGGTAAAGAGTATCAAGAGCAATATCAAAAAATGATGACTTTGATGAAGTTGCATGGAAAAGAATTTTATATTTATAAGGTAGAAGATAGTGAGCCATTTAAGCAAAATAGTTGTTTGTTTTGTGACAAAGTTTTTAGAATGAATAAAAGAATTTTTGATTTAGTGGTTTCGTTGATTTTATTGTTTTTTTTAGCGCCTTTGTTGTTAGTTGTGGCCTTAGCGATTAAATTAACTTCGTCTGGACCAGTATTTTTTAAACAAAAACGGATGGGGAAAAACCGACGTTTGTTTGTTTTATATAAATTCAGGTCAATGTGTGTGGATGCAGATAAAAAGAAAAAAGTCTTGATGCAGTTTAATGAAATGCAGGGCCCCGCATTTAAGATGAAAAATGATCCGCGTGTCACTAAAATTGGTAGCTTTTTAAGAAAAACTAGTTTAGATGAATTACCTCAATTAATTAATGTTTTGCGAGGTGAGATGTCTTTGGTAGGACCAAGACCGCCGTTGCCGGCAGAAGTAAAGGAATATGATGATTGGCATAATAAAAGATTGTCTATAAAACCAGGTATTACTTGTATTTGGCAGGTGTCTGGTAGAAATGAAATTCAAGATTTTGATGATTGGGTGAATTTGGATTTGGAATATATTAAGACACGGTCGTTTAAACATGATATTAAGTTGTTGTTGAAAACTATTCCGGCGGTGTTTAAGTCTAGGGGGGCTTCTTAGGCCTCACCCCCTAACCCCCTCTCCATATTAATGGAGAGGGGGGATAAAAAAAGAAGGAAAAAGCATAGCTATGAAAAAGGTATTATTTATTTTTGGGACGCGGCCAGAGGCCATAAAGATGGCGCCGTTGGTAAAGGCTTTTCAGAAAGATACGCAAAATTTCGAAACCAAGGTTTGTGTTACGGCACAGCATAGATCAATGCTTGATCAGGTTTTGGATTTTTTTGAGATTAAGCCTGATTATGATCTGGATTTGATGTTGCCGGGCCAAACACTTTTTGATATTACAGCGCGAGTTTTGAAGGGCTTGGAAAAAGTTTTGGATGATTGTGAGCCAGAGGTGATTTTTGTACAGGGTGATACGACCACGGTTTTTGTGGGGGCCTTGGCTGGTTTTTATAAAAAAATAAAAATAGCACATATTGAAGCGGGTCTTAGAAGTAATAATAAGTATTCACCGTTTCCCGAGGAAATAAACCGTAAGTTAACCGGACATATGACAGATTATCATTTTGCGCCAACTGAAAAAGCAGTGAAAAGTTTGCGAAAAGAAGGTATTACAGAGAATGTGTGGCAGGTAGGAAATACAGTGATAGACGCTTTGTTTTTGGGGTTAAAAATTATTAAAGAACAAGGTGAAGATAAGTATTATGATTTTTTTAAAGACATTGATTTTAATAAAAAAATAATTTTAGTAACTAGTCATCGTAGAGAAAGTTTTGGTAAACCTTTTGAAGAAATATGCGAAGCTATTAAGGAGATTGCTGAAGCATATCCAGCTGTAGAGATCGTGTATCCGGTACATTTAAATCCTAATGTCCAAAAAACAGTAAAAAGTATTTTAAAAAATATTAAAAATGTACATTTGATAGATCCTTTAAATTACCCTTATTTAATATGGTTAATGCAAAAGGCTTATTTGGTTTTAACTGACTCAGGAGGTATACAAGAAGAAGCTCCTTCATTAGGTAAACCGGTTTTAGTTATGCGGGATGTGACGGAACGTATGGAAGGGGTAGAAGCGGGAACCGCGAAGTTGGTGGGAACAGATAGGCAGTGTATAATAAAAAATGTCACGCAATTATTGGATGATCAAAAAGTATATGCTCAAATGGCGCAGGCGGTAAATCCTTATGGTGAGGGTACAACATCGCAACAGGTGTTAGAAATTATGAGGGAAATTTGAAATGGAAAAAAAAGTTTGTGTATTAGGCCTTGGATATATAGGGTTACCCACTGCTTCGATTTTGGCTAATAAAGGATATGACGTATTAGGTGTCGATGTGTCCAAAAAGATCGTAGATACGATTAATCGTGGCGAGATACATATTGTGGAGCCGGATCTTGATGTTTTGGTTAAGTCAGCGGTAAATTCAGGGCAATTAACAGCTTCTCTGAATCCAGCATCTGCAGATATTTTTTATATTTGTGTGCCAACGCCTTTTAAAGAAGATCATAAGCCAGATATTTCTTATGTTATATCAGCTACGGAAAGTATTTTGCCTTATGTTAAAAAAGGAAATTTAGTGATTTTAGAATCTACATCTCCACCAAAAACAACTTTAAAAGTTGCAGAAATATTAAAAAAGACCGGCTTTGCCATAGGTGAAGAGGTTTTTGTTGCGCATGCGCCGGAACGAGTATTGCCGGGGAAAATATTACATGAAGCTATTTATAATGATCGTATTATTGGTGGGATAAATGATAAATCAGCACAAATTTGTCAGCAGTTTTATAAAACTTTTGTACAAGGAAATATTTATGTGACAGATTCGGTAACAGCGGAAATGGCAAAGCTTTGTGAAAATTCTTTTCGGGATGTGAATATAGCATTTGCGAATGAGCTTTCGATGATTGCTGATAAGCTGGAAATTGATGTGTGGGAATTGATTGATCTGGCAAATAAACATCCTAGGGTAAATATTTTAAAGCCTGGGCCAGGAGTAGGCGGTCATTGTTTGGCTGTGGATCCCTGGTTTATTGTGGATGCAGTTCCAAAGGAGACTAAATTGATTAGGACTGCGCGGGAAATAAATGATTTTAAACCGGATTTTATTCTGGGAAAGATTAAGCAAGCAGCTGCTAAATTTAAAAAGCCAGTGATTGGTTGTTTGGGATTAGCTTATAAACCGGATATTGATGATTTGAGAGAGTCTCCGGCGAAAGTGATTGTGCAGAAGTTATTAAAAGAGAAAGTAGGAGAGATTTTGGTTTGTGAACCAAATGTAAAAGAAGACGAGGTGGAGAGTATGAAGCTAAGTAGCTTGGTAGAATTGATGGAAAAAGCAGATATTGTGGTAGGGTTGGTAGGGCATAAGGAGTTTAGGGAGATGGAGAGAAGTGTTCTGGCAGAAAAGATTGTGATAGATGCATGTGGAATGTGGGAGATGATTTGATGGATTATTTTTTGGACGAAATGCGTATTGGGTGGGGGTATTACATTTCTATTATATTAATTCCCTTAAATTTTTAATAATTTTAACCTTTTTGTTTTTAAAATAATTTTGCCAATCTAAAAACTCAGTGTATTCTGACATAAATACAAAATCAGCTCCAATAGACTTTGCGCTTTCATAATCATATTTACTGTCTCCTATAAAAATAATAGGCGGCTTTATTAAACCTGTTTTCAATTCTCTCTTCAAAATTTTAATTTTATTATCAGGACATCCAAATATACCATCAAGGTTAGACGTTAATCCTTTATCTTTAAATATTTTTCTAAGTTTTGTTTGCAAGCCACCTGAAACAATTATTTTTTTACTATCTGGCGATAATGCTTGTATTAATTCTTTAAACCCTTCTGTTTCCAGGCAAGCCAGTAATTTTTTTTCTAGAATTAAACTAAAAGTTTGTAAAAGTTTTTTTAAATCATCTTCATATTCTTTTTGTCCTATAATCGTGCTGAAAAAATATTCTAATTTTTCAAAGCGGGAAATGCCGCCTTCCTTCATATGATACTTTATAAAAAGTTGTGGATATTATTAATATAGGAAATACCCATATGCTTACGTGAAATGGACTGAAAACCGTAATATGTATGCTATTTAATTGAATATTTGTTTTTATATAAACTATCTTTTTCCATTTCTTTTCTTACAAAAATCAAATCTTCCTTGGTATCTACACTAACAGCTTCACTTTCAACTTTAACCGCTTTAATCTTATATCCTTTTTCTAGTATTCTCAAATATTCATTGTATTCTATTTTTTCTAATTTTGTTTTGGGCCATGCTGCATATTGCAATAAAAAAGATTTTCGAAAAGGAACAATGTGATAAGCTTTTAACATTGGCGGGTTAGGAGTTCTGGCACAAGAGGGGATATCGGCTCTAGATAAATACATAACTTCCATATTTTCATTAACCACCGCCTTTATATCTGATGGCGAATTAACTTTATTATAAGGATTGACTAAAATTGCGATATTTAGGTTAGAATTTTTCTTTAATTCGACTGTAACAGCATTAATATGATCTGGGTTTACTAAGGCTTCATCTCCTTGAATATTAACAACAATTTCGCATTCAATTTCTTTTGCTGCCTCAGCTATCCGATCTGTCCCTGTTTGATGCTCTTTGTTTGTCATAATAGCTTTCCCGCCGTGCGACACAATAACGTCATGAATTTCTGAGCTATCTGTTGCAACATAAACCTCATCTAATTCATTTGATAATAGACTTCTCTTGTAAACATGGACTATCATAGGCAATCCACATATATCTACAAGAGCTTTTCTAGGAAGACGAGAAGATTCTAATCTCGCCGGAATAATACCAACTGTTTTTTGCTTTTTCATTATTTAGTCTCCTCTTTAAACCATTGCTGTAATTTATTGATTGGCTTAAACAACACGGAACTATCAACATCGTATGTAATAAAATTCATCCCCATATCTAAAAGCCACTTAACATCTTTTTCTGATTGAGCGACGAAGCCACCAGCATACTTACCTGCTGATACAACTTTTCTCACACCTTCTTTCATAGTTTTTATGACACTAGCATGTTTAACATTTCCTGGCACGCCTAATGCTTGAGATAAATCGTAAGCACCAAAATAAACCACATCAATTTCTTTTATTTTTAAGATTTCATCAAGATTATTAAGACCCTCTTGTGACTCAATGATAATAGAAATAATGGTGAAATCGTTGGCTTGAGCCGCATAATTTTCTTTTCCTAAATTTGTAAATCCACCTGCTTTACTAAATGGTGTATAACCTCTTTTACCTTGAGGAAAATATTTTACATAATTCACTATTTTTTTTGCAGATGCATAATCATCAACATGTGGGATCATGATGCCATGCACGCCTTGGTCTAACGCCTGTAAAGCCATCCAATCAGCGTTTGCCGGGATACGCACTATAGGGGTGCAGTTATGCAATTCACAACGGCTCACATAGTCCTGAACAAGGTCTAATTGAAAAGGCCCATGCTCAAAATCAATAATTAAAAAATCTAATCCTGTGTGCGCAAGCACCTCCGCGGCCATAGGAGACCCCAACGTATTCCACATCCCTAAAACAGGCTGGCCTTTGCTCATTTTGTTTTTTAAATAGTTATTTTTAATCATGCTTCTATTTTTAACTCCTCAAAAGATTTAATACATTCACAATCTAATCCAGTAAAATCATCCAATTCTCCCAAACCAGTTAATACGCCAATATTATGTTTAACCCCACTATTTATCCCCATTTTAATATCTACTACGTGATCCCCAAAAACAGCCGCCTTTGATATATCTACTTTGCTTTGTGCCAAAATTTTATGTGCTAAATCTGGATATGGTTTGGTGTTTTCCACTTGATCCGCACCAATAATATATTGAAAATATCTCGATATATTTAAAGTGTCTAAGGCAACCTTAGCTCTTGAAGTTATATCCGTGGTAACAATTGCCATTTTGATATTATGTTTAGAGCACTGCTTTATAAAATTTAAAACACTAGGTAAAAGCTTAAGATATGGGGCTAAGTTTTTAGCTGTTAAGTGATCAACTTCTTTAAATATATTTTCAACTTCTCCTTCTTTTTTACTCATGTCATACTTATTAATAACTTCAGTAACCACTTTTACTATGTAGGTACGGGGTTTTATGCCAACTGGCCCCTCTGGTTTCATACGGCCTGTTTTTAAGTCTATTCCCATTCCATCTACTAATTCATCTCTTATTTTTTGACATTGTGAGAAATTTGAAAACCATTTGTCAACAATAATCGCTGCTCTTTTTTTAATCATAGATCCCCAATAATGGTGAATATCAATAATTGTGCCATCTTTATCAAACATAATAAGTTCTATATTGGAAGAAATAATCTTATCTCTAATAAAAAGTTTAGCCATTTTTTTATTCCTCTATGCTTTCGACAACAAGCTTTTTTGCAATACTAATGGCTGCAGATAAATTTTTAAAATCCTTATAAAAATTATCGTTGCTAAGATATTCTCTGACAATTTTCCTGGCGTGTGTACCAATGGCGACTCCATTAAAATAAATATTACAAAGCTTTGCCATTTTTGATGTATAACTGTTTGTGCCACCTGATAATAATATATTTAAATTCTGGAATTTAGAATCTTTCTCAATTAAGTTCTTCTGAATAACATCAGCAATCGCAATTGCTTGCAAAGTAGTGTTATAATCATCGCTTCCCCCGCTCATAGGAACCCCATCTGCTTGAATAATAAGACGATCTCCGGCCATATTAGCTGCTTTCCTTATGCGATCAATAAGATGCGTATTTGATAGATGTTTCCGATCCAAACACATAGAAACAAAATGATTGGGCTGGATTTTATTAACTAAAGCCCACTCTTTCATAATAGACTCATCCCCAAGCACGGCCGCATGAAGCTCAATATTTTCTGCGCCTGCTTTTAAGCATTCAGGTAAAATTTGTGCTAGTCCTTTTTCATTATGTTCATATGCTATGGCATTTACTGGGCATACTGATTCACAATGGCCACACCCAATACATAATTCCCTATTAATTACTAAGTTTGACGGTATTGCTTTTGTCGGACAAACCTCTATACATTGTTTACATTTAATGCATTTTGCAGAAATAATTTTAGCTTTCCTTACATGATGATCTCCTGGCATCCCCACACTAACTGTAATGAAAGGACGAATTGCTATATTAATATTTAGTTCTTTAGCTAATTGATAAGCTATATCAATCCCTTTTACACACCCTTTTACTACTGCGGGGGTAGCAGACACATCAAGGCCATTAGCGCCCGCTAAAGTATAAATCACGGCTAGCTTACGAACCTCATCTACATTTTCATTCCCAGCCCCACATACTAACTTAAAATACTTCCCTTTTTGAAGTAATTCTTTCATTTCTTTGTATCGTTCATTCATATACTTACCTCCAAAAAATTTAAATTATATTTATAATAAACTGTAAACAGAACAAACTGGTATATTGTAATTTGTTGGTAAAATTGAAGCTATTTTTTTATCTTCTGTATATTTACTATTTAACAAAATATCCCAAAAATCCTGCATTTCTTTGCCTTCTTCTCTATTATCTCCATCTTGAAAACCATCAAAACCAGCCACATAAATATTCTTAGGCTTAGATAAAAGAGCTATACCAACAGCAAAAATCCCAACCAAATATGAAGTTAAGATTACTTTTTCATTATTAATCTCAAAATTATTTGCCTCTAAGCTATAATTTAAGCTCTTTAAATTTTCTTTCTGAAAAAATTCAGGTGCTTTTTTTAATCCGGTTACAATTTCTTTGACCTTTACTAAAATATTTTTATCTTTTAATTCTGATAAACGAACTTTGTTTAAAACCGCAATTGTTCTTGGAATATCCTTTAAAACCTCTACATTATTACATTCTATAACTAAAGGCTGCTGTTTATTAATAAATGCTTTTAGGGCATTTTCATGCTCTTTAATCGAAGGCCCTTTGGCAACTATTAATACTGACTCAGCCCCCTGCGCTTTGTATTTGGGAATTACAAACGTATCGTTTTGTTCAACGGTTTCTTTTCTTAAAACTTTATTACTAACTTCAACAAGTTTTGAAGCGTTATACTTTTCTCTGTTTTCTTTAGGAATACCTCTTAAAATTTCATTAACCTGGGCCATTGTATATTGATGTGCTGATCTTAATTTTTGACAATATGTTGGATGAAGATTTTCCAGCCCACTTAACATATAACTTAAATTCCAACCCCATCTGTATTTATTATTAAGGGGAATAAAGTGTTTTTCTATAACGTCTAATAAAGAAAAGGCATTAAAATTTTTCCTGTCATTATTAAAATACATTGCCAATATAATTTGCTCTAATTTAAGATTACCAGCCCCCCTCCCCATGCCAGTTACGGTAGCATCAATAAAACTGATGCCTTCTTCAATAGCGCTCAACGTATTAGCATATGCTAAACCTTGACTATCATGTGCATGGAATCCAATTTCACCTTTAAAATAAGTGCTAAATAATTTTTTGTAATAAGCGATATTTTTTACTGAAAAATTACCAAATGAATCAGCAAAGTACAAAACTTTAAAAGGCGCATCTTTGATTTTTTTTAAGCCATCAATAATTTGACTTTCATTTAATAACGACACTCCCATAAAATTAAAAACAACCTGATATCCTAATTCGGAAAGTAAACATGCTAACTTATTGGCTCCCTCAATTGTTTCATAATACGAAGCAACACGGCACCAATGAAAAACAGAATCTTTTTGTGATTTTACAATACTATATAGTGCTTCTTTATTGATTTGACCATCAGCCAGTAAAAACTCTTTAGCATCTAGCATAAAAGCATATTCCATATTAGGGTATCTTTTAAGAAATTGAAGTTGGCTTTCACTACAATATTTACATAATCCGTAAAACTGATTTGTATTAAGAGACTTATACCCCATTTCAACGATATCAACGCCACTTTTACTGAGCGCGTCAATAAGTTTTTCTATCAAATTTAGATCAAAATTCCAATTATTATAATAACCACCGTCTCTTAAAGTGCAATCTAAAATAGTTGTTTTTTTCATTTTTGTTCCTTTACTGTAAAGTATTATATCATTTTTTCAAATTTGAACGAACGTCTGTTATCATATTTTTTTTTAGTTTAGCTGTTTTCTGTATAGGATTGACAGCTCTGCTATACGAATTATAAAATGTCTTATGTTAAAATACTTAACAAAAAATAGATAATTTAGGTTTTTAGTAGGAGATATTTATTTTCGTGTTTTTATTAAATTTAAATTATTTATTAAGGAAATATAAGATGAAAAAATATAAAACACTTATATTTTTAATGAATTTTATTTTAGGAAGACCTCCTAAAATAGGGGAAATAAAATCAGTTTGTAATAGAATAAAAAAACAATATTTTTTACAACTTAATACAAAAGATATTTTTTTGGATAGAGTAAAATTATTTCTTCATATATTAATTTTTCCATTTAAGTTTTCTTTTAATTTAAATAAGTCTAAAGCAAAAATATTTATATATGATATAGAAAAAAAAGATATAAGAAAAAGGTTTGTGCAATATTATCGACAAAAAGAAGGCCAAAATTTAGATTTAAAAGATATTGAAATTTTTCGAAGTAATGAATTTTATTATAACGATATAAGCGTAAAAACAATATTTTTTTTAATTAAAATATGGGTAATATTTTTAGGATGTAGTTTTTTTTCTTTTTTCGATCGTACTAGCTGTTCATATTTATGGCTTTTATGTGTATTAAATAATATTGCTAATGCGATTTTTACCAATAAGGGCGTTTCTGAATTATATTTTTCTTATCTATATAATATACAATCATATTTTTCTGTTTTACTAATTAGTAATATATTAGAAAATCAAATTTATTTAATTTCTGGGAATAGTATGCTTTATACAATTAATAGATATACTAGTGCAGAAAAATGCAATTTTATTTTATGTTCTAAATATCAGGAAGAAGAAGCTAATAATTTTATAAATTTGCATTGGATAAAAGTGAAGAGTATTAAATTGTGGGGGTTAGATGGGGCTTCATTTTATGAAGATTTAAAACCACAAAATTTTTTATATGATGTAGGTATTTATAGCAGTGTTTCTTGGGCCAGGGTAGATGGCGTTTGGCGAGCAAATGATATAAAGGCAATAAAAAATTATAAGTATATAAAAAATGAACGATATGCTAATTTTTTAAAAATTTTGGACGAAATTATAGAACTGAAAAAAAAAAACAGGGATAAAAGTTAAGTTTTATTTGCATCCTTTTGAAAGATATTTATATAAAGTTCATAAAATAAAGCCTCCTTATTTTTCTATTTTAGTTAAAGAAGGTATAGCTGTTGATTTTAAAGATGATAATTCAATTAAAAAAATGTATGAGGCTAAAGTAGGAGTTACTTTATGTTCGACAATTATTTTTGATAGATTACATTATGGTTTAGAGGGCTTTATTTATGCTGAATGGCCTCAACACAAAATGTTTAATCCTAAATTTATGGGGAAATATCAAGCTAATATTTTTTATAATTTTGATGAGCTTCAAGCAAAAATAAAAAAAGCTTTATAAAAAGAAATTATAAATAATTATGACTAAATATATTCATTCAGGTAGCCATATAAAAACACTTTTAAAAAATTCTTCTTGGTATTTTATATCCTCCATTTTATCAAAAGGCTTAGGCATAATTCTTATGCCAATTATGACGCGTTTGTTAACTACGACAGATTATGGGCTTTTATCAAATTTAAATGCGATAATTGGTTTTGTTACTGTGTTCATTTCATTATATATTGACAGTGCTTTTAATCGATTTTATTTTGAGCACAATGAAAGTCAAAAATCGCTTAAGGAATATATCAGTACATTTTTTTGGTTTGTAACTTTTTGGGGGGCATTTGTAACTTTTATTTTAATAATAGTTAGTAAATTTTACTTAGCTTCATTATATTCAATAAAATTTTTCCCTCTTCTTTTTGGAGCTTCAATCATTCCATTATTTATTCAGCTAGCCGCGTTTGGCTCACATTATTTAAGAAATAATCTTAAAATAAAATTAATTGTTATTCCTAATTTAGTTATATCTATACTAACAATTATCGTAAGTATCTTTTTGATTATTAAATTTGATTTAGGAGTTGTAGGTAGATTTTATGGTATTTTATTAGGTGTTTTCTTGTCGTTTATATATTTTACTTTTATTTTAATTCAAAAAAAGTTAATCATATTTTATTTAGATAAAAAGTTAATCATAGCTGGGTTGAAATACTCTCTTCCTCTTGTTCCTTTAGCTCTTTCTTCTTGGATAACGCAATTAAGTGATCGTATTATTCTTACTTATTATACAGATTTTTCAGAAACAGGTTTGTATGATGTTGCATATAAAGCCTCTTTAACTTTAAGAATATTTACAGAATCAATATTTCAGGTTTATTCTCCAATGATGATATCAATGTATACTCATGATAAAGAAGCGTTTAGAAGTAAGTTAAAGAAGTTTATTCCTCAGTTTAATTGGATAATGCTTTTTGCTGCTTTTTATTTGGCTATTTTATCAAAAGAAATAATTATAATATTGACAGGTAGTAAATTTCATAGCGCCTATACTTTGGTTCCTATTATTGTTTTTGCCTATTATATTAGTTCGCATCAAAAATATTTTGGGTCAATTTTTGGATTAAAGAAAAAGACATATTTAAGCACAGTTGGATATTTTTTGCAGGCGTTGATTAATTTAACATTAAATATTATTTTTATTCCAATTTTAGGAAAAGTTGCTGCCGCATGGTCTACTTTTTTTTCATTATTCTTTTTAACGATATGGAGTGGTTTTTGGTTTTTTAAATGGGAGAGTGTTAAAATAGAATGGAATAAGATTATCAAGACTTTTTTGATTTTGATCATAGTTTATATAGTATATTTAGGCATTAATACTGTTTTTAAGTATACAGCAGTGCCAATGTTCTTTATTAAATTATTAATAACAGCTCCGGTTATTCTTTTCTTTACTTATAAATTTGAGATTATTAACATCAAAGGAATCATGGGCATATTTAACAAAAAAGGATTTAAATAAAAATTTCATATGAAAATTATTTTTACAGGAGATTTATCAGCAAGCGGGATTTTTTATTCAAAAATAAAAAATAGTGAAAATGTTTTTTCTCAAGAAATAACTTCTTTTTTTAATCAAGCTAATTTTGTTCATGTTAATTTAGAAAATCCGATTACGAATCAGCCATTTAGAAAAGATAAAAGAGGAGCAGCTTTAAGAGCTCCTTTGGAAGTTGTTAATTTATTGCAAAAAAATAATATAAATATTTGTTTATTAGCCAACAATCATATTGTTGATTGTGGAAAGGCAGGTTTATTAGACACAATTTCAATTTTAAATAAAAATAATATTTTATACTATGGAATTTCAAATAAACCTAAATATATTATTCTTAAAAAAGAAAATATGAGAATAGCTTTAATATCTTCTGCTCATATAGAAGGTCCGATGGGAAATGAAAATAGATTAGGGCCCTATTTTTTAAATAATAGAAGAATTAAAAAAATAATAGAGGAAATTAAAAAAAATGAAAATGTAGATAGCATAATATATAATTATCATGGAGGAACAGAATATAATATTATTCCAGAACCTCAGAGAAGAAGGTTTTTTAAAGAACTTATTAATTATGGAGTAGATATAGTTTTTGGGCATCACGCACATGTTCCTCAAGGAGTTGAAAGACATAAAAATGGTATTATATTTTATGGTTTAGGAAATTTGGTGTTTGATTTGAAATCACAAAAAGATAAAGCATATACGAATTTATCTTATTTTATAGAATTGAATTTTAAAAAAAATAAGCCTGTAGAGTTTATGGAGCATTTTTATTATATTGATTATAAAATGGGTAGAATTATTTTGCTTCAAGATGATTCTATTAAAAAACGTATAAAAAACAAAATACAGGTTTTTAAAGATGAGGAAGAATATAAACAAGCCTGGTTAGAAGAATCTTATAGAGTTTATTTATTTAATAGAAAAATAGATTTTTTTTCATCTAATTTACCTAATAATGAAATAAACAAAAATAATAATAAACAAAAAAAAAGAAATATATTAAATAGAATTTTAAGTTTAATAAAAAGATTAAGCTTAGATAGTATAAAATCAAATAAAAGGCCTTTTGTTATTGGCGCTATAAAAAGGGGTTTAAAATATGGAGTTAGGAGGTGAATAATAATTTGATTGTTTTTAGATTATTATGATTGAAATATTTAATTAAGGAGAGATTATGAAAAGGTTTTTTTATAAAATTTTAGAGAAAATCGGCTTGTATTGTAACAATAAATGTTTGAAATATATTTATTTTAATAAGAAAAAATCAAATTATTTATATGAAAGAGTAATTGAATTTGCTTTTACATTGGAGAAATTAAGTGAAAATAAAATTCTTAATGTATTAGATGTAGGAACTGGCACCAATTCTTTTTCTTCCACGTTAGAACATTGTGGATTTAATGTTACTGCTAGTGATTTGATGGGTAGTTATTGGTCTTTTTTTCAAAATAGACATATATTTGTTTATAAAGATGATATTACGAAATCGAAGTTTGAATCAGAAAAATTTGATGCAGTAACTTGTATTTCAACTTTAGAACATATTGAAGATTATAATGCGGCAATTAAACAGATGGTAAGAATTATTAAAAGTAAAGGGTTGTTAATTTTGACTTTTCCGTACTCTTGTGATGAATTTTGTGAAAATGTTTATAAACTTAAAACAGCAGATAAAATGGCGCAAGGTTTTAGATATATTGCAAGGTCATTTTGTGATGATCAAATTGAAGAATGGTGTTCTAGATTTAATATAGAGATAGCTGATAAAAAATATATAAGAGGTTGGGACGGAAAGTTTTGGAGAAGTGGGAAAAGGATCGATTTTCCATATGAAGTTAAAGAAAAAGAAAAAGCCAATGCTATATGCCTAGTTTTTAAAAAAAGAATGTGAAAATTGGAGTTAATAGGTGAATAATAATTTGATCATTTCTGAACTAAAATCAGGATGGAAATCTTTTAAGAAAAAAAATATCTGTTTGCGATGGACCGGAAAGATAATTATAAATAATAAATTTATGGATTCTCCAATAGAATTATATGATTTATTTGAAAAAATTAATTTTGACGATGATATAGCTATAAAAAAAATATTGGAAAGGCTTGATGGCTTTTTTACAATAATATATGAAACAGAAAATAATATAATAGCAATTAATGATCGTCTTCGTTCTTATCCAATTTATTTTTATCATAAAGCAAATCAATTATTTATATCAGATAACGCATATTTAATTAAAGAAAAATTCAATTTAAATATTCAAAATAATAATGGAAGTGTAGAATTTTTATTAAGCGGATACGTCACAGGAAATGAAACTTTATATAAAGATTTATTACAATTATTACCAGGTCAATATTTGTCTTATGATAAAAAATTGCATAGATTTAAGATAAAGGAGTATTTTAAATATTATCCAAATACTAATAATAATTTAGAACTAAGCTTAGAGAATAAAGTAAAAGAATATAAAGAATTAATATATAGTTCATTTGAAAGATTGAAAGATTATATTATTAAAAATAAGTATCAGCCAATTATTCCGCTTAGTGGAGGAAGAGATTCTAGATTGATGGCTGTAATGTTAAAAGAAGTGGGGATAGAAAATTCTATAGCTTTTACTTATGGGACTAAAGAGCATAAAGAGGTTATTAAAAGTAAAGAAATAGCAGGGGAATTAGGGGTAGATTGGTTTTTTTGCTCTTATACAAAAGAAAAATGGCATAAAGAATATAATAATTCTATAGTAAAAAAATATTTTAATTATGCAGACGGGCTTTCTGTAAGACCACATGTCCTAGATTATATTGCAGTTAAAGAATTATTTTCAAAGAAAAAAGAAAAATTATTATTTTTGTCTGGACATAGTTTAGATTTTATAGCAGGTAGCCATATTCCTGCATCATTATTTATGTTAAACAAACCTTCAAAAAATAATTTATATGAAGCGATTTTAGCAAAACATTTTTCATTTCATTATATTTATAAAAAAGAACGAGCTATGCTTATCGAAAGAATAAGTTCTTCTCTAGATTTTTTGCCGCAAGCTACATTTGATGAAATTATTTCGGCTTTTGAATATTGGGATTGGCGCGAAAGGCAAGGAAAATTTATTTTAAATGCACTTAATGTATATGATTTTTTTAATTTTGATTGGTATTTGCCTTTTTGGGAAAGGCAATGGATGAATTTTTTTATGCAATTACCTTGTGAATGGCGTTATAAACAAAATTTTCAAAGATATGCTCTTCATAAATTATTTCCAAATTATTTTGAAAAAGAAGAATGGTTTTGTGAGAAAGAAACTAAAAAAGAAGAAATAAAGAGAAAATTTAAACGTAATCTCAAAAAAATTATTTTAAAAATACCATTGAGCTCATATTATTTCAGGAGAAATAATTATGCTGGTGTTGCTAGTAATTATGGGGTAGAAAGATATGGGGCATTTGATGTTAATGTTAACTCATTAGAAGAGTTTGCTAAAAAATATACTGCCGAAACAGATATAAGTAGAATATTTTATTTTTTTACTTTGCACTATTTATTAAAAAACAATTTCAATTTAAATTTTTTAGATAGTAAATATAAGAAAATAATGGAATTAATAAATTATGAATAACCAAAAAGAAATAATAGTTATAGCCTTTAAATTTCCGCCAATGGGCGGAATTGGGAGCAGAAGATGGGCTAAATTTGTTAAATATTTGGCTAATAAAGGTTATATAGTTCATGTGATTACTATTAAATATTCCTATAAAGATAAGATTAATTGGACAAGAGATGTTGAAGATAATGAAAATATAATAATCCATCGGTTGCCATCTTGCTTTCCTGTTTTTTTCTTAAAAGAAAATAAAAGTAATTTATTATTGTTATTGGAAAAAATATTTAATAAGACTATAAAAAAGCTCTTTTTTTATTTAGATATAGCGCAGGGTTGGGAGAAAAAGTTAATTCCTTATGCAAGAAATTTGATTAGGGAGAAAAACATTAAAAATGTGATAGTCACAGGGCCGCCTAGTTCTTTACATTATATTGCTACCTATCTAAAAATTGAAAATCCGTTAATTAATTTAATTCAAGATTATAGAGACCTTTGGAATTGCGATATAGATTATGAATATAAAACCACCTTAACTAACTTTAGACAAAAGGAGAAAGCTGCGTATATGGAGTTTTTTACGATTGCACATGCAGATAAAGTTGTTTTTATTACAGAAGATGCAAAGAACATGATGGGTAATTTGTATAAAGAATTTTGTCATAAATTTTGTTGTATCTATAATGGTTTTGATCAAGACGATAAAAAAATATTAGAAAATACTAAAGATATTTCGAGAAAATTCAATATGATATATACAGGTAATTTGGGTCTAGGCCGAGAAAAAACTTTGGTATTGTTAGCAAGAGCAATCGCGGAATTAAATGATAGTTTTATTAATGATAATTTAATGATTGATGTTTATTCTACTTTAAACCTAAAGTATTATGTGAAAAATAAATATTATGATATTTTGCAAAAGAATTTTAGATTTCATACTAAAGTGGAGCAAAAGGAAGTGTTAAATATCACTAATGAATATTATGTTTGTTTATCAATTAATGCTCCTATTTATCCTTATACTATTGGAGCTAAGATATTTGATTATATGTTGTTAAATAAAAGGATTTTTCATATTTCCGAATTAGGAGAATTTAGTAGGTTATTAAAATCCAAGAAACAGTTTGTCGCGGATTATAATTTGGATACAATAAAAGAACAATTGATAAAAATAAAAGCAGATTTTTTAGCAAATAAGCGAGATAAATTTGATTATTCAGAATTCGATCTTGAAAGATTAGTTGGAAAATTTGAGGGCTTGTTGATATAACTTGAAGGGAATAATTGAATAAACAGTTTTTAATTGATATTTTTTTACCACCTTTTTTTGAAAAAAAAGAGTTCGATATTAAGAGGCTTAATAAATTAACTAATAAAAATTTTATTTATGCTTCTAAAGGTAGATATGCTTTTTACCATGCTTTGAAAGCATTAGCCCTTAAAGATAAAATTTTAGTACCTGTATACATTTGTAGATCTGTTTTAGAATCTTTGGAAATTTTAAAAATAACTCCGATATTTTATGATTTAGATAAAGAAGATTTAAATGCGAGCATAGATTCCATTAGATTTTTGGCGGAGAAATATAGTGTAAAAGCACTTTTAGTTGCAAGTATGTATGGCAATCCAGCAAATTTAGTTGAAATTGAAAGATATTGTAAGCAAAATAATATATTACTTATTGATGACGCAGCGCAGAGTTTTGGGGCTAAATTAGATGAGCGGATGTTAGGAACTTTTGGTGACGCCGGCTTTTTTTCTTTTTCACCAGGTAAGCCTACCGCTGGGCATATGGGGGCTTTTTTTTGGACAAATAATCCACAATATAGGTTTAAAAAAACAACACACAATTTTTTACATTTTTTGACTTATTTAGATTTCTATTTTAATCGTTTTAAAATTTATCAATATAGAAAGTATAAAATTTTTAATTTTTTTTCTTTATTAAAAAGAATATATGAAAAATATATTGATATTACTTTTGATAAAATGGAAAATTTTGAAGAAGAAATACTAGGTGGGGTTTTAGAAGCAGCTATAGGTTCTAAGTTTGATTTTAGACAAAAATATGTCCAGGAATTTAAAGATAGATTTAGGGGAAATAGTTATTTTAGAGTTATTAGAAGTATTCGAGGGGAAGCTCGTCCTCATAAATTTGTGATAATGGCAAAAGGTGAAAATTTGGCAAAAGATTTAATGGTTTATTTAAAAGATAATAAAATATATTGTTCTAATGGGTATCAATTATTGACCAATGATTTGCGTTACTTGCCAAATGCTGAGAAAATAAATAAGAGAATTATTGAAATTCCTATTGAAAATAATCGGGGTAAAATGGATTATTTGTTTGAAATTTTGCAGAAATTTAGAGCCTAAAAAGGGATAAAAGATGTTACAAGCAATAGTAAAAAAAGGTAAAGTTTTTGCTGAGAAAGTTTCTGCACCAGTTGTATCTAAAAATATGGTTTTAATAAAAGTAGTGAATAGTTGTATTTCAGCTGGAACTGAAATTAGCGGAGTTAAAGATAGTGGGACATCCCTAATTAAAAAGGTTTTAGACAAGCCGGAGCAATTAGCAAAGGTCGTGGATATGGTTAGACAGCAAGGATTTTGGGATACATATGAAAAGATTAAAGGGAAATTAGAGATAGGTGTGCCTACAGGATATTCGATTTCTGGGGTTGTTATGGGAGTGGGCGAAGGTGTGTCTGGATTTAAAACCGGAGATGAAGTAGCGGCCGCAGGTGCGGGATTAGCTAATCATGCTGAATATGTAAATATTCCAGAAAATTTGGTGATGAAAATGCCTAAAGGAATGAACTTTAAAGAAGCATCTACAGTGACTTTGGGTGGGATAGCAATGCAGGGAGTGAGAAGAGTAGATTTGAGATTGGGGGAATATGCGGTTGTGGTTGGGGCTGGTATTTTAGGGCTTTTAAGCATCCAGATGTTAAAGTTAGCGGGAGTTAGGGTAGCAGTAATTGATTTAGATGAAAAAAGGCTAGAGATTGCTAAGGAATTAGGAGCTGAAATAATTTTAGATCCGGTTAAGACAGATACGGTGAAAGAAATTGAAAATTGGGCTAATGGATATGGGGCGGATGCCGTTTTGTTTACAGCGGCGACTTCTAGTAATGAACCATTATCCCAAGCTTTTCAAATGTGTAGAAAAAAAGGGAAAGTGGTTCTAGTAGGTGTGTCTGGAATGGAAATTAAAAGAGAAGATATTTATGCTAAGGAACTTGATTTCCAAGTTTCTACCTCATATGGTCCTGGAAGGTATGATAAAAATTATGAAGAAAAAGGTCTTGATTATCCATATGCTTATGTGAGGTGGACGGAAAATCGTAATATGAGAGAATATTTAAGGCTAGTACGAGATGGACATATTAAATTAGATAAAATGATTAATGCGGTTTATCCAATAGAGAAAGTAACTGAAGCATTTGAATCTTTGCAGGATAAGGCGAATAAACCGTTAATGGTTATTTTGGATTATGGACAGGTAGATAAAGAAAAAATTAATAGTTATTTAAAACAGGATAGAAAAATTTTTGTAAATAATATACCACTTAAAAAAGACATTATAAATGTGGCGCTTGTGGGAGCAGGTGGGTTTGCTACCGGAATGCATTTACCTAATATACGAAAGTTGAAAGATAAATATAGATTATATTGTGTAATGAACAGAACAGGGCATAAAGCAAAAGCTGTAGCTGAACAATATAAAGCGAATTATGCAACCACGAATTATGAAGATGTATTGAAAGATAAAAATGTAGATTTAGTGTTAATAGCTACCAGGCATGACAGTCACGCAGATTTAACAATAAAGGCGCTGAAAGCAGGTAAACATGTTTTTGTAGAAAAACCTTTAGCAACCACGCAAGAGGAATTGGAAAGAATAATTGCTTTTTATGACAGTAACGAATTTAAGTGCAAGCCAGTTTTGTTAACGGGCTTTAACAGAAGGTTTAGTAAATATGCACAAGAAATAAAGAAATATACAGATAAAAGGATAAACCCTTTATTTATTAGTTATAGAATGAATGCTGGTTTTATACCTTTGGATCATTGGGTACATGAAGATGGCGGTAGAATTGTAGGTGAAGGATGTCATATTATTGATTTGATGAGTTTCTTTACAGGATCTAAGATAGTTTCTATTAGTTGCGAAGAAATAACTCCAGTAAATGAGGCAATCAGTTTTAGTGATAATAAAGCGATTATATTGAAATATGAAGATGGTTCTGTAGCTAATATTAATTATTTTGCTATTGGTAGTAAAGAATATCCTAAAGAGTATATGGAAGTGCATTTTGATCAAAAAACAATTGTGCTTGATGATTATAAAGCATTGAAAGGATATGGTGTTAAAATTAAAGAAATAACAACAGCCCAAAGTGAAAAAGGTCAGTTTGAAGAGTTGGAAAGATTATACGAAATATTAAGAGGAGATAAGCAAGATTGGCCTATAGAGTTGTGGGATATGGAGCAGACAACGAGGGTGGGGACTTTTAAATGAATATAGGCGTTAATTTGAAAGTTTTTTTAATAAAGATGGGAAAGCAGTTTGTTAAATTTTCTATTAATGGGGGGTTTTGTGCAGGTGTTGAATTTTTAGGGTTTTGGTTTTTTATATATTTTGGAAAAAATTATATGGTTTCTCAAATTTTTTCGTATAGTATTAGTATGTCGCTAAATTTCATTTTAAATCGATTTTGGACCTTTTCGTTACGAGCGGAGATTAAACAATTAGAAGCTTTTAAATTTTTAGTAGTGAATATAATAACTATGGTATCAATGCTTTTTTTAATATATATTTTTAAGGATAGAATGAATTTAAATTTATTTGCTAGTAAGATTTTAGCTACAAGTATTTTGATGTTTTTTAATTTTTTTTGCTATAAATTTTGGGTTTTTAAAAGAAATTTTGTAGAAGGGTAAATGTTTATGTTTTCTTTACAAACTAAAAAGTCTATGGCAAAGGCTTTATTAACAAAAAATTCTCCTTTTTATATTCAATTTTATATTTCTAAATATTGTCATTTAAAATGTAAAATGTGTAATATTGTGGAAGCTAATGCAGATGTTACGCCTTTTAAAAAAGAACATATAGAAAAAATAGCAGATAATTTAGTTAAAATAGGGGCAGGTGTGATCCTTTTGACAGGAGGAGAACCTTTTTTACGGCCAGATATTGATGAAATTGTGAGGGTTTTTAAAAGCAAAAATTTAGATGTGAGAATGCAAACAGCTGGATTAATTGAACAAAAAGCAAAAATTGAAAAATGTGTGGAAAATGGAGCGAGAGATATAAATATTAGTTTAGATTCTTTAGATGAAAATTTATCTGATTATATTAATGGAGTGAAAGGTTCTTGGAAAAAGGCTATACAATCTATTTCTTTAGTGTCTAAAACGTTTCCCAAAAAAGATTCTGTGTGTGCGCTTGGTTGTGTTTTGTCTAATTATAATATAGATGAAATTGAAGCAGTTTTGGAATTTGCTACTAAGATTGGTTGGTGGCTATCATTAGTACCAGTACATATTAATGAAGAAGACTACCCCTTGAATTTTAGAGGTTATGATAAATATTTTAAAATTCCGGAAAGCAAATTTTTTCAATTAAAAGCTTTAATTGAAAGATTGAAAAAGAAAAAAAGAGCAGGATTTAATTTGTTTGATTCAGATGATTATTTGGATTCTATTTATCATTTTATAACAACTGGACATCCTAATTGGCGGCACAAAGGCGTTTGCGATACTCCTAATTTGTATTTTGTTATATTACCCGATGGTAGGTTTGCTCCTTGTTGTGATTATAGGTTTGACGAGGATATTTATGTGTATGATGAAGATTTTCCTGAAATTTATAAAAGTAAAGGATTTAGAAAAAAAATAAAAGCAATTGCGAAAAAATGTCCAGGGTGTAATTTTGGCAGTTTTCCGGAAATGACTTTGTCAGCAAGGTCTTTTTCAACAATTAAGGAACGTATTTTGTTACAAAGCAAAGCAAAAAAAGCTGGTTTAAGACCATTGCAAGAGAAAGCAGTTTTAGAGATTATTGCGAATATTAAAGGAAAATATGAGATTTATCATAAAAAAAATTATTCTAAATTTAGAGATAAAAAAGTATGTATCAAAAATTAACCTCTATCATTAAATATATTAAAAATAAAGAAGTGTCTTTTGCACAGGCTGTAATAAAGCATTATATAGTGCCTCAAGATGTTTTGGTTAAGAATATACCATCGGATGCGGTGGTATTAGATATAGGATGTGGAGAGGGAATTTTACTAAATGTTGTTGGGTATATGTTGTCTAAAAGTAAATGTATAGGTATTGATATTGATCGAAAAAAAATAGATATAGCTAAAAGAAATGCTAATCAAAATGTGGAGTTTAGGTGCCAGAATTTTTTTGACTTGGATTCTGATTTTAAAGTTGATGTAGTAATCATGAATGATTTTGTGCATCATTTTTCTTATTCTAAACAATTAGAGCTAATGGATAACGTTGTAAGAAGAATTAAGCCAGGTGGTAAATTATTTTTAAAGGAAGTAGATCAATTAGATAAGCTAGATAGGGGTGTAACTACGTTTTTTGATAAAAAGCTTTATCCTAATGATGATTTATCTTATAGAACGAAAGATGAATGGTTAGTTTTTTTAAAGAGGTTAGGGATAACAAATGTTAAGGTAGAAAAAATAAAAAAAATGTGGCCGGCATCTAATACTTTATTGATAGCTAAATTACCGTTAGATAGAGATGTCGGATATGTTGATAATACAAAAAAAATTCAAGAAAGAACGTTAGCTGCTAGAAAAAATAAACTAAAAACGGTTTTTGTAACAGGGGCAACAGGGTTTATTGGTAAATATGTTATAGACTATCTTTTAGAAAAAGGAATGGCTGGAAATTCTGTAAGCTTAGTTTTGTTAACTAGAAATATGGATAACATTCCCAAAAAATATTTACATAATGAAAATATTGAGTGGCTAGTAGGGGATTTGCATGATATGGAGCCACTTAAAGAATGTTTAGTGGAAATCGATTATGTTTTTCATTTAGCTGCAGAGGTTAAATTTTTTAAAGGTGCGGATGTTTGGAAAAATAATTATTACGGTACACTTTGTTTACTAGAAGCTTTAAAGGAAGTGAAGATAGAGCGATTTGTATTTGCAAGTACGATAGGCGCTTTTGATCGATTACCGTCAGACTCTTGTACTCAACCATTAGATGAAAAGGCCGAGCCTAATCCGTTATCGGAATACGGTAAGTCAAAACTTGAAGCAGAAAGAGCGGTTAGAAATTCTGGTTTGAATTATACTATCGTGAGGATTCCTTGGGCGTATGGGAAAGGAATGACGCCGGATACCCATGTTAGAAATTTGATGCAGGCAGTGTATCAAAAGAAAATAGCTACCTGGTTTAATTTCCCAGGTAAAGTAAGTATAGTTGCAGCTCGAGATTTAGCAAGAGCTTTCATTTTTTTAGCAGAAAATAAGAAAGCTTTAAATGAGATATATTTTGTAACTGATGGGCAACCTGTTTCTTTAGGTGATTTATTTAAATTAATGGGAGATATTATTGGGACAAAAGCTGGATTTATAAATATACCTAAAATTATTACTAAAATAGCACAGAGATTAAGGCGTTTTTTTCCCTTAGTTATTCAAAATTTAAATAGTGATGTTTTAACTGCTACAAATGAAAAGGTTTTTAATGTTGGGTTTCAGATTGAAACTAGTAAAAGAGAAGGTTTACAGATTTTAGCGGAAGATGTCGGTATATTATCATCGGTTTTAAGAGAAAATGAAAAGCTGATAACTATTGTAACCGGAGCAGCCTCTGGTATCGGCAAGGCTTTGGCATCTAAGTTATCAGAATTAGGGCATCGCTTATTATTGATAGATGTTCAAAAAATTAATGTTGAAAATTTTTCTAATCAGGTAAGGGTGGATTTTTTAAATTTAGATCTAACTAAAGTAGAATCATTAAATTTTATAGCAGATTATTTACAGAAAAATAAATATGTGGTGGACTGGGTTTTTAACAATGCAGGTATTGGCATACGAGGAGAGTTTGCAGAATTGAAATTTGAAGCACAGAAAAAAGTAATAGATTTGAATTGCGTGGTGCCTACTTTTTTATCTCATTTAGCTTTAAATCATTTTAAAAAATTTAATAGAGGTAGAATTATTAATATAGCCTCTTCTTCTGCTGTACAACCTCTTCCTTTGATGAGTGTTTATGCGGCCTCTAAATCTTATATTAAATCTTTTACGGAAAGTATAACCGGAGAAATGTTGGCTAAAAAAAATATTAGAATAACGACTGTTATTCCTTCTGGTACAGATACGGGGTTTCAAAAGGCTTCTGGTGTTAAAAAGAATGAAAATGAAAAATTGATGTCGGCAGAAGAAGTTTCTCGAAAAATTATAGATGCTGTTTTTAAAAATAAAAATATTGTTTACGTTGGTTTTCTAGGTAAAATAATGGCGATTTTAGCGAATATTTTACCGATTAATTGGCAAATTAAACTATGGTATACATTAATGAAAAAAATGAGGTGATCAAGTTCTATGAATAAAGAAAAATTAGATATAGTTGTTCCTGTTTATAATGAGGAAGAAAGTATAGAAGAGTTATTAAAGCGTTTGTTTGTTTTAAAAGAGAAAATGAATTTTCTCGATATAAATTTTATTTTTATTAATGATGGGTCTAAAGATCGCACTTTGGAAATTTTAAATAAATATGCGCAACAAAATAATTTTGTAAAAATTATTAATTTTAGTAGGAATTTTGGGCATCAGTTTGCGTTAACAGCAGGAGTGGATCATTCAGAAGCTGATTTTGTAGCGATCATTGATGCTGATTTGCAAGATCCTCCAGAATTGATTGAAGATATGTATAATGAGGCTAAAAAAGGTTGTGACATAGTTTATGGGAAAAGGTTAGAAAGAAAAGGGGAAACTATTTTTAAAAAAATTACAGCCAAGTGTTTCTATAAATTTATGAGAATGATGGTAGATGTGGATATTCCGGCTGATACCGGAGATTTTAGATTAATAAACAATAAGGTGCTTAATTATTTAAAGCAGATGCAGGAAAAGCATAGATTTATTAGAGGAATGGTTCCATGGATAGGTTTTAACAGTACGCCTTTATACTATAATCGAGATATTAGGTATGCTGGAGAAACAAAGTATCCTTTAAACAAAATGTTGAAATTTGCTTTGGATGCAATATTTTCTTTTTCTAATAAGCCATTAAAACTAGCTAATCATATAGGTTTTTTTGCTATATTTATAGGTGTTTTTGGTAGTTTTTTGATGTTGTATTTTTTCTTTTTTACTGATTTTAAAGTACCTGGTATTACAACTACTATTTTAACCATACTTATTATGGGTGGTATTCAGATTTTAATGTTGGGTATTATAGGTGAATATATTGGTCGGATTTTTGAGGAAGTAAAAGCGCGACCTTTATATGTAATAGAAAGTACTAAAAATTTTATAAAAAGAGGATAATCAATGAAAAAAGTTAACTCTGGAGAAAAAATATTACATAAGGAAGAATCTTTTCATGATGATTGGGCGGCTAGTGTGGATATTGATAGAGTTGCAGTTGATGAGTTTTTTGAGGCTTGTACGGCTCCTGAAAATAGATACATCATGCAAAAATTGGGAGACTTGAATGGAAAAAGAATATTGGAAGTTGGTTGCGGTTTAGGCGAGGCTTCTGTATATTTCGCTAAAAAAGGTGCGGATGTAGTTGCTACAGATATTTCTTCTGGAATGCTTGAGGTAGTAAAAAAATTAGCGGCTTTACATAACGTATCCTTGACCACTAAACAGGCTTATTCGCATGAATTAGATTTTGTTGATAATTCATTTGATGTTGTGTATGCAGCAAATCTTTTACATCATATAGACTTAGAACCGACTTTAAAGGAAGTGAAAAGAGTTTTAAAAAAAGGGGGCGTATTTATATCTTGGGATCCATTAGCGCATAATCCGATGATTAATGTATATAGAAAAATGGCTATGAAAGTAAGAACTGATGATGAACATCCGATACAAATGAAACAATTAAAAATTTTCAAACAATTTTTTTCTAAAATAGATATTAAAACGACTTGGTTTTTTACTTTATGGATTTTTTTAAAGTTTTATTTTATTGATAGAGTTGATCCAAATAAAGAGCGATATTGGAAGAAAATAATAACAGATCATAAAAAACTAGAAAAAATGTATTATAGGCTGGAGAAGATAGATAATTTATTTTTGAAACTTTTTCCTTTTATGAGAAGGTTTTGTTGGAATATTGTGGTAATAGGAGAGAAATAGATATGAATTTTTTAAAAAGTAATAATTTTTTTACTCTTTGTGCTATTTTGTTTTTTGGTGTATTTTTTTTCTTTTTTGTTAATATTTTTTTTACGCATAAATATAATCCGGAAAAATATTTGAACTCAAATTTAATAGAAATTGCAAAACAAAAATTTATTGATAAAGGCTATGAAAATATTCATTTTGGATTGATGCCGGCAAGATATAGAACCTTAATTAAGGCTGTTAATGGATATGCGTCTTCAAAAATTTATTTGGTAGTTAAAGATAAAAAAAGTTTTAAGGCTTTAAATTTAGCAGATGATAAGGGCTTTTATTTTTTTGTTATAGTTTTGATGAATATTTTTAATCTGTCTTTAAATAAAGCTATAGATGTATTTTTTATTTTTTTATTTGCAGGGGCTTCAATTTCGGGAATGATAGGTGGAATGTTTCTGTACAAAAAATGGTTGTTAAGAATGATTTATTTAAGTAGTTTGATGTTTATTAATTTTATTGCAATTAGGGTAGGGGGGTTATATGTCATAAATGCTTTATTGGTAGTTGCTTTTTTTCCTTGGGTATTATGGCTTTTTGAAAGAAATAAAATAGATAAAATAACTTTTATAGTATTGTCTGCTATTGTTTTTTTTATTTCGATAGCTCATTTTGTGCGAGTTTATTCAGGTGTTGGGCTATTATTATTTATGCTAATTTTATTATTTTATTTTGTTAAGAGCTCTTTGAAAAAAAAATGTTTGTTAATTTTTATTCTTCTTATGTTCGGTTTGCTTCCTGTGTTATTTTTTAATTCGTTGTTTAGTGAAAGAGATCTTTTTTTGAGAAAAAATGTAGCTAATTATACAAAACAAACAAATATTGAAGGACATTATTTTTGGCATAATGCATATATAGGATTGGGATATCTTGAGAATCCTTATGTGTCAGCATATAAGGATGAAGTTGGTATAGCTAAAATCAAATCAGTAGATCCAAACGTTATTTTTGCATCTATGCAGCATCAAAAAATTTTAAAAGAAGCTTTTTTTGAATTAATTTTTAAACATCCACTATTTTTTATGCGTAATGTTTTTGCAAAATTTGGAGTTATTTTATTTTATTTTTTGGCTTCCGCAAATATTGGTTTATTTTTTGCTTATTTTTATAGGAAATCTAAAATACTTGAAGTTAGTTTTTTGGTAGCTTTGGGATTTAATGCTTTATTCGGAATATTGATAGTTCCATATTCAACTTATTTGCTTGGATTCATAGCTTTTGCCACTATGTATGGAATGGTAAGTATAAATTATTATTTAGAACAATGAAAATAAAAGAGATAGAGCTAAAAAAGGATAACAAGTCACCTGTTTTTGCCTTCCCAAAGTATCTTGATTTTTGTTCCTCTGCTTATGGTTGGGTAGGGGGGGGGGTAAACAATGAGTTGAAATT
>Ga0233430_1001663_pt1 | contig 29673 bp, 30 predicted proteins | sample SI_118_April2016_2_FD_179883 | JGI IMG/M metagenome (GOLD analysis project Ga0233430, IMG submission 179883) | Seawater microbial communities from Saanich Inlet, British Columbia, Canada - SI_118_April2016_150_MG | ecosystem: Environmental > Aquatic > Marine > Inlet | place: Canada: British... | reverse complement strand
ATACAGGTATTCTAATGTAGAACGGACGTTCTGTAAATCCTGCCAGGGAGCAAAGCTCCTGGCAGGCAAACTATAGCCCCTTTTATCCCACCGCTAAAGCAGGTGGGTTTTACGGGGCGTATCATAAACCTACTTGACAAAGCGTATTACGCACAAAATGTAGTTTGCAATCGTGGGAACAGGGTGTCTCAAATAATCCATTCATTCTATTTGTCTGTACGACCTGGTTGTTGCCCATTACCACAAAATATCTGGCGAACCCAACTGATCGTCGTGGTCAAATAACAAATTTGTGCGAGCTTCAATACTATCCGATAGCGCTTCCGCCAGGCGCAAAGATCGCATTGCTTCTGTATTGCTGAAATAGGTTAAATAATTGCGCGCCAGTTCGACTTCTCCAGCCTGGTACAAAGTGAGGGCCGTTTTCTCAATCCCCGGTTGCTGCTGGATTAGCGCTGCTTCAAAGGCATCCATAGTCTCGGTTACTTCGGGTAAGAACTTTTCGTGATGCTGCATGGTTAGGTAAAAAAGACGCTTGAAGACACGAAATGCGGAACGGGTGGATTCGATGGACTGGGATACAGATGATTTTTGGTTTGGGGAGTCCGCGTCAGGAGAAATGAATAAAGCCGATTCGTCCGCGGTCAGGTAGCGATGCTTTTTGAATTCGGCTGGAATATCGATAGTCCCCAAATAAAAAGGCATAAAAGGTCCAGATATTGCAGGGCCTGGAACGTGCCAGAGAACACCAAGCTCTGGATGCGTGTTTGGTCGTAATTCAACAACCTGACCATAACCAGCCGTGTCGCCCGTCAATTTGGGTGTGCGTAACGCCCACATCATATCGCGCAGGGTAATGGCGGGGGGACGACTGGCGCGTTTCCATAACTCATTGGAAATCCAGGCGACACCCGGCCATTGCATTCTCCCATCACCATAAACATGATTGATGTTGAATGGCTCACCTGTTGTAGGGGAATACCAGCCCTGTTGAATCGCAAAATCAAGGATGTTGGCGGAACCAAGATAGTCAGAATTATGCTGAAAATCCAATGGAAACTCGCCAATATAGCCTGGACGCGAGACGCGGATATCGTCTGGTCCCAGCCTTTCCGCCGCCCACAGCCCCTGACCTCCGGCAAATTCAATCACAATCCAGCCCTCATCGGAATCAGCGATCAAATGTGAGTTTCCCCCATAGGTTGCATAACCATACTGAGCGATCAGATCACCGATGATTTCAACGCCTTCCCGGGCCGTTGTGGCTCTTTCCAGCACAATTCTGGCTAAATCACTGTAATTTAGTCCTGTTTGGTTCTTCGGAGTGATTTCCCGCAATTCTCGACGTGTTTTTGTCAAACGAAACCGCGCCCGGTCGCGCGTGAGTACCGCGCCCACCTGGGGTTGAAAAATGGGGATTTCGCGCATAGAAAACGCGCCCACTTAGAATGATAAAATGTACAAGTTCGTGCGGAGGGTAGAGCGATGCTGGAGAGCAACTCGAGCGCCGACACGAATGACCGTTGACGGGGCAGAGTTTCGATAAACCGGAGCTCTGCCCTTCCCCGTCAATGGTCGAAAAAAGCGTAAAACTCACTGGGGGGATGATTGAAAAAGCAGCATTGCGGGGGCAACGACAAGATCAAATATTGGTTTCACGCTGCATACGCTGGCGAAAGCGATAGGATTCACCGATGACTTCGATGATATGGGCATGGTGAGTAAGCCTGTCGATGAGTGCCATTGCCAGGCGTTCGTCAGCGAGGATTTGTGTCCAATCGGCAAACTTCAAATTGGTAGTGAGGATCATGGCAACATGTTCGTAGAGCTCAGAGCAGAAGGTAAACAAAACCTGAGCGCCAGCCGAAGAAAAGGGGATGAAGCCAAACTCGTCGAGAACGACCAGGTTGAGTTTGCGGGCAGAAGCAATCACTTTGTGGAGTCGATGCTCATCTTGGGCCAAAAGTAGCTCATTGACCAGCCCTGCGGCAGTCCAGAAGCGGACTTTGTGACCTTGACGACAGGCTTCCAGGGCCAACCCGGTGGTTAGGTGCGTTTTTCCGACGCCGGGGTTACCCACAAACAAAATCGGCTCTTTTTTGAGGATATATTCACCGCGGGCCAAGTCGAGGATCTGTGCCTTGTTGAGTTGGGGCAAAGCCGAGAAATCGAAATCGGCCAATTCCTTGAAGGCTGGGAAGCGAGCCGCTTTGATACGGCGTTGGCGACGGTTCTGCTCCCGTTGAGTGACTTCCTGTTCAGCGAGTGCCAGAAGATAGCGGTGGAAATCGAGATCATTTTGGATCGCATCTTCGGCAAATTTGGCATAGTTTTTCAGGAAGGTCGGTAAGCGCAATTGCTTGAGATAGCTTTCTAGCAGTCCATTGGGTTCCATCGCTCACCTGCCCGCCAGAAACTGATCGTACTGCGCCAGATTGATGGGCTGCTCACCAATTCCCTGGAGTTGAGGATGAGCATTCAGCGTTAGGGTTGTGGGTAGTGAAGATGGCATTTCTTGTTGGCGCAGGCACAATTTCACGCCGTCAAGATGGATGGCTCCTAATGTTACGGCATCCTGAATGGCTTGTTTGACCTGCTGGGCGGGATGATCCCGGTGTAGCTTCAGGATCGCCAGGAATTCTCGTATGCCGCGGCCATCGGGCCAACGCTCTCGCAATTCAGAAAGCAATATCTCATACGCTTCGGGCCATTCTTTGCGCCATTGCCGCATGGGGATGGCATGTTCAAAGGCTCCAGGACGCTGCACGAGGATATCCAGGTAGTGCAGCGGCTCGAAGATGTCTGTTTCCCGATCAAAACAACGGAGGTGCGTGGCAATGATCTGCTCTTGAAACAGGATTTCGATCCGAAATGGATAGGCTCGCAACACAAGCTGCTTCTGGGCATGGGTCACCGGCACGCTGTAGCGGTTGGTCTCAAAGACCACCTGCGAATACGGATTGACCTTCACCGGCTGGCTGCGGCAAGCTCGATAATCACTCACCGCCAGGGGGATCAATTGCGCTTTCTCTTGCTCCCATAATTCAGCAATCGGTTGGGCCTGGCCCCGCATACGCCGCGCACTGTCTTGCAAGCAAGCCTGGCGCAAATGTTCATTGAGTTCGTCGTAGGTCTCAACTTCCGGGATCGGTACCAGGAAATTGCGGCGAACATAGCCCACATCATTCTCAACGCCCCCTTTTTCGTGTCCCTGACCAGGCGTGCAGTAGCGGCTCTCGTACAGATAATAACTGCGAAATGCCGTGAATGCGGTTTGCTCCTGGCGGTTCTTCCCTTCCAGTATCCGAAACACGGCTGTTTTCAGGTTGTCGTAGGTCACATTTCGGGGAACACCACCAAAGAAACGGAAACCCTGGATATGTCCTTCAAAAAATGCTTCTTGTTTCTGAAAGGGAAACGCCATCACAAAACGCATTCGAGAGTAGTTCAGTCTCATCACGAAAAACTGTACTGTGACCCGCTTTCTAGCAATGACCGCTTCAGCCTCACCCCAGTCTACCTGGGCATACTCGCCCGCATCAAACGCCAACGGCAGATACGCCTGTCCCTTTTGCTGGTCTTTTTTCAATTCGGCCACATAGCGACGCACATTCCCTTCGCTTCCGACATAGCCGTCTTTCTTGATCTCCAGAAATATCTTCCGGGCCGTGTAGCGTTGCTTGCGCGGTAGTTCTTTGTTTTTGGCTACCAGCTTCTCTATTTTCGCTTGGTAAGGTCCCAACACGGGCTTTCCCCGTGCTTTCTCCAGCTTGTATGGCTCTGGCTCTGCCTTCACGATTGCTTTTCGTATCGTTCTCCGGCAATGTTTCAACTCTCGATTGATCTTCCGGATACTCCAGCCATCTACAAAATATCGTTTTCGGATTTCTTCGTATTCTTCCACTTTGACCATCTCCTGGACCTCCGTTACCTATCAAGAAATTTCTTTATGGTAACGGATTATGTGACCCAGGTGGGCGCTCTTTCGTTGCGCGTTTTTGACCTTAGTGGGCGCGTTTTAGATTATCATTAACATCTCGACGCGATGGCGACCAGACATCGCGAACAGCCACATGGTGTTCATTTAGACCGCCATTGATCAGTGGGGCTGGTAATCCTTTGTAATACGAATAATGCGCAGCGATATATTTCGCCGTTCTTGCCACTTGTGGAATTTGGGTCAGTTGCCCCGGGAAATCGGCTTTATTGGTGACCCCTACAGTAATCATCGTGTTATCAGGATGGCTTCGTGAAGGCACAATTTCAAGCCAATGGCTCGAAGGCTCATCGCCATATCCCGCCAGAAAAGCATAACCACCCTGGCATAAATGCTTACCTATATAAATGCAGTAGCTCATCAACAGCCCTATTTTCCATCAGAAATTGGTTTTTGCGCCCAAGCTTCGACAATATTGAAATCGGACCCCAGGGCGAAATCGGGACCTTTTTCGTCGATTTCTCTCTGATGGGCAACCACATCCCTTCAATAGACCTCTTGCAAAAGTCATAACGTAGCCAGAAGTTCAAAATTATTAATGGCAGCGATCAAGTTAAAACGCAATCGGAAGCGTTTGCGACGATTACGATAGCGCTCGCTAAGGATGCGAAACACTTTTAGTCTTCCAATCACATGCTCGACATAAATACGTTGCCTTGCCAGTTTTCGATTAGCAGTTTTTTGCTCCGGTGTGAGCGGATGAAGTTTGGATTTCTTGGCAGGGATCTGGCTAGTGGTGTGAACTTTCTGGATGCCAAGATATCCTGTATCTGCTAAACATAGAATGTCTTGGGCGTTCTCTTTGAACAAGCGAAAATCATGTTGGCTGCCAGTACCAAAAGCGGTTGCAATGATTTCCATCGTGTTTTGCCGAATAATTACTTGTGCTTTCTGGGTATGGCGTCTCTTTTTGCCGCTGTAGTATCGTTTTTGCTTTTTTTCGGGCGTTCAATCGGTTGTTCACTGACATCCACCAGGATAACTTCAATGAGTGTATCACTTGGCTGGAGTACTTTCTTTCCAGGCAAACGAAACTCTCCTGAACGCATCAATGCATCTTCTACTTTGTTGACCGTGCGACAAACTGTTGCTTCACTGATGCCATACGACCCTACGATGTGAAACTGGGTACGATATTCTCGCCAGTACATCAAGGTCATCAGTAATTGGTCTGCACGACTCAATTTTGGTGGACGACCAAAATTCCGGAGTTCTTTTTCAAGAACAGCTAACATCTTGGCGAATGTCCCTGGTTTTACACCCGTTAGCCTTTTGAAGTCAGCGTCTTTCCAGTCTTTGATTTCTTCGTATCTCATTCACCTATTATGACACACTTATGCAAGAGACCTATTGAGCTGCGCTTCAATGGAATAATGATCATCCGTAGCTTGTTCTTCGGTTGAAACACGGGCGTAAAGGATAACTTCCTGTGGATTTGAAGTCATGTTGTTCTCCAAATTGTGACCCATAGAGGGGGGATGGATGGTTTCGTCTCCATTTTAGCCCATCTTCAGCGTTGGTCATCATCCAATTTAAAATTTGCGTCTTTGGTTTCTTCTTGAAACTTGCGGTTCACTTCCATCAATTTCTGTAGAAAGGCTTCGGTTTGACGCTCAATCTCCCAGGCCGATTCTTCTTCCAGTGGCGGGTACGGTTTTATTGGCGGATTGATCATGGCAATGGTTTCCCTCTGGGTTCAACGATTATCGGTCTTGATTCCAAACTTTAGCCAGGGGCAGTTCGCGACTGAACTCGTCAATGCGCTGACGCTCAATAGCTGTGATTTCTGTGTTCTTGCCTTTGGTGGTCATAGCATCCTCCCAATATATGTGGTGTCTCCAAAGAGTTCGTCGGTGAGAGAGTCGTCCTCGTCTGCTTCCCCTTCACAAGCTTCTTCTTCCGGCCAGAGTGTGAGCTGGCGTCCGCCGTCTAATACCAGGCTGGCGATATCGTTTTCAGCCATCCCGAAGGGCTGCAGCACCTGGAAAACGGAACGCACCAGCAAATCTCGATAGCGGGCTTTGTCGATCTGGCTCCATTTCGGTTCTTCGGGCAATCCCCATGCATAGACCCCCGGTTTCTCCCCTTTGACGTAGAGTATCGGCACGCGCTGCCCAACCCGCACCTCGATCCCGGCTGAGCGCAACTGCCGGGCAGCCTTGGCAGGCTCTGAATTTCCCCGGTAGTCATCCGGCTCGCGTGAAAGCCGTCTGCGGGTGACCAGCTCTTTCAGCAGAACACGTTCCCCATACAAATCGGCCACCGCCTGGTAGACAATTCCCAGGGCGTCAGGAATATGCTCCCCCAGGCGCTTCGTGTCCGCTTCACTGCTCAGTTCGGCCATAACCGACCGCTCCGCATTCGTGATCCAGGCCGGGGAATCGGCCCTACGCTGGGCCAGACCGCGCACTTTGAGCGCACCGTCATAGAACTTGCCGAAGTAACGGTTGGAAGCCCCGATGCGCGGGTTCATCTTCGACGGCAGAAATGCCAGCCACTGGAAGATGCCTTCCAGTTCGATGCTCAGGCCGGTGCGCTGGTTGATGGCTTCGATCAATTCCTGGAAATCTTCGGGGGTTCCGGCGCCTGCTTTGTGGACGAAGATCGAATCCGTGTTTCCCCCCAGCACTTCAAAGCCGAAATCGTGGGCCGTTTCGATGGCTCGCACCAGCATCTCGCGCCCGATGGCGCAGATGGCTTCATGCGCCAGAATACGTCCATATAAATTGTGGGCATGGCCTTGATAGCCAAAGGAGACATAGCCCAGCCACTTCAGGCCATCAATCGTGCCCTGCAGCTGCCCCTGGCGCGGGTCATTGGGCAAGAGCGTTTTGCGCAAAGCCTTGGCCAGACGGCGTTTCTCCAGCAATGGTTTCAAAATGGCAGCCACCAAGCCGGGCTGATCCTGGCGGATCGGCATCCCACTGTGCGGCACGATACGGTTTGTCGCGCCCGTCTCCCCGGCGGTTTCGCCGCTGATATTCCAGCCTGCCATGATCGACGGATACATCGAGAAGAAATCCAGCTCGGCCACATTGCGGTGCAGGCCGACGATGGGATGGTAGTTCAGCCCGCCGCCATCAGCATGGTTGAGCGCCATCAGTGGGCGGAAGGGTTCGGTCTGGCGTTTCTCCTGCGGCACCAGCACCCCCCAGCGCAGCGCCTGACGCATCTGCATGGCGGTGAAGCCTGCCCCTGGACTATTTCTGGCCGCAATCTGCACATCTAAACCGCTGACGCGGCCCATTTCGATGGCCGCCTGTAAACGGAAGCCCCCGCTCATGGCGGCATTGGCTGGGTCAACATGCCAGCGGCCATAGAGCAGGGTCTGGGCGGCGCGGTAGTTCACCTGACCATAGCTGTGATAGGTCAGTTCATCTTTAATGAAAGGTGCTTTGGCTTGATCGCGATTGGGGTTGAAGTCGATCTGGTATTTTTCGGCAATCTGCGCCAGGCGGGGGAAGAGCCAGGCATCCCCCCAGCGGGCCAGGATCACATCCGGATCAAAGCTGTCTAGGATGTGGATCACCCCCATTAACAGTTCTTGTTCATCACAGGTTTCAAGTTCCCAGGAGGCATCCTCGTTTTTTAGAATCAGGTGTCCAGGCAATGCATAGGCGGGATCGCAATCCGGCTCAATCCACAATATACGCAGATCAGGCAGGGCATAGCTCAAATCCCAGGGGCTGTCCAGCACGTCCAGGCTGACCACCTGCTGGTTATTATCAGCCAGCACCATACGGCAGCGGGCCATCGGGAAGGCCCCGGTTTCGCCGCCATAGCGCACCGAGAAAGGGATGCGGGCATTGTAGAGCTGCAAATCCCGGAAGCGTGACTGCAAATCGTAGAAAAGCCGGGTTTGTGTGACCGGGTCGGGGGCCGTGATAGCCAACACCCGGCGCGGGCCTTTGAAGAGATCGGTGCGAGTTGTGAAGGCCGTTTCCAGGGGTGATGGCTTGCGGGACAAGTAGCCTTGCGCGGCCTGCAAGCGGCGCTCGTCGCGCCCGGCGGCATAGAACGTGGCCGGGAAGGGCTGCCTGAGCCGCAGACGCCTTCCGTCCTCGGCAATCAGCCACAAGACCGCCCCGTCTTTCGCATCGGGATACACCGCCAAGAGCCAGCCGATAATCTCAGGCATAGTTCGGATACAGCAGTTCGAGCAGTTCTTCCCGCAGGCGCTTGCGCAGGTCTTCGATCTCCCAGCGCAGGCCTTCGACTTCGCCCTTGAGCAGGATCGTCTCCATCCCACGGGCCTGACGCTCAGCTTCGAGCTGCCGGATGCGGTGATCCTGATCAACGATTTTCTCATCCAGGCGGTGGATGGCTTTCTCCTGCTCCAGATTCATCGTCAGCAGGATGCTGGTGATCGGCAGCGGATGCTTGGCTTTCTCCGCTGCCGGGACATGAAACTCGGCCTTGTTCCACAGATCGTCGAAGCGCGCTTTGTCGCCACGTTGCAGCAAAGCCCGGCGCATTTCCGCAAACAAGGTCCGCTCGCGTTTAAACTGCTGGGAAAAGGGTGGCAGGGTATGGCCCATCGGTGGTTCCTGTGGAATGGTGATCGGTGGAATACTCGCAGGCGCGGCTGCTGCGGCAAAGCGCCGCTGCCAGTCGCTCCAGTGCGGGCTGTGGTCGGGCGCTGACGAAAACCAGGGAGGCCTGACTCAAACGCCGCAGTTCGACCCGGCACTGGGTGAAGAAGCGCTCAGCCTGGCGGTCATCTTCCTCGCCAAAGCGCGCCAGCAGATCGCTGACCAGCAGCGGGGTTGGGTCGGGGGTCAATTCGATGAGAAAATCCAGCAGTTGGAGGGCGGTTTCCGCGCGGGCGAAGACGATGCGCTCTTCCAAAATCCAGGTATATGCCTGACCGACGCGCCGGGCCAGTTCATAGGCCAGATCGTAGAATGGCAGGCGGTTGCCGCACACCAGCAGGCGCACGCCAGTGGTGAGGGCCAGTTCGACCGTCAGATCAAAGCTGACGGAATGCGGGATGCGGTAAATCTCTCCGAGCGGGAGTTGTGCAGGGGGTTGCATGTCCCCCACAATAATGGAAACATGCGTTCTAGTCTATCCCCCACAGGATGATATTGCGGGGGATTTAAGGGGTAACCCGATGGGGGATGCAGATATGGGGGGCGGGGGAGGCCAAAACCGGCAGATATACGGGTCAGGTAGACGACTTTGGATGATCAAACCCGCCGAAATTCCACCTGCGCAGCATATAGCGCAGTTGGTGACGACCGCGCACCTGGAACTTGCGAAGAATTTCGCGGATATGGGATTTGACGGTTTCGGAGGAGATATCGAGTTTGACGGCGATTTCGGCATTGGTGTACCCCAGACAGGCCAAGGCGGCGACTTCCTGCTGGCGCTGGGAGAGTTCCCGCCAGTGACGCATATGCTGACTGGTGGTTTGGTACTGCTCGATGGCAGCTTTTTTCAGTAACAGCGCCGCCAATTCTTCCAGACTGTATTCCTGCCCTTCCGCCAATTCCCCCAGCAGGCCCAGCAGTTCATCGTCCACCGGGATCGTCAAGGTTGGGTTTGATCGTTTGCGGGCGAGACGCAGGTTGTCAACGATAAGCTGAAATCCGGTGGTCATGAATTGCATCCTGGATGGTACGAATAATTAGAATATGCGTTCTACTACGGCATCGGTATGCCATCCTCGCCAAAGCCCTATTGCTTGTGTCGGGACAAAAGATAGGACAAAAAAAGAAATTACTAAACTTGTAGTAAAAGCATCGCCAAATACACAACTTAGTTTCAAGTAGTAAGTGCAACTTTAAAGGTCAAAAAAGGAGGCAAGCTGAGTTAGGATAAGTCTCCCAGACCGACCAGAATTCAAAGTACGAGCAAGCCTATAGGCTTGCTCGTACTCAGGACGCCGTGGTTTCCCCCTAAAAACCACCAAAGAAGTGTCCAGTTCTATGGGACCACCACAGCCTTCTTTTTTTATACATTTTCGCTGACAGTTTTGCTGTTGCTTATTGCCCCATATGTATCTGTCTTCAAAACTTCATTGAGCATTACTCATTTCTCTCTTATTCTTCTGAAAGCGTTACTTCCGCTTGCCTGTTGACGATTTTGTTAATTTCCATCCGTACGCTTTCAGGAAGCGGTTCGGGCTGATGGTCGTTGAGAATTGTCTCAACCCGTTGCCTTGCCCGTTCGGCTAAAGATTTGCTCCCGCCTTCTTCCCACTCCTTGAAAATACCACGCTCGAACAAATCCGGGTACCAGGTTTTCTTATAGTTCTTGAAGGTATGATTGGTTCCCAGATAGGATCCATTGGCGCCAACCTTGGCGATATCACCCAATGCCAAGGTTTCATCATTCACTTCTATATCGGTGAAGAAAGCTTTCACCCAGTCTACAATCTGATTACAAATGACCAGTTGGGTAAATGAATATGTAAGACCGGATTCCAGATAGCCTAAATCATGTATGATATTGCCTCCCAAGAGGACATCTGCAAAGATCGTCAGGGCTGCTTCGGCAGCGGCTTGCTGGTCAACAACCTTCGAATCGCTCCCCCCTGCCAAAGAAAACGTAGGCAGGCTATAGCGTTGAGATAGAGAACGGATAAAACCCTTCTCCGGATACGCATAAGGCGAGACCATCGTACGCATATCCATAGAGGCGGGGTCCATTGCCGAAATAATCATTGGCGCTCCGGCGCGAACAATTTGCGAAAGAACCAACCCCACCAGCATCCCCGCATTATCCAGGGCTATTGCACCCGCCTGTGTCATTGGACTGGTAACGCCTGCATTCGACCCAGGAATGTACAATGATGGCAACCCCTTCCGAGAAAGATATATCAGTTTTTCTAATGGATCATCATTATGAACTGCTCCAGATATTGTATTAATATAACATGTCAAAATCGGTTTTTCTCGAAGGGCATCGGCGCCACCAACCACTGCCTCTGCCATTTCTACCGAATTTTTTAAGCCCTGGGATTTGTAAGAGACAACGATGATCGGTTTGGTTGTGTTCGCGAGCATCACTTCTGTTTGGTAGGTATCCGCCAGAGTCTGATCTACATCTGATGGCAAGAGCATTGACATAATAAAATCGATGTTGGGCAGGGCGTCACACAGGCGCACTCCTTCAACAACATCTTGCAGTGTTGGTTTTCGCCGTGCACTAGTGCGATGGTCGATGATATTCAAGCAATCGGAGCCGGGGCCAAAAAAGCAACGGTCTCCACCCAAAGGCATAACAGGATTTCCGTGACGGTCGTAAAGTGTCACTTCATTGGGAACAGTCGAAAAGGCATTCTCCACAAGCTTTGGCGGTATGCGGACAAGATTTCCGTCGGATACGCTTGCCCCTGCTTTTTGTAATAGGTCAATAGCTTCAGACAAATAAAGCCGCACACCAATATCTTCCAAGATTTCGAGACTGGCTGCATGGATTTTTTCTGCCTGGGTATCTGTGAGGCGGGTGTATCGATTCTTTAGGTTTCTATGTGGGGTGAGCATAATATTATCTCCAACAGAATTAATTGGCCAAAATCTTGGCATCTTCAGGCACCCAACTAATTTTTACAGTGGCGCCTTTAGGAAATGCGCTGATATTCTCTTTGCTGCGGTTTTGGATCCTGATCTGTATCTCCTGACCGGTTGCCAATTCCAATAAATACCTGATATCCGTCCCAATATAGACAACTTCCGTAATAGTTCCAGAAATACCCGGCCCTTCTTGTTCGCCAGGAGATGATATAACCATACGTTCTGGACGAATAGTAATCGTTGTGGCGGCATTCTGTGCTGGTTTCTCGCTACTCATCATGGCATAGCTTCGCTGATTGCCGATTCGGATCACGGCCCATTCCTGCTCCATTCCTTCAAATGTACCATTGATGAAATTACTTTCTCCAATAAAATCAGCAACAAAATGGTTGGCTGGTTCTTCATACAAACTCACCGCATCACCCATTTGCTGGATAATCCCATCTTTCATCACCGCTATCCGGTCTGACATGGTCAATGCTTCTTCTTGGTCATGGGTAACATAGATAAATGTGATTCCGACCTGCTCTTGAAGATGCTTCAACTCAATCTGCATATCTTTCCGTAGTTTGAGATCCAAAGCACCAAGCGGTTCATCAAGCAAGAGAACAGATGGTTGGTTTACCAGGGCACGGGCGAGTGCGACACGTTGCTGCTGACCCCCTGAAAGTTGGGATGGTTTACGTTGCCCCATGCCGGTCAGTTGAACAAGTTCAAGTGCTTCTGCCACACGCCGATCTTTCTCCAATCTTGGGACCCGCTTGATGGTTAGACCAAACCCCACATTTTTTTCCACACTCAAATGAGGGAACAGCGCATAATCTTGAAAAACAGTGTTAACCGGGCGCTGATTTGGCGGAATATTGGTCATCGGTTTCCCCATGATGAACATCTCTCCCTCGCTGGGTTGCTCAAATCCGGCGATCAAGCGCAGCGTTGTCGTTTTTCCACACCCACTTGGTCCGAGTAAAGTAAAGAATTCATTCGGGGGAATACACAGGTCCATCTTTTTTACGGCCACGACAGCATCTGAACTGCGTCCGGCGCTGTAGATCTTTGTTACGTTCTTTAGTTCAACAGCGAAATTCATCATTCTTTTTTACCTCGCTTAATATCTATTTGCCCATAACTGCGTAACCATTCTGACAAAACCAGTAAGAGAATTGATGAAACCATGAGAATCGCCGCTAATGCCACAACAATAGGCAACCGTTTAGGGAAGCGAAGTTGAGAGTAAAGATACACAGGTAGCGTGGTTTGGGTCCCCACAAGGAATGATGAGATGGCATACTCATCGAACGAGATTGTGAAACAAATCAGAAATGCAGCGATAATAGATGGCAGAGAGATCGGTAGTGTGACCCGTAGCAAGGCTCCCCAGTAGGTGGTTCCCAGATCCATGGCAGCCTCTTCTAAATTTTTGGGGAACCCTGCCAATCGGGCAGAGATGATCAGCAAAGCATACGGCATCGAGATAACAACATGCATTATTCCGGCTGCCCATGCAGACAATTGAATTCCAATTTCCCTGTACAGGATCAAAGCAGAAACGCCGAGAATCACTGAAGGGATAACAAGAGGCATAGCACTTAAAGCCGTGATAATATCACGGCCAGGGAAATTAAAGCGCACAATGGCAATTGCTCCCATCGTGCCAAGCAGCGTTGCCACCATAGACACACCAATTCCCAGAAAAATACTTACTTGAACCGCATTTAATAGCTCCTTGGTCTTGGATAATTCAGCATACCAATTTAGGGTAAAACCTTTCATGGGAAAGGAAAGATGAATGGAGTCATTAAAGGAAAATATAATTAATAGAATGATTGGCACGTATAAAAGCAAAGCCAGGGTCAAAAAATATATGCCACCAGGGTTTCGAAATCTACGCATTTTATATTCCCAACAGGTCTGAAACAGAAACGAATCGAGTAAATAGCCAGAGCAGCACAATAAGAGCCACTAACATGGCTATGCTCATAGTAGACCCCATTGGCCAGTTCAGCGCTTTTACAAACTGATCTTGGATCAGATTTCCATACATCAGGCTATTCCCGCCAACCAATTTGGGGGTCACGTATTCACCAATAGTGGGGATGAAGACAAAGAAGAATCCCGCTATTACACCCGGCAAACTCAGTGGGAGTGTCACCCGCAAGAATGCCTCCCAGGATTTGCATCCAAGGTCAGATGCAGCTTCTAGCAAGTTCTTGTCGATCCTTTCAAGGGCAGCAAAGATAGGCAAGGCAACAAAAGGTACCCACACATAGACCAATGTGAGGATGATTGCCTGGCGACTGTACATGAGAATAGGTGATGCCTCTTTGGTAAGTCCTAACCATAACAAAAAAGTGTTCAGCAGGCCATTGGACGACAAAATTAACTTCCATGCAAAGACGCGTAATAAGTAGCTAGTCCATGTTGGGACAATGATAAGGGTTAGCAAAATAATGCGTTGCGGTCCAGCACGAAAAACCAAAAAATATGCTAATGGATAGGCTAATAGCACGGAAATAAGTGAAATCATAAGAGAAATGAGGATAGACCGCCACAACAAATTCAGAAAGATTGAGTTTGTAAGAAAATATTTGTAGTTGTCCAAGGTAAAAATATTTCGTGCATCACCCATCGTTCCAGATCGAAAGCTAAAAACGATCATGATTCCGATTGGCAGGATAAAAAAAAATAGCAGGTATGATGTTGGCAGAGAAATTAGTTTCAGTACCCTGTTACTCACTGAATTTTCCATAGCTTCTTCCTTGTCTGGGCCTCTTCAAGAGTACAAATTGAAGAGGCCCGTATAAAAAGTTGTAATAAAAATCGAAGAATTTAGGAACAGTCCTCTTACTGCGAAGCCTTCACTTCAGACCATTCGTTTGACCAGAACTCTCTAGTCTCATCTGTGAGTGGCTCGTAAAGTATCAAACCTTCCACTACTTTCGGGTCCGTTAACCCCAGAAGATCGGCTGTTTCGGGGTCGATTTTTTCAATAGCGTCGAAATTGGCAACACCATAACCATATTCATTCGCCAGGTAGGCTTGAGAATCAACAGCAATGTAGGCATCAATCATCTCGGTTGCCAGTTCCGGATTCTGTGATGTTGATGGAATTGCAAACCCACACAAGTAACCCAGGCTGCCTTCATCCGGTATGACATATTTAACTTCATAACCTTCTCCGAGCAATGCAATGTAGGATGCATTCCAGGCATTGCCAGCAACCCACACATCGCCTGATGAGATCAACTGATCCAGTTCTGTCTGGTCAGACCAATACACCAGTACATTTGGAACCAACTCAGTGAGCTTTTGTTTGATCGCTTCATCTTCTTCAGGCGTTGTGTTCCACGGATCAAGCCCCAGTGCCAAAGCAGTGATAACATGCATACTCTCACCGGAATCATACACCGCAACATGACCGGCATATTGCGGATCCCACAAATCCGCCCACGACGTAGGCACTTCCTCTACAAGATCAGTGCGAACAAGAATGGCTTCAAAGCCCCAGTCCCAGGGAACCCAGTACTGTTCGCCATTGAATACACCCTTCTCCGTCAGCGGCGTTGACATACCAGACCAATTTGACAAGTTGGAAGTATTGATCGGTTGAACCAATCCCTCGTCAACCATCAGTTTCCAATATTGGTTACAGGGATGGACAAGATCCGCCTGAAAGCCATTCGATATCTGGGCATATGCTTCAGCACTCTCACCCATAAAACTAAATTGAACATCCGCATCAGGGTGATTTTTAGCGAAATCTCCCCAAAACTCTTGGAGTTCATAACCAGACCAATCGATCATAACCAGGGCTTCCGGCGCTGTCTCGACTACTTCCTCGGAAACTGCCTCGCTTTCAACTACTTCCACGGAAGAGGCCGCCTCATTTTCAACCACTTCATCAGAAACCGGTGCTTTTTGGCAGGCAGATACCAGCAATGCCAGCATGACAAATACCCCCAACAATACTAACAATTTACTTTTGTGTTTCATCCTTTACTCCTTTTTTGAAATTGTTTTCGGAAGAGAAACTGTTCAGGTTTACCTATTCCTTTTCAGGAAATCACCTCCTCAAAAAATTAATTAAAAAAGCACCCACAAAGGAGTGCTTAAAAAAACATTTATAAAGCAGGAAGTTGATCCATCCCGGCTTCTTTAGCCAACCCTGAAACCATATTTTGTAGTTCGGTCATCTGATCCGGCGGCAAATCGGGAGCTTGGTAGGCGTTGAGCAAATTCTGAAGCTGCGCTTTTGCACGCGCAAAGGTGTCAGTTGCCCCATTCTGTTCCCAAGTACGTATGGAGCCACGATCAATCGCCGCGGAGGGCAGGTATTGCTCTTTTTTTAATAGCTGGCGTGTGATGCGTTGTTTCAAAAATTCGCCTTTGAAATTGATGCCCTCGAACATCTCAGTTGCCAAAGTATCGGTGTGTACCAGCATTCCCTTCAACATACGTTTTGCCATCCCTATCGCTTCGGCGTCGATTAAAAGTTTTTCGGGACTCATGCATGCTAGAAAATCCAGCATGCCCGCGCCGGAGATCATGTTGATTCCCGCCAGAGCGCCGATCATAGCGGCGGTGCTGCTCTCCATCCCGGCTTGATAATCCACTACTTTCGCGTCGCTAGAGCCCAAATATGTATGTGTTGGAAAACCGAATGTTTTACCCACCTGGGCATAAGCTGTATCAATCATGGCGGTTTCGACCGCACCCATTGGAGTAGTACCCTGGCGCATATCCATGATAGCAGGAGCTCCGCCCCAAACGATAGGCGAACCAGGTTTGGCTAACTGGTGGATGGTGATCCCGCTGATGCATTCGGCAGTATGCTGCACCACAGAACCGAGTAATGTGATCGGCGCAGCAGCCCCAGCCAGGGGCATGGATACCATTTCAGCGGGGATACCGGCTCGAGCCAGATCAATCAGGCTTCGCGAGCCAAACTTACTCCAGATCAAGGGTGGGGAAGGGCAGACATCAAATACAGCGGTCGGTTTTTTAGCTAGTGCATCACGCCCGCCGGCGAAGATCGCCAACATATCAATCATAGCGCTGGTATTTTGGGTCGTGAAGGCTCCGGTGACCACTGGTTTTTTCGAGAACATTAGCACCAAATACAGGCGGTAGAGATCACCAATTTCTTTGGGGACTTCACTACACACGACCGAAGTGGATTGGGCATCATACTGCCAGAGCGAATCGGCGGTTTTGATAACTTTGACAAGGTCCTGGGTGGTAGCTGGGCGATGTTTCAGGGTGTCAGCATCCAAGATATTCACGCCGGATGAGCCGGGATCAAAGTGAACCGAATCCCCCCCATAGTGCACGGTCGGTTCTCCATCTCGATTATAGAGGTAAAACTCCCGAGGCACGGTTTCCAACGCTTTTCGGGCAACGTCCTCCGGGATGTGAACCACCTGCTGGTCTTCATCTACTTGGGCACCGGCATCTGCTAATAATGCGCGGGCTTCCTTGAGTTGAACCTTGATGCCAGGCTTTATCATTAGTTGAAAAGCTTCATCGATAATTTGGGCGATCAGCTCAGATGACAGAATTCTAAGTTGTGGCTGCATGATCATATCCTTTTATTTTTTGCTCATTCCAACTTACTCAATCCCCATCAGTTGCTTTGCAACCGCGACAGCACCCACAGCATCCTCGCTAAAAGCATCGGCGCCAATCTCATCGGCCCAATTGCGCGTAACAGGTGCTCCGCCGACCATTATTTTTACCGTGGGGCGCATTCCCATATCATCCAAAGCTTCAACGACATCGCGCTGTTTGGTCATAGTCGTGGTCAGTAAAGCGCTGACGCCGATAATATCAGCGTTTTCGTTTCGAGCTGTCTCGACCATGCTCATCACGGGCACATTCACGCCCAGATCAAAGACTTTGAACCCGGCTGCCGAAAGCATAGTTCCGACCAACGTTTTGCCAATATCATGGATATCACCCTCGATAGTACCCAGAACCACTGTACCCAGAAGCTTGCGCTCTGTTCCCTGTTTAGACATTTCGGGTTCCAGCACGCTTACCGCTGTTTTCATGGCTTCACCAGCCATGACAAGTTCCGGTAAAAACGCCTCTCCAGTACTAAAAAGCTCACCAACATGATCAACGCCAACAACAAAGCCTTTGTTGATCGCATCCAAGGGATCAATGCCTAACTCGATGGCTTGTTTGGCAAGGTCTTCGGCATCTTCAGACTCGCCATCGATGATGCTCTGTGCCATCGCTTTAAAAATTTGCTCAATCACGGTCAACTCCTACAATACTTTCGGTATTCAATAATTTTTGGGAAAAGAAACCCGATTTTGTTTGCGATAATAACGAAAAACGCTTGATATGTCAATAGAAAACAACGATATTCGTATGTTTTACCTTGATATTAAGCGATTCTTAGTGTATATTCGTAATAATTATACTTAATTCGCAATACAAACGGCGAAAATAGCTTATTAGTTGAAAGAGAGCAAAAAATGGATGACTTGGATATTCTTATTTTGAATGCCCTTCAAGAAGACGGAAGGACCCCATTTACTCAAATTGCTAAAAAAGCTGGCGTTGCGGAGTCTACCATTCGAAGCCGGTATACCAGTTTGGCGGAACGCGGTATAGTTCAGACCATTGCAGTAGTGGATCCATTCTCATTAGGGCATAATGCCCCTGCACTGATCGGTATCTTTGCCGAACCTGGTAAAGTTCACGCTGTAGCGGGCGCGCTTGAAAAATTGGCAGAAATTTCGTACCTGGTTTTAACGCTAGGGAGGTATGATTTAGTTGTTGAAGTTTTTTGCCGAGACCGCGAACACCTCACAGATTTAATTACGAATCAGATTCAGCTTATTTCTGGCATACGGGGCACCGAAACGCTGGTGATAGGCAAAATTTTCAAGCTTAGTTTTTTCTGGAAATTCGAGAGTGATTCTCAAATTGGATGGGGAAAAATCTGCTAATTAATTTGAATGCCGAATAGCCTAAATTCAAGGAGTAGTGTAATGGCAAATATTCTCTTACCAGATCGCGCCCGCGTAGTCATTGTTGGGGGTGGCATCATCGGGTGCTCGATAGCCTATCATTTGGCAAAAATGGGCTGGAAAGACACCCTGTTGCTGGAGCGCGATCAACTAACGTCCGGGACAACCTGGCACGCCGCGGGGTTGATGGTCACGTTTGGCTCGACATCTGAAGTTTCAACGGAATTTCGCAAATACACACGCGATCTCTACACCAGCCTCGAAGCCGAAACAGGCTTCTCAACGGGCTTTAAGCCAGTTGGGTTTATCGAAGTGGCAAGCAACCCGGATTACCTGGAAGAATATCGTCGTGTGTCCGCATTCAATCGTCATTGCGGTGTGGATGTGCAGGAGATTTCGCCCAAAGAGATCAAGGATTTATTCCCGCTGGCGCGCGTCGATGATCTGTTAGCCGGTTTTTACGTCAAAGACGATGGCCGCGTCAACCCCATCGATGCCACCATCGCCCTGGCCCGGGGGGCGCAGCAATATGGCGCCAAAATCATCGAAGGTGTTCCAGTTACTGGGATCACCAAGAAAAATGGTGTGGTGACCGGCGTGACAACCCCCCACGGAAATATTGAAGCCGAATACGTGGTCAACTGCGCCGGGATGTGGGCCAGACAACTTGGCGAGTTGTCCGGCGTGAATATTCCCAATCAGGCCGCAGAACACTACTATCTGATCACCGAAGAGATCAAAGACCTTCCGCCCAATATGCCCATCCTTGAAGACCCATCACACTACGGCTACTACCGCGACGAAGTGGGCGGTATCATGGTGGGCCTGTTTGAGCCGGATTGCGCCCCGTGGAAAATTCAGGGCATCCCCAACGATTTTTCTTTTGGCGAAATCGCGCCGGATTGGGAGCGCATGACCCCGTTTTTGGAGAAAGCGATGTCACGCGTGCCGATTACGATGGAAATTGGCATCAAGAAATTTTTCTGCGGGCCTGAAAGCTTCACACCTGATCTGAAACCGATCGTTGGTGAGGCCCCGGAATTGCGCAACTATTTTGTGACCGCCGGGCTTAATTCCATCGGCATTATCACGGGCGGCGGGCTGGGCCGCGCTATGGCACACTGGATCATCAATGGAAGCCCGGATTTCGATATCACCGGCTTCAACATTGACCGCCTTCATCGGTACCAAAACACGCCCGAATACCGCAAGCATCGCACAGTGGAGTCTCTGGGGATGGTTTACAAATGCCATTATCCGAACAAATCCTACCAAACAGCCCGGGGCGCCAAGCAATCGCCGATCCACGAGCGTTTGGCGGCACGCGGGGCATACTTCAGGGATGTCAGCGGCTGGGAAAGCGCGGATTGGTACGCCCCCGCGGGCTTCGAACCCACAGTGGATAAATTATCCTGGGGCCGGGAAAACTGGTTCCCCTGGTGGGAAGCCGAACACAAAGCGGCACGCGAAAATGTAATTCTGATGGATATGTCGTTTATGTCCAAATTTTTAGTCCAGGGACGTGACGCCGGAAAAGTTCTCAACTACGTCTCGGCCAATAATGTGAATGCCAGCACCGGCCAGGTCACTTATACCCAATGGCTGAACCCGGAAGGAAAACTGGAAGCTGACCTAACCGTCACAAAACTGGAAGAGGACAAGTATCTACTCGTTGTCACCGATACCATGCACCGCCACGCCGAAACCTGGCTCAAACGGCATATATCAGCTGATGACTACGCCTTTGTCACGGATGTAACGTCAGCCTACGCACAACTGAATATTCAGGGGCCAAAATCCAGAGAATTGCTGCAAAGCATCACCACCGCCGATCTATCGAATGAAGTCTTTCCATACAGGTGCGCCCGCGAAATCGAAATTGGGTATGCCAAAGTACTTTGTATTCGCATCACCTACCTGGGCGAATTGGGTTATGAACTGTATATACCAAGCGAACAGGCCACGCACGTGTATGATCACATCGTGGAAGCCGGAAAAGCATTTGACCTTCGCCACGCCGGACTTAAAGCGCTTGCCAGCCTGCGTATGGAAAAAGGCTACCGCGATTACGGGCATGATATGGATAACACCGATGACCCCTATGAAGTTGGCCTGGGCTTTTGCATTGATCTGCAGAAACCGGGTGGATTCATCGGCAAAGAGGCCGTATTGGCGAAAAAAGCACAGGGACCACTGAAGCGACGCCTGGCCCAGGTGTTGGTTAAAGACCCCGAGCCATTCCTCTTCCACGCCGAAGTAATTCGCAGAAATGGCGTGGATGCGGGCTACGTCAGAGCTGGTTCTTACGGCTTCACCCTGGGCGGCGCGGCAGGATTGTTCATGATCGAAGCCGACGAACCCGTAACCGCCGATTATATTGCCAAGGGAAAATGGGAAATCGAAATCGCCGGAAAGATTTACCCGGCTGAAGTATCCTTGCGCCCCTTTTACGACCCAGAAAGAAAGAAATTAGAGCTAGGAGAATAGGTCGGCTCTCCCGACTTTAAGAAAGCCGTGTCCGTATGCCAAGGGCCCTATTGATCTCCACTAAAAAACTTTGTCATACTACCTATGCGCTGCCCAGGGTGCCCCCTCACTCTGGGTGGCGTATTTTTTAGGCGGCAAGCACACCCCATAGCACGAAAGGACGTTTTATGAAACTGATCCTGACGGATCTGGAAGACACCCTGACCACCGGCTCAAGCTGGCGCGGTCTGGGTAAATTCTACCAGCGGCACTACAGCCGCCTGAAATACAATTGTTTCTTTGCCCACTTTCTGCCGCGCTTCCCGCTGATGAAAGTTGGTCTGCTTGACCGTCAGAAAACGATGACAGCCTGGATGCGTGCTGAGATCAACTTGCTGCGCGGTTTCCGCCCCAGCGAAGTCAACGCCATGGCTGAATTTGTGGTCTTCGCGATGAAAGGTAGCGTTGCGTGAATCGCATTGGCGAGTTGAATGAACAAATGCAGATCTTCCAAGGTATTGTCATCCGCCAGTTCCAGATCGCGCCAGACCTCTGGTAATGCGCGATGGCTAACTCTCATTGTATAACTGCGTACACTACCGCGGCGTGCCAGGCGAGATGGACGCGGGCGGCGATATCCTTGATCAGGATCGTATTCTCGAGGCAGATCAGGTGGGGCTTCGTAGTCGTAGGCCTGCAAGTTCTGACCAAACAAGGCGCTTACCAGCGAGAAAGACTTGGGTTGCGGGTGAGGCGCGGGCGCGTCATTCTCTTCTGGCTCATATTCAGACCAGATTTCACTGATCGGGTCGGGAGGAACCGGATGGCGGTACATCCCAGTTGCCAGTAAGTGCGTGGTAAGATCCCAAACGGTCACCCCCCAAGGCCGGCTGGCGCGTTTACGAGCGGTATCCAGGATAGCCTGGTTACGTGCCGTTACGGCAGATTCGTCACGATCTACCCGCGTTTCAAAAGCGACCGCATAGCGCTTTTCTTCCCCGTCCAGCACAGAAAAGATCAAATGATCATCCGCTTTAGCCCCCAAGGTTTCGAACCAATGCCAAAACGTTGGCGTAGCATACGTCCCCCAGTTTTTGTACGTGACATGTTCCAGCGCCAGGGTTGTGAGCGTGTTATCCGGGAGTTCTACGGTGACCGGGCCGCGGTCGCTGTATTTCTGCGGGGCAAAAAAGGTTGGCCAGAGTGCATCCCGCAGATCATCATCCCAGTACAACACCTTGTCGGCAAATTCAGCCTCTTGCAACGTGTGGCGCAAAATTGAGCCATTGAGCAATCTCATTTTCCAACCATAGCAGCCATCCCCGGTGGTGACGATCAAATAGCTCTGGCTAATAGCATTGCGGATGGTCTGTTTAGGGTTTTTGGTCGTGATAGGCGTGATAGCGTTGACTCTCTCGATGATCTCATTGACTGTCAAAGGTTCTTGAGAGGCTTGCACAACCTGGTGCGCTAACGCCGTGAAACTTGTTTTCTGTGGGGGCATACCTTCTGTCCTTGCAATAATCTCATAAAGCGCCAAACCAACAACCTGATTGGGGTGGCTGCCAGGGTCTGTCTATTTTAAAAACCAAGACTATCAGGTTATCAACTCACTGGCGATACGGTCATATAATCAAGATTAATCTTGGTGAAATAATTCTACATAGGATAACGCAAACCAGATCACCCAATAGAGGTTAAATTCCCCCATTATTCATCTACCAGGGTAGACTAATTTTATAGACCGTCTGTTCTAGAACCAATTTGCAATATCTTCCCACAATTCTGGCATTTCCAAAAGCTGAGCAAATTGGTTGACCCAACCCTGAATACGTTTTTGGTCCAAGCCAGGGTTACTTTGAATGATCCCTTGGATATCCAACAAGTCTTTTGGACGGTGTGCGATGGCTTTCATAATGATCAGGTCTTCGGGAGTTGGTAGGCGGATTGTTAACGTATCATCGATTGTATGAGAAATACTTCGCTGAATTACTTCTTCCTCGAAAGGCAAAACACCCAATGAAATATCAATGCTGGTTTGAGAGCGCTCATGGCGTAACAACAATACCCGACTACGCTTTGCGAAATCTTCGGCCTGATCAATACGTGGAATAATTCCTTCTTTTTCTGCGATGGCTAAAAAACGAGGAATATCGTCCATAGAAAGCAATACCATAGCATCCAGATCTTCTGTAAAACGGGTTTGGCTCAAAAGGCCGACGGCAATTCCCCCAATGACCACGCCTCGGTGGCCAAAATGCGACAACAGACGGTCTAAAGCTTCAAGAGGATCGTGGAAAGGCTCATTTTTTTTAGGCAAGGGTATACGCCTTCCTCAAGTCCGCCCACAGTAAAAAGATTTCCATCTCATTATCATCCCCATTTCTCGTAATTCCAAGACGAGCAGCGCGCATCCTGAGCGCGTTCAACTGCCGCCAACGATCCTGGATTGTGGCAGCCTGCGTTTCCAGACGTTCAATCCGTTCTACGTCTCGCCACCGCTCCAAATAAGCTCTTGCATCAACTGCGTCCATATCTCTATTATAGCATGTCACTTTTCCATCCCCAGCCATCAAGTATGCTCATTCCTGTTCCGGCAACGGGCACGAATTATCGGAGCTGCGGGGTGTGATTTAGTCACTGTTGGGCATACTGGGGAATTTTTCTATCCCGTTTCTGAAAGTGTATGTGTACTTTTTCTAAAACATGTATTCCCATGAATAGAGGTGAATATCCCCCCGTTCTCTGGCAAGTTCTATCATGTTATCTGTAAAACCTGACCGGGAACAAAGTGCATACAGTACTTTACGTTGACCCGCATCATGCAGCACATCCATAGTTTTGGATACTAAGTTTTGAAAAATATCTGTACCAACAGGATGTTTACTCCATTTGCACTCCACCATCATCATCTGGTCTTCACCCAACAAAACCAGGTCCACTTCCTGGTTCGCCTTCCACCAACCCCCTATTTTCTGGGGCACAAAAGGCAGTTCGCCTGCTAATCCTTTCCGCCAGAAGTATTGGTAACATACCTGCTCGAAGATTTGCGATGTGAAGTGGTCAAGCCCTGGGCGAATGGCTGTTTCGTACACAATTTGACTGGCACCACGTTCTAGTTGGGAGCGATTTGGAAATACGAACCGGAACCAGAAGCGAACATAATTGTCCTTCAACCGGTAAATCCCCCGGCGGCTTTTGTGAGGTTGAGTTTCGGTGACCGGAACGCTTCTCTCGATCAGGTGAAGCTCTCGCAAGGTTTCAAGATAGGGAGCGATATTGTCTAAACCAGCGGCCAGCTTGATCTCGTTCTGTCGGGTATTGCCGGAAGCAATAGCCTGCATGACAGCAATATAATTGCGCGGCTCACGGAGTTCCTGCTGCAAAATGAAACGGACTTCATCGTAAAGTACAGAACCCCGTTGTAATATTCCTTCCAGGATATTGGTTTCGAGAGGAACATTGGGGTCGATGGTTTGCAGGTAAGCGGGGGTGCCACCATAGACAGCGTATGTTCGCAGGCTTTCCTCTGGATCGTAGGGTAAGATAAACTGCCTTGCATCGAGAAAATCCAGCGGCTCCAATAGATATTGCGCTGTACGGCGGCCATACAAAGGAGCCTGGTATCCCAGGATGGTCTCTTCCATCATGCCGATATACGATCCATTCAGGATGAGCATGATCTGGCTGTTTTTGAGTGAATGGTCCCAAATGCGCTGCAGGATGGAACCTAAGGGCGGGTAAGCGGCTACCAGGTAGGGGAATTCATCGAGCACAACGATGAGACGCTCGGATTGTGCCTGTCCCGCAAGCGCACCAAAAAGATCATCCCAAGTATTGTAGACAGCGCTGACTTTCCCTACACCGAAAATTACGTCATTAATCGCGGCAGAAAGGTTTACCCGCAGAGTCTGTTCTGGTACCTGATCGGCCACAAAGAACACATGGCGCTTACTCTCACAAAAATGGGCAAGCAACTCTGTTTTCCCCACCCGGCGGCGACCATATAAGACGAAAAGTTCGGCGCGTTTGGAATTGTAGTGCTTTTCCAATAACGCTAATTCGGAGTCGCGGTCTACGAACATGAGTATTCTCCCGTAAGACAAACGAGATTATTATAATTATGATTATCTTATCATATAATGCTTGCTATTTCGTAACTACCTACCCAACGAGTAGGGAGAGTGGTTGATAGGCGAATAAATCGCGCAGGAAAGCGAAGACATTCCTGTCCTGCTTACGGGCGGTGGAGATCACAGCTTGCAGGCGAGCGTAGACATTTGCCCCTTGCACAGTGCGAAAACCTCCACTCACTTTTTGCTTGACCTTTGCCGGGCGTAAATCTCGCTCTGCCAGATTATTGGTGAAGGGAATGCCCTCGACGAAGGCAAAAGCCAAAACAGCATCTTCATATTGGGATAGACGCCTCAACAAATTTCTGCCCGGCGTGTTTTTAGGACGACCTTTGCCTGTTTTCTTCTTCGGCGGCGGCTCTTCTACATCTGCATTTTTCAATATTTGGCGGTAGCGCTGCCGAACGATTTCAGCAGCATTCCCTGTCACGTCGTACAGTTCAAGCAAAAGAGCGTGCATTTCCTTTGCCCACTTCGAGTTTTCATCGATCAAGGCTTGTAACTCTCTCAAAATATGCGCATTGCATAATCCGTGTTGCGCATCTGTAAAGCTAAAATAGGCAGCCATGCTGTCATGGATGGCATAGCCTCTGAAATCTTTCAGGACAGATTGCTCGCTCAGCAAAGCTTTTTTGCCGCGCCTGGTATGAATAAACAAATAGGTGTAGTTTTCGTTCCCTGCGGTGTGCAGCCAATGCAACTTCCCCGCAACCCGCAAGCCTGTTTCATCAAAATGTCCCACTGTCGCAGCTTTCAAGGCTGTTTTCACCGTTGCCTCCAACGGAGCGCTCAACTCATAGCCCCGTTCCAGCGCCGTCTCAATCGTTTCGCTGTTCAAATTGTAACCATACATATCTTCAAACAGCGTGCTGATCTGTTCCAAAGGCATTTTGTGGTCTACCGAGAGTTTCGTCACCCATGCCCGCACGCCCGGACCGTATTGAACACTGCTTTTCGCATGCACTGGATATGCCCCGCTCTGTACTTCTCCGCAGCATTCGACCACACACAGACGATGCTCGATCACTTCCAGTTTCGGATCAGGCAGATCAAAAACTTGTCGCTGACCAATCACCTGATGTGCTTCTTCTACGTCAATGCTTCGACCGCAAATTGAACAGGATTCCGGCAAATGAACTTCTACCTTGTCCGGCTTTTCCACTTGCCGAAGCGTTTTCCCTTTATGACCTGTTTGTCCGCCCAATGACTTCTTCCCATCTTTGGGCAGCCCCGGACGAACTGACTTCTTCCGGTACCCATCACTGCTTGGCGGCTTGTGGCTGTTTTCGCTGGTCAACCCCAAACGACGACGCAACTCTTCATTCTCCGCTTTGAGACGAAGATTTTCAGCTTCCAATGCCGCTATTCTTTTCAGAAGAACTTCGAGTGGGGTTTCGAGTTTGGACATGACTTCATTCTAACCAGTTTGATCGTTTAGCGGTAGGTAGTTACGCTATTTCAATCTCAACGTTTTTTTGTTCTGATAATTTGTGTTTCCAATCCATGAAAAAGGCGCGGCTGGAGAAAAAAACAATACCATTAAAAACTCGCTAGACATTCACCGATAACTTATGTACTTGCACTTGCACTTGCACTTGCACTTGCACTTGCATCTTCGATCCTTGACAGAGTAAGGCGGCTATGATATTTATATGCACGGAACAGGCGTAATCCTTTGGCGGAGTGCGCCTGTTTGGTTTTAAGGCGGCTTTCTGGAAACAGAGGGCCGCTTTTTGTATTTAATTCAGCAAAACAGGAGCGATAAGTATGAGCGATATGACAACCTTCTTCACCCAGCGCGGTATTGCTGGCGCTGATAAAGTACCCCAGAAGGTACTCCAAAAAGCACAGCAAATCATTCATCGATTGGATGATGGAAACCCGTATTGGCAAATGAGAGGCAAACGGCTGAACCAGGATCGAAATATGATCTCAATCCCTGTCGGTCGTCGTTGGCGCATCCTGGCCTTTTGGCAAAATGGCGCAGCTGTGCCGCGGGCCATTCTTTCTCACGAGCGATACAACGGTATCACGCAATAATCCGAATTTGGAGTAAAGCCGCATGTCGAAAAAAAGATGCAAGGATCCCAGAAAGATATTACTGACGTCTCCCTGGTCACGTGCCAGAGGCGCTATGTTCCGGGGAAAGCTGGATGAGAAATTTCTCGTTTTCATCTATCCCCATGCTGCACCGCGCTTGTTCCATACCTTTTTTTGCTCACCCTTGAGAATATTTGCCATGAACAAACAAGGAGAAATTGTCTACGACCAGGTGGCATCACCGAATCGCTTTATCCGGATTCCGGTTTCCTGCATCATCGTTGAAAGTGACTCCGATGTCGAGTTGCCACCCGTCAGTGAACTTCGAAGATTGGGGCAAGAAATGACACCATCTCGAGGCGCATGGGATGAAAGCACATCCTTGGGAAGCCTGTTTTTCGCTTTGATGGCGCAGGCGGTTGCCGATGTCCGCCGGGTCCATGAAGTGCATTACCGTTCAGGCAGTGTACAACCGGAAATTTTGAAAGAGAAGTTTGCACCCTGGGAGCGGGGGCAAATCGTAGGGTCCGCGGGATTCATCCTCAGCAACCTGGATGCATACCAACTACCCAAAAATGCAGTGTCGCTCTCGAAACAACTTTTGCATATTGAGCAACCCCAGATGGAAGAGCTATTGGCGGCTTCAGTTGCCGGCGTACCCTGGAAAGGCGATTTCTCCAACGCCTGTTTTCGATGCGGCAAAGGCGGCTCCTGGCGGCCAGCGATTTTGCCATTTTCGGACATTCCTGATCTCTCCTGGCGATACGAGCGGCCCGAAAATGCGGTGCCACTTTGCCATAAGTGTGCGGCACGCCTGAAGTGGAATCACCAGGAAGACGTGCGGATCGATCTGGCCTGGGGGTTATGGGGTCCCCGCTTCGAGGCTTTTTGGAAATGGCATACCGCAACTCTGAAAAATCGCTTGCCGGCGGATTGGGACAAACTCGATTATCCCCTTTGGCCTGTCCAGTTTGGCGGCTCAACCTGGGAAAACGGGAGCGGTGCGGAGATGCACGCGGAGCCTCGTCCCCCACAAGGTGTACAGCTTTCAAATATGCATCGGGATGCCCTGGCGCGTGGGCTTGGCGTTGGCCCGCGCCTCCAGGGACACCTGCCAACCTCCCCCCAGGGAAAATTGGTAGAGTTGTTCGCAATGTGATTCTTGCAGAGCGATTGGCAAAGGCCATCGAAAGTTCCATCAGTCAGGTTTCAGAACCCTACCGGTCACGCCTGCTCGCCTGGATCGAAGGGCAGATGGGTGAACCTATACAGGGTGATAACCTGAGTTGCTGGTTGCATGGTTTTGACGCCATCTCCATGATTGAACAATATCAATTGCTGCAAATCGTTTGTGATGAGGCCGCCAGGATCTTTGGCGACAAAAAAACAAAACAGGAAAACCATCGGAATGAAATTGAAACGAAAAAAACGTCTACCGGCTGTCGTGCTGGCAACCCATTCAGAAGAAGCGTTGAATAGCGTGCCCCGGGATACGTTCCAGACGAGGGAAGCGGTCAGCACGATGGGTGTGATGAGCGCATTGAACGCCCGGCCTGTCTTGATGGTTGCCGATCCTGACGATTTAGTCGAAAGCCCGGAGATGTCTCGGGACGCGTTGCGTACGGCGCTGGAATCGCTGGGACAGGATGGCGTTGTGGTTGTTAGTTCCGCAGCTTTCATCAAAGACCGGGAGCGTTGGATCGGCGAGGCTTTACTGGCGCGTGGCGATGGCGCCGCGCTGCGTTTTATGCCGCGGCGGGCGGTAATGCTCACCAACTATTGCGGTGGGGTGGGAAAATCCACACTTTCTTTAGCGCTGGCGCGTCATTTTCGGGAAACCACGGGGCTGCCCGCAGCCGCGGTGGAAATTGGCGTAGGCGGCAGTTCCATGTCCCGCCTGGGAGAACTCCCTACCCTGTTCGATGTCGTAACACAGGATGAGGAGGCGGGGGAATGGCATGGTGTGCATCTATATCCATCGGATGATTGGGAAACCAAAACACTGGCGACAGACGAACGTACTGAAACAACCCTGAAGCAGATCTACCACCAGCATACGCTCATCGTCTTCGACACCTTTCCCACCAATGCTTTATGGCGGCACGCCCTTGAATTGGTCAGCGACGTGATTGTCGTGGCCTCACCACGCCCTGACGCCATCGAACAAACAGGGGCTATGATGCGCCGGCTGCAGGATGAATTGGAAACCCTGGATGAACAACCAGAAATCCACCTGGTTCTCAACCGGGTTCAATCGGTGGGGCAACGCTTGCCGCTGGCTGGAGAACTTTCCGCCTGGGTGAAATACGACGAGAGCGCCGCCCTGAACCTTTCAGGCGATCTGAGTGAACCCCTGCTCACCTTGATCTATCCCGGCTGGGAGCATCGTGCAAGGAAGAAACCCAAGCGATGAAAAACCGCATTTTCTATCTCCTCCTGGCCTTGTTAGCCCTGGCGGCAGCCGTGGTCGGGGCTGCGTACTGGCGGGCGAATTACCTGGCCGGCGTCACCCTGATCAATCTTCCTGTGCCGCGCGC
>Ga0233430_1001631_pt1 | contig 30236 bp, 20 predicted proteins | sample SI_118_April2016_2_FD_179883 | JGI IMG/M metagenome (GOLD analysis project Ga0233430, IMG submission 179883) | Seawater microbial communities from Saanich Inlet, British Columbia, Canada - SI_118_April2016_150_MG | ecosystem: Environmental > Aquatic > Marine > Inlet | place: Canada: British... | reverse complement strand
GGAAGGGGACGAAGTGGCCCCATCGACGCCTCAGAATGTGTCTGCGGTGCCGGACGAGGAGAATTTCGGTCGGGTGGTGGTCAGCTGGAACGCACCGACGCGGGATGGAGACGGCGGCGAGTTGACCGGACTGAGCGGTTATGTGGTGTATCGCTCTGCGGAGACGACCGATTCGTTTGTGAAGGTGGCGGAAGTGTCGGACTCGTCGTATGAGGACACGGGTCTGGAGGAGTCGAAGACATACTACTACACGGTGGTGGCGGTGGATGGCTCGGGCAATGAGAGCGCTCGTGCCAGTGCGGTGCGGGTGAAGACACAGGGTCCGGACCGGATCGGTCCGTCGACGCCTCAGAATGTGTCTGCGGTGCCGGATGAGGAGGACTTCGGTCGTGTGGTGGTGCGCTGGAGTGCACCGACGCAGGATGCGGATGGAGCGGAGTTGACGGGTCTGTCCGGCTACGTGGTGTTCCGTTCGGCGGATGGGACTGGCTCTTTTGTTCCGGTGGACAGTCTGAGTTCAGAGGTGCGGACGTTCGAGGATACGGGGTTGGATCCGCTGAAGACGTATTACTACACGGTTCTGGCGTATGACGATGCGGGCAATGAGAGCGCTCGCGCCGGTGCGGTGCAGGTGAAGACGCAGGGCCCGGATCGAGTGTCTCCGTCGACGCCTCAGAATGTGTCTGCGGTGCCGGACGAAGCGGACTTTGGCCGGGTGTCCGTGCGCTGGAGTGTGCCGACGCAGGATGCGGATGGGGATGAGTTGACGGGGTTGGCCGGGTATGTGGTTTTCCGCTCGAAGGGGAGTGCCAGTTCGTTTGTTCCGGTGGACAGTCTGGCTGCCGATGTGCGGGAGTATGCGGACACGGGTTTGGAGCCGTTGACGACGTATTACTACACGGTTCTGGCGTATGACGATGCGGGTAACGAGAGCAATCGCGCCGGTGCGGTGCAGGTGCAGACGCAGGGAGTATCGATTCCATCGGGTCTGGCCGCTCGTGGAGAGATCGGTCGTATCGAGCTGGGTTGGCAGGCGAGTGGTGCGGAAGGGTTGCTGGGCTACAACGTGTATCGCTCCGAGCGTTCGGACACCGGATACGAGCAACTGGCGAGTCTGGAGGGTGCCTCCTTCACGACGGGTCAGACGGCGTATGTGGACTCGAATCTGGCGGGAGGCCAGCTGTATTTCTACAAGGTGAGTGCGGTGGTGGAGGGTGCCGAGAGTGAGGCTTCGATTTTCGTGAGTGCGACGGTGGAAGGGGACGAAGTGGCCCCATCGACGCCTCAGAATGTGTCTGCGGTGCCGGACGAGGAGAATTTCGGTCGGGTGGTGGTCAGCTGGAACGCACCGACGCGGGATGGAGACGGCGGCGAGTTGACCGGACTGAGCGGTTATGTGGTGTATCGCTCTGCGGAGACGACCGATTCGTTTGTGAAGGTGGCGGAAGTGTCGGACTCGTCGTATGAGGACACGGGTCTGGAGGAGTCGAAGACATACTACTACACGGTGGTGGCGGTGGATGGCTCGGGCAATGAGAGCGCTCGTGCCAGTGCGGTGCGGGTGAAGACACAGGGTCCGGACCGGATCGGTCCGTCGACGCCTCAGAATGTGTCTGCGGTGCCGGATGAGGAGGACTTCGGTCGTGTGGTGGTGCGCTGGAGTGCACCGACGCAGGATGCGGATGGAGCGGAGTTGACGGGTCTGTCCGGCTACGTGGTGTTCCGTTCGGCGGATGGGACTGGCTCTTTTGTTCCGGTGGACAGTCTGAGTTCAGAGGTGCGGACGTTCGAGGATACGGGGTTGGATCCGCTGAAGACGTATTACTACACGGTTCTGGCGTATGACGATGCGGGCAATGAGAGCGCTCGCGCCGGTGCGGTGCAGGTGAAGACGCAGGGCCCGGATCGAGTGTCTCCGTCGACGCCTCAGAATGTGTCTGCGGTGCCGGACGAAGCGGACTTTGGCCGGGTGTCCGTGCGCTGGAGTGTGCCGACGCAGGATGCGGATGGGGATGAGTTGACGGGGTTGGCCGGGTATGTGGTTTTCCGCTCGAAGGGGAGTGCCAGTTCGTTTGTTCCGGTGGACAGTCTGGCTGCCGATGTGCGGGAGTATGCGGACACGGGTTTGGAGCCGTTGACGACGTATTACTACACGGTTCTGGCGTATGACGATGCGGGTAACGAGAGCAATCGCGCCGGTGCGGTGCAGGTGCAGACGCAGGGAGTATCGATTCCGTCGGGTCTGGCCGCTCGTGGAGAGATCGGTCGGATCGAGCTGGGTTGGCAGGCGGGTGGTGCGGAAGGGTTGCTGGGCTACAACGTGTATCGCTCGGAGCGTTCGGACGAGGGCTACGAGCAGTTGGCCAGTCTGGAGGGAGCGTCTTTCACGACGGGTCAGACGACGTATGTGGACTCGAATCTGGCGGGTGGCCAGCTGTATTTCTACAAGGTGAGTGCGGTGGTGGAGGGTGCCGAGAGCGAATCGTCGGGTTTTGTGAGTGCGACGGCGGAGGGGGATGACGTGGCTCCATCGACGCCTCTGAATGTGTCTGCAGTGCCGGACGAAGTGGAGTTCGGTCGGGTGGTGGTCAGCTGGAATGCGCCGACGCAGGACGAGGGTGGGGGAGAGTTAACGGGGTTGGCCGGGTACGTGGTGTATCGCTCGGAGGGGAATGCCAGCTCGTTTGTTCCGGTGGACAGTCTGGCTGCCGATGTGCGGGAGTCTGCGGACACGGGGTTGGGTCCGTTGACGACGTATTACTACACGGTTCTGGCGTATGACGATGCGGGTAACGAGAGCAATCGCGCCGGTGCGGTGCAGGTGCAGACGCAGGGGGTATCGATTCCGTCGGGTCTGGCCGCCCGTGGAGAGATCGGTCGGATCGAGCTGGGTTGGCAGGCGAGTGGTGCGGAAGGGTTGTTGGGCTACAACGTGTATCGATCAGAGCGTTCGGACGAGGGCTACGAGCAGTTGGCCAGTCTCGAGGACGGATCGTTTACGACGGGTCAGACGGCGTATGTGGACTCGAATCTGGCGGGAGGTCAGCTGTATTTCTACAAGGTGAGTGCGGTGGTGGGAGGTGTGGAGAGTGAGTCGTCGGGTTTTGTGAGTGCGACGGCCGAAGGAGACGAAGCTGCCCCCGCACCTCCGGGCGATCTGGTGGCCATTGCGGATGCCAGTTCCTCGAGCATTACGCTCGGTTGGAGCGCGCCGACACAGGATGGGAATGGCGGAGAGTTGACCGGATTGGCTTCGTACATCATCTCGCGTTCAAAGGATGACGCCAGTGGATTCGCAGCCATCGACACGATAGCTGTCGGGACCACGCAGTTTGTCGATCCGGCACTGGAAGCCTCGACCCTGTATTTCTACGCTATCAGCGCAGTGGATGCGACCGGAAACACCAGTTCTCGCTCGGCCTCTGTTTCGGCGCGAACGGCGGGCATCGCCTCCCCAGCCGGTGTTGCGGCGACCGGTGGCATCGAGCGTATCGTCGTCAGTTGGCAGGCATCTGACGAGGAAGATCTGCTGGGCTACAACGTGTATCGTTCGGCCCGTTCGGACGAGGGCTACGAGCGTTTCACCGGCGTGGAAGGGACCTCCTACACCACCGGACAGACCGAGTATACGGATACGGGGCTGACGGGTGGTGCAGCCTTCTTCTACAAAGTCAGCGTCGTCACCGCGGCGGGTGAGAGCCAGCTTTCGGCCTTCGACGGGGCGACGGTGACCTCCGATATTCGGGCTCCGGCTGCTCCGAGCTTCATCGACGGGACGCCTGTGGTCGGTGAGCCGGGGCAACTCGAACTGGTCTGGAATGCGCCGACCACCGATTTCAACGGCTCGGAACTCACCGGTTTGGAGCGGTATACGATCTACCGCGCCGACAGCGCCAGCGGGCGCTACGAGATCATCGGCAGGGTGGAGAACGCCACTACCCTCATCGACACCGGCCTGACGACACAGACCATCTACTACTACCGGATGGAGGCAATGGACGCGGCTGGCAATGTGAGCCCGCGTTCCAGCGCGGTGGCGATCAATACGGGCGGCGTGGACATGCCCAAGAACGTCCGTCTCACGGCAAGGAACCCGATCAGCGCCTTCGACACCCCGAGCGTCACCGTGCGCTGGGATGCGGCGGCAGGGGAAATCTTCAGCTACGAGGTGCAGCGCACGACCGTTGTAAACAGTACGAACGACGCCGACTATGAGGCTATCCTGCCGAACACTTTGCAGACTTCCCGACCGGACAATTCGGTGAGCCGCGGGCAGACCTATTACTATCGAGTCCGGGCCAGGGATGTAGACGATGAGTTTAGCGCCTGGACGGTGGCGCTGCCGATCGAGATAGACAACTGAAATTGGTTGAAAATCAGGAGGATGAGGAAGGGGAATGACCTGCGGGTCATTCCCCTTCTTCGTGGGCCCATTTCAGGACGGAGTCCAGAATTTCTCCCAGCTCTCGTGCTTCGGCCTCTTCGGGGGAATTTTCTTCTAGGTGGGTGACAATATATGCCTGGAGTTCGCGCATATTCGCCTCTACCGAGGCGATGGCGCCGTGCAGGCGTTCCAGATCCTCAGGAGTCAGATGCAGGTGGGTATTTTCCTCAAGTTCTCGCCGCAAAAGGGCGTATATTTCCATCATGCGGGCAGTCTGGATCCTGATGCCGTCCAGTTTCAGGGGGGTGGGTGCCATGGGAATTCCTCTCTGTGGCGATCTTCAGACGCTGGTTAGGAAAAGGGTAAGGGTCCCTGTATCTTCTTGTATAACCTGAAGATCTGTCTATTTTTAGGTGAATGTTGACCCATTTTGAGACTGAATGGCGAATCACCTGAAAGAGGCCGGTTGCATCGAGAAGGCCAGTTTGGTAGCTTCGCTCTTTGCTTGTAAAGCAATACTCATTCCACGGAATTGCGGTTGTCTGGAAAAATCCTAAAAATTATGGCGCAGGTGCGCGTTCTGCTGGAAGAGCAAACAGTCCTCGCCCAGGGAGAGAAGGTGGTGCTGGCGGTTTCCGGGGGGCTCGATTCAATGGTGCTGCTGGACCTCATGGATCGCCTGCGGAAAGAGATGGGAATCGAACTCCACGTCGCCCACCTGGACCACCAACTGCGTCCGGAGTCGGCGGCCGATAGTCGCTTCGTCGTCAGGGAAGCGGATCGTCGGGGCTTGCCCTGTACTTGCGGTTCGTTGGATGTGGCCGGATATGCTCATCGGGAACGGCTGTCGCTGGAGGATGGGGCCCGCCGGTTGCGCTATCGGTTTCTGGACGAAGTAGCGTGCGAGACGGGGGCGGGCAAGATTGCGCTGGGCCACCATGCCGGGGATCAGGCAGAAACGGTTATCATGCGTCTGCTGCGGGGAAGCGGAACGCGCGGTTTGGGGGGGATGGAGATGCTGCGGCAGGGGGTCTATTTCAGACCGATGCTGGAGTTCGAACGAGTGGCGTTGGAGGAATACGCCAGGGAGGCATCCCTGGAATTTCGAGAGGATGCTTCCAATGCGGATTTGCGCTTCGTTCGCAACAGGATTCGCCATCGATTGATGCCGCAACTACAGCGCTACAATCCGGGCATCGTCGCGACGCTCCAGCGCACAGCTCGTCTGCTTCGGGATGAAGACGATTTCCTGGATATAGCGGCCGAGGAAGCGCTGGAGAAAGCGACCTGGAAGGAGGGGATTCCGGGGTGCGGTCCCGGCAAGATTACCCTTGATGCTTCCCGGCTTCTGGGTTATCATATAGCACTACAGCGCCGTATCGTCAGAAAGCTTCTCCAGGGCCTTTCCATGCGCGAAGGGCCTTTTGATTTTGACCACGTGGAGAGGGTGCTGGGCGTCGCTCGACGGCCCGACAGCGGCCTGCACGTCATCGCCGCCGGTCTGGCGGTCCAGAGGTCGAGAGAGCTCCTGATCGTGGGACGGATGGAGGGCGTTTCCGTAGAGGGAAAGATCTGCGTTCCAGGGGAAATCGCTGTACCGGAGGGCGGTATATCGCTGCATGCCAAACGACTACCGGTCTCCTGTTTTTCCGCAAAAAAAATGGATCTGGGAAGGGAACGGGCGGCTTTCGACGCGGCACGGCTGGGGACCGAACTGTGCTTCAGGAGTCCCCGCCCGGGAGATCGTTTCCAGCCGCTGGGGATGACGGGGCACAAAAAACTGAGCGATTTTCTCATCGACCAGAAGTGGCCGCGGCTGTTGCGCAACGAACTGCTGCTGCTGACGCGGCCGGATGGCGAGATCGTCTGGGTGGTGGGGCTGCGCCCCGGTCACGCTTTTCGGGTGCGCCCGGATAGCCGGGAGATCGTTCTGGTGGAGTGGAAAATACTGCTGCAGGAACCGGAAGGCCGTCTGAACCTCCGTTGAGGATCGAGCGTCGGCTTCCGAGGCACTGGGGAGGGTCGGCGCTCATGATAAAGAAACGAAGACCGGGAAATCCGGCGACAGAGAGGCGATAGAGAAGTGGAGGAAGACCGCAGGCAGAGCAAAGGCAATCGGCACCAGAGGCTTCCCGACAATCAGGGAGACGACGACAAGAACAGGCGCTGGCGTCGCCCTTCGCGGACCCAGGCGTTCTGGATCTTCTCGGTTCTGGTCCTGGTTTTTGCTGCCAAATTTTTTGGCAGCATGCCTTCCGACGAAAGCATCGTTTCGTACAGGGATTATCGCGATTATCTCAAGAACGGGCAGATTCTCGACGCCCAGATCGTCGGCGAGAGCGAATTCCACGGCACGCTGCGGAGCGGCGAGAAATTCGTGGTCAATCTGGGACCGATCGATGCGGCGACCAAGCTCGAATGGGAGGAGCATGGCCTGAATTTCCGTTTTAAAGAGAAGCCGTTTCAGTGGTACAATCTGCTGTTCAGTTTTTTGCCCTGGTTGTTGTTTATCGGTTTCTGGATCTTCATGCTTCGCCAGATGCAGGGAGGGCCGCGTGGGCTGTTTTCGTTTGGCAAGAGCCGGGCCAAGCTGCTGATGGAGGACAAGCACAAGACTACTTTCAACGATGTGGCCGGAGCGGATGAGGCGAAGCGTGAGCTGGAGGAGATCATCGAATTCCTCAAGGATCCGCACAAATTCCAGCGGCTGGGAGGGCGCATTCCCAAAGGGGTGCTGATGGTCGGATCTCCGGGCACCGGAAAAACCCATCTGGCCCGGGCGGTTTCCGGAGAGGCGGGGGTGCCATTTTTCAGCATCAGCGGTTCCGACTTCGTGGAGATGTTCGTCGGGGTAGGAGCCTCGCGTGTGCGAGATTTGTTCGAACAGGGCAAGGCGAACGCCCCCTGTATCATTTTCATCGATGAGATCGATGCGGTGGGGCGCCATCGGGGAGCGGGTATAGGGGGTGGTCACGATGAGCGGGAGCAAACCCTCAACCAGTTGCTGGTAGAGATGGACGGCTTCGAGTCGAACGACGGGGTGATCCTGATCGCCGCGACCAACCGCCCCGACGTTCTCGATCCGGCGCTGCTCAGACCCGGGCGCTTCGACCGCAGGGTAGTGGTCGATCTGCCGGATGTGAGAGGGCGGGAGGGGATTCTCAAGGTGCACTCCCGCAACGTGCCGCTCGAAGAGGGGGTCAATTTGAAGAGGGTGGCTCAGGGGACGCCGGGACTGTCGGGAGCCGACCTGGCCAATCTGGTAAACGAGGCGGCGCTACTGGGGTCGCGCAACGACCGCAAGGCGGTGGCCATGATCGACTTTGAGGAGGCCAAGGACAAGGTGATGCTGGGGGCGGAGCGTCGGAGCGTGGTGTTGACCGAAGAGGATAAGAAACTGTCGGCCTACCACGAGGCGGGCCACGCCCTGGTGGCCACGCTGCTGCCGGAGGCCCAGCCGATTCACAAGGCGACGATTATTCCGCGCGGTCAGGCGATGGGTATGGTGTCGTTTCTGGCGGACGAGCGGCGCTCGGTGACTGAGAAACGGCTGCGCGCCCATCTGGCCACGGCCCTGGGCGGTTGCTGCGCCGAAAGCCTCATTTTCAACGAGCGTTCCACCGGCGCCCAGGGGGACTACAAACAGGTGACGGCGCTGGCCCATTCCATGATCTGCGATTGGGGAATGAACGAAAATTTAGGGCCACTGTCGCTGAGTGGGGACGATCAGGAGATCTTTCTCGGCAAGGAGTTCGCCCGGACGCGCAACTTCAGCGAGCGCACTGCCGAGGCGATCGACCAGGAGATCCGCGACCTGGTGCTCGATGCGGAGAAAACGGCGGCCAAACTGCTGGCCGAAAATGAGGATAAGCTGGAGGGACTGGCCCAGGCGCTGCTCGAATACGAAGTGCTGGACGATGTCGAGATTAACAGCATCCTGAAGGGGGAACCGCTGGAGCGGGATGGGCGGTCGGGAGGTACTGCGGATGAGACAGCGGTCCCTGAGGGGGAATCAATAACCACTGCCAAAGGGGATGGGAGTGAGGAGGCTGGAGAGCAGGCGGGGGATGGAGAGCGAGACGAGGACGTTAGAGAATGACCTGGCTGCTGGGTGACCGAAGTTTGGATTTCGGAGCGGGGATGCGGATCATGGGCATTCTCAATGCGACACCGGATTCCTTCTTCGACGGCGGGCGGCACAGCGACCCGGGTGCCGCGGTAGAGCGTGGGCTGCAGATGGTCGAGGAGGGAGCGGATATCGTCGATATCGGCGGAGAGTCGTCGCGGCCGCCCGTGTACGGTGAGGTGTGCGAGGTATCGGAGGAGGAGGAATGTGGGCGTGTGGTGCCGGTGGTGACAGAGTTGCGTCGGCAGAGCGATGTGCCGATATCGGTCGATACGGTCAAAGCGGAGGTGGCGCGCAGGGCGCTGGACGCCGGGGCTGATATCGTCAATGACATCAGTGCGCTCAGCGCCGATCCGCAGATGGCGGGAGTGGCCGCAGAGCGAGGTGCTCCGGTAATACTCATGCACCGCCGCGGCAGTCCGGCCACCATGCAGCGGAATACCAAATACGCCGATCTCCTGGGCGAGATTCGGGACTACCTTGCCGATAGGGTGGAGGCGGCGCGAACGGCCGGGATCGGAGAGGATCGCATCGCCGTGGATCCGGGAATCGGTTTCGGCAAGTCGATCGAAGGGAATCTGCGGCTCATCCATCACCTGGAGTTCTTTGCGGAACTCGGCTATCCGGTTCTGGTGGGCGCATCGCGCAAGTCGTTTATCTGGAAGACGCTGGGGCTGGGGCCGGAGGGGGGGCTGGAGGGGAGCCTGGCGGTGGCGGTGGTCTGTGCTTTGAAAGAGGTTCACATGCTGAGGGTGCACGATGTTGAGGCAACGGTGCGTGCGGTGCGCATGGCCGAGGCGGTGATACACGTCGGATAGAGGCAAGCGAGCAGTGGAAGACAAACTCGTCCTGTTCCATCTCTTCGGATTTGTTCCGGTTTCGGTCATCTCCCTGATCGACATCCTGATGGTCGCTTTTGTTCTGGAGCGGCTGTTCACCCTTATCAAGGGGACGCGGGCGGCGCAGATGCTGGTGGGGCTGCTGATCTTGGTGACGGTGGCGATGGCCGCTCCCTGGTTGAAGATGAACGCCCTGGCCTGGCTGCTGGAGCAGATGCGTTCCATTCTGTTGATCCTGCTGGTGATTCTGTTCCAGCCGGAACTGCGACGGATGCTGGTGGGCCTGGGACAGAACCCGGTTTTCAGATGGTTTTACAAGAGCGAGCCGAGCCGGGTTATCGACGAGGTGGTCAACGGAGCGGCGCAGCTTTCCGGTGTGGGGTACGGAGCGCTGATCGTGCTGACGCGCCAGGCGCCGCTGGATGCAGTGGTGGAATCGGGGGTGCCGCTGGATGCGGATGTGTCGGGGGATTTGCTGACGACGATCTTCACGCCCCGCTCGCCCTTGCACGACCAGGCGGTGGTCATCCGCGGAGAACGGGTGGTGGCGGCGCGCTGTACCCTGCCGCTGGCCGAGGAGGTGGAGGACCAGCGGTTGGGGACGAGGCACCGGGCGGCTCTGGGGCTGTCGCAGGAATCGGATGCGGTGATTGTGGTGGTCTCGGAGGAGAACAGGATGATCTCCCTGGCCATCGGTGGAGGGCTGGTGCGCGGGCTCGACGGCAGAGAGTTGAAGATGCGCCTAGTCGAACTGATAGGACCTGGTCAGGGGAATCTTGGGGTGACGGAAGATGAGGATGTTTGACGCTCTCTGCGACGACTTGACAGGGGAGAAACGGGCATTTTAATTATTCTAATTAATAAATAATTATCGATCTGACTGCACTGCGTGGAGTAGTGATTTTCATGCGAAGCAAACAATCCAGACAGGCGAAGATCCGGGAACTGCTCCAGGAAGAAGCGATCGATACGCACGAGAGCCTGGCGGCGGCACTGCTGCGCCAGGGGACCGAGGTGAGTCAGTCCACCCTCTCCAAGGATTTGCGGGAGCTGGGTGTGGTGCGGGTGCCGCGCGCGGAGGGAGGGTTTCGCTACACCCTGCCCGATTCCTCCGCCACGCTCCGAGATCGGCTCATTTTGGAACGAGAGCTCAGAGATTACCTGGTGAATGTAGAGCAGGCTCAGAATCTGCTGGTGGTGCGAACCCTTTCGGGGCACGCACAGTCGGTTTGCGAGGCGATCGATAGGATCGACTGGCCCGAGTCGATGGGCACGATCGCCGGAGAGAATACGATCTTCATCGCCACTGGGAGCGCTGAAGAGGCGACGAAGCTGCGGGAGCGGATCGGAGGGGTAGTCGGCGAGACGGCGTGATGGTGCGAATCGACCCGGCTCGGAAATTTTCAGGGAACAGAGGTTGAGGAGAGGATGACGGATCTACAGACTTATATAGAAAAGGCGAGCACGCTGATCGAGGCGTTGCCCTATATCCAGGCTTTTCGCGACAAGATCGTGGTGGTCAAATACGGGGGCAGCACACTCACTGAAGAGGACGACGTCGACACGGTGCTCAGAGATATAGTCTTCATGGAGAGCGTGGGGATCAACCCGGTCATCATCCACGGCGGGGGACCGGCGATCAACCGCCGTCTGCAGCTGCTGAATATCGAGACGAAGCGCGTGAACGGGCTGCGGGTTACGGATGAGCCGACGATGAGGGTGGTGGAGGAGGTGCTGTTCGGCCAGGTGAATGCGGAGATCGTCGCGGCGATCGATAAGCTGGGAGGCCGGGCGGTGGGGATTTCGGCCAAAGAATCCAGAGTGATGCACGTGTCCAAGCATATGCCCTCGTCTCCGGAGGGACCGGTGGATATCGGTTTTGTAGGGGACGTGGAGCGGATCGATCCGGGGCCGCTGCTCGAACTGGCCAGCCAGGGAATGATTCCGGTAGTGGCGCCGATCGGTCGGGGAGAATCGGGAGAGAGCTACAACGTCAACGCCGACACAGCAGCCGGGGAGATCGCCGCCGCCCTGCGCGCCGAGAAGCTGGTTTTTCTGACCGATGTCAAGGGGATCATGGGCGATCCGGCCGACGATGGTTCCCTGCTGTCGACGCTGCACGTCGGCCAGGTGGATGGACTGATCGATAACGAGGTCATCAGCGGCGGCATGATCCCCAAGGTCGGGGCGTGCGTCAAGTCGGTGAAAGCCGGGGTGCGCAAGACCCACATCATCGACGGGCGGATTCCGCACTCGATGCTTCTCGAATTTTTTACCAACGAGGGGATCGGCACCGAAATCGTCCAGTAGCTCCGTACGGCGACGCTGGCCGGACGGTTGGAAGAGCATCCGATGGGACGGAGGAAACCCATGCGTACAGAAGAGATCATCTCCAAGGAAAGTCAGTACATTCTGCAGACTTATGTCCGGCCCGAATTCGTCATTGAGCGCGGGAACGGGGTCTATCTGTTCGACACCGACGGCAATCGCTACCTCGACTTTGTCAGCGGTCTGGCGGTCAACGCCTTCGGATACGGAGATTACGACATTCTCAAGGCGATCGAGGAGCAGTCTGCTCAGCTGATGCACGTCTCCAATCTGTATCACACCATTCCCTCGGTGCAGTTGGCCCAAATGCTGGTAGAGCAGTCGTTCGCCGACCGGGCGTTTTTCTGCAACAGCGGCACCGAAGCCTGGGAGGCGTCGCTCAAGTTTTGTCGCAAGTGGGGCAGCTCCTTCGACAAGCCGAAGAATCGCTTTATCGCCATGAACGACTCGTTCCACGGGCGGACCTACGGCTCGATTTCGACCACCGGACAGCCGAAATACCACCAGGGTTTCGAGCCGATGCTGCCGGGTATCGACTTCGCCGACTTCAACGATCTGGCCTCGGTGGAGAAACTGGTCACCGATGAGACCTGCGCCATCCTCGTCGAGCCGCTGCAGGCGGAGGGGGGAATCAACGTGGCCAGCCAGGAGTTTCTACAGGGGCTGCGCAAGCTGTGCGACGAGCGGGAGATATTGCTGGTCTTCGACGAGATCCAGGTCGGTCTGGGGCGCACCGGTTCGCTGTGGGCCCACGAACAGTACGAGGTGGAGCCGGATGTGATGACGCTGGCCAAGGCGTTGGGTGGGGGATTGCCGATCGGGATTTCCCTGATGCGGCAGAAGGTGGCCGATGCGGTAAAGCCGGGCGACCACGCCGCTACTTTCGGGGCTAATCCGGTGGCCTGCGCCGCCGCTCTGGTGGTGTTCAAGAAGCTGACCGAACAGGGATTCGTTGAGAGCATCAAGGAGAAGGGGGAATATCTGATCGCCCGGCTGCACAAGCTGCAGGAGCGGTGGTCGGAGCACATCACGGAGATTCGGGGACGAGGGCTGATCGCCGGAGCGGTGACCGAGCAGCCGGCCGGGGACTTCGTGGCCGCCTTCCGCAAGCGGGACATCCTGGTGGCGGTGGCCGGCCCGAACGTGGTTCGCTTTTTGCCGCCCCTGATCATCGAGAAGGACCGGATCGACGAGGTGGTGGACGTCTTCGACGAGATTTTGCGTCAGGGACTGGAGTGAGGTCGGTAGGATGAGTCAGGTCAACAGTTCCTGGGGTGGTCGCTTTGGGGAGGGAATGGACGAGTTGATGGAGCGGTTCAACGCCTCGATCGGCTTCGACCACAAGTTGATGGAAGTGGATGTGGCGGGGAGCACGGCCTATGCCCGCGCGCTGCGGCGGGCGGGGATTTTCAACGCTGAGGAGGAGAAACTGGTCATCTCGGGGCTGCAGCAGGTGCGCGACGAGATGGCCGGCGGGGAGTTCGAGTTCAGTCCGGCTCTTGAAGATATCCACATGGCGGTGGAGAAGCGATTGACCGAGATCGTCGGTCCGGTGGGAGGCAAGCTGCACACCGGGCGCAGCCGCAACGACCAGATAAATCTGGACGAGCGGCTGTTTTTGCGTCAGGCAGTGCTTTCTCTCCAGGGGCGGATTCGTATTTTTCAGCGCGTGCTGCTCGATTCGGCGGAGCAGTACCGTGAGGTGGTGCTGCCCGGGTACACACATCTGCAGCAGGCGCAGCCGATTCTCTTTTCCCACTATGCCCTGTCGCTGTTCTGGATGCTGGAGCGAGATCATGGACGTCTGGGCGACGTCTGGAAGCGGGCGGATTTCATGCCGCTGGGTTCCGGGGCGCTGGCCGGGGGGACGTTCCCGATCGATCGCCGGTTCCTGGCGCGGGAGCTGGGTTTCAGCGACGTTACTCCGAACAGTATTGATGCGGTGAGTGACAGGGATTTTCTGCTCGAGTTTTTGAGCGGGGTCGCCGTGCTGATGACACATCTGAGCCGGTTTTGCGAGGATCTGATCATCTGGTCTTCGGTGGAGTTCGGTTTTGTGGAGCTGGCCGATTCCTTTTCGACCGGGTCGAGCATCATGCCGCAGAAAAAGAATCCGGATTCGCTGGAGCTGATTCGCGGCAAGGCGGGGCGGGTATTCGGGGATTTGATGTCACTGCTGACGACGATGAAGGGGATTCCGCTGACGTATTCCAAGGATATGCAGGAGGACAAGGAGCCGTTTTTCGATGGGCTGGAGACGGCGGAGATCTGTCTGGATGTGTTCAGCGGGGCGTGGGGGTCGATGGAACTGAAGGTCGAGCGGATGGAGGGGGCGGTGGACGATCTGGCGTTGGCCACGGATCTGGCGGATTATCTGGTGCGCGGGGGGATGCCGTTCAGGGAGGCGCATCACGTGATCGGGGGGGTGGTGCGCGAGGCGGTGGAGAGGGGGGGAGGGTTGATCGGGTTGGGGTTGGAGGATCTGCGGAGGCATTCGGAGGTGTTCGCCGAGGATGTGGTGGAGTTGCTCGATGTGCGGCACAGCTTGAGTTTGCGCAATCTCGAAGGGGGGACCGGGCCGGAGGCGGTGGAGGGGCAGATGGAGAAGGCGCGGGAAGTGCTGGGGTTGTGAGAGGAGTGATTTTCTGTTGAACCCCGGGATCTTTGGGTCCCGGGGTTTTTGTTGAGGAGAATGGAATGAGTAAGAAGACGGATGTGTGTGTTGAGAAGGCGGAGCTCTATTTTTTGCCGGTGGAGACGCGAGTGCCGTTGAAGTTCGGGGCGGAGACGTTGACGTATGTGACCTGTGCGCGAGTACGAGTGGAGGTGGAGGATCGAGAGGGGAAGAGGGCTGAGGGATGGGGGGAGACGCCGCTGAGCGTACAGTGGGTGTGGCCGGCCGATTTGTCGTACGAGGTGCGGCATAAGGCGCTGAAGGAATTCTGTATGGAGTTGACCGGGGCGTGGGCGGAGTGGGAGGTGGAGGGGCACCCGATGGAGGTGGGGCACGCTTTTTTGGAGGAGGCGTTGCCGGAGTTGCTGGATGGGTTCAACGCGGGGCGGGAGGAACAGATGCCCTGGCTGGCGGCACTGGTTTGCTGTTCGGCGTTCGATATTGCGGTGCACGACGCATACGGAGTGCTGAACGGGGTGGGGATCTATGAGACTTATAATGCGGAGTATATGAACCGGGATCTGGGCTACTTCATCGAGCCGGCCGAAGAGGTGGATGTGTCGTTTGCTGGGAAGTATCCGGAGGATTTCCTGGTGCGGCCCAGGCCAGAGAAACTGCCGGCGTGGCATCTGGTGGGGGGGATGGATCTGCTCGAGCCGGAGGAACTGGATGGGAGTGAGCCGGAGGATGGGTATCCGGTGCTGCTGCCCGACTGGATCGAGCGGGACGGGCTCAACTGTCTGAAGGTCAAGCTGCGGGGGAACGATTCGGCGTGGGATTACGAGCGGTTGGTTGAGGTGGGTAGAATCGGGATCGAAGGGGATGTCGACTGGCTGACGACCGATTTCAACTGCACGGTGACCGATCCAGCGTACGTAAACGAGATTCTCGACCGGCTGGTGGTGGAGCAGCCGCGTATATACGGGATGATTCTGTACGTGGAGCAGCCGTTCCCTTACGAGCTGGAAGAGCATCGGATCGACGTGCACAGCGTGTCGGCGCGCAAGCCGCTGTTTATGGACGAGAGTGCCCACGACTGGCGACTGGTGCGGCTGGGGCGTTCGTTGGGGTGGACCGGGGTGGCGCTGAAGACCTGCAAGACGCAGACCGGGGCGTTGCTGAGTCTGTGTTGGGCAAAGGGGCACGGGATGACGCTGATGGTGCAGGATTTGACCAATCCGATGCTGGCGCAGGTTCCGCACGTGCTGCTGGCCGCCCACGCGGGAACGATTATGGGAGTGGAGACGAACAGCATGCAGTTTTATCCGGGGGCCTCAGATCGAGAAGCGGTAGTGCATCCGGGGATCTATCAGCGGCGGGAGGGGATGGTCGACTTAGAGAGTCTGGAGGGACCGGGATTCGGCTACGGGTTGGAGGGGATCGAGAGAGAACTGCCGGAGCCGGCAGCATCTGCAGGATAGTTGAAAACGAGTAGAGGCGCCGGGGAGCCGCGATGAGCGCGGCGGTCCGGCGTTTTCATGCCATTGATAGCAGAGACGGGCCGAGGGCACCCCGAGAACCCCAAACGACAGGAATATCGATGCGGCTGAGTGTCAAAGAAGTGCGGTTCTACATGCGCAACGTGCGCACGCGCATGCCGTTCAAATACGGGGCGGCTACCCTGACGTCGGTGCCGATTCTGCACGCGCTGATGGAGGTGGAGCTGGAGGATGGAAGAAGGAGCATGGGAGCGGCGGCCGATATTCTGCCTCCCAAGTGGTTCGACAAGGATCCGAATAAGGGATATGAGGAGAATGTGGAGGATCTGATCTTTGCGGCCCGAGCGGGAGCCAGGGCGTACGGAGAGGCTGGGAGGAGGCCGGGGATGGTTTTCGATATCTGGGAAGATGGATACGCGGAGACGCTCAAGGTGGGGGATGGACGCGGACTGAATCATTTGACGGCCGGCCACGGCAGCACGCTGATGGAGAGGTGCCTGATCGATGGACTGGGTATGGGATTGGGAAAGAGCTATCACGAGATGTTACGGGAAAACCTGCTGGGGTTGGAATTTGGGCGGATCTACGCGGAGTTGAAAGGGGTGGCTCCGAGCGAGGTGATCGATGTTGCGCCGCTGGAGGAGATATTCGTGCGGCATACGGTCGGATTGGCCGATCCGATCTGGACGGCGGAGATCGGGGAGGGGGAACGGCTGGACGACGGTTTGCCGCAGTCGCTGGAGGAGTACGCGGAGGCGCAGGGGTTGACCTATTTCAAGATCAAGGTCAACGGGGATTTGGAGGGGGATCTGGAGCGACTGCGGGCGATTGCCGGTCTGCTGGATCAGAAGGTCGGGGCGTATTCGGTCACACTGGATGGCAATGAGCAGTATGGGGAGATGGACAGCTTTCTGGAACTGCTGGCGCGGATGGCGGAGGAGGAGGTGTTGGCGCATTTTTTTGCGAGCATTCTCTATATCGAACAGCCGTTGGAGCGCAGCATCGCCCTGAGTGCGGAGCTGGCGGATGGAATCCGAGCGGCGTCGGTGCAGCGGCCGATGCTGGTCGATGAGTCGGATGGGGATTTGCGGGTTTTTGGGGAGGCGGTGGCGCTGGGATACAGGGGGGTGTCGTCGAAGAACTGCAAGGGGTTGATCAAGGCGCTGGCCAATCGGGCGCTGGCGCGCAGATTGGGGGAAGGGTATTTCCTGAGTGGGGAGGATCTGATGAATCTGCCGGTGGTGGCACTGCATCAGGATCTGGTCCATCTGGCGGCGCTGGGGGTGGGGCATGCGGAGCGGAACGGACACCATTATGTGCGCGGGTTGGATCATCTGTCGGCATGGGAACGGGATGGATGTCGGGAGCGGCACGGGAGTTTGTATCGGGGACTTGGTGATTCGTTGGCGCTGGATGTTCGTCGGGGGAAGATCGATATTTCTTCACTGCAGGGGGATGGGTTGGGCGTTGGGGGGGTGGTGGATGTGGAGGGGATGGTGCCGTTGGATGAATGGAAATTCGAGTCACTGGCTTGATCGGTCTGGGGGACGGCGTGGGAGATGTCTCTCCGCCCGTTTGCTGTGCCGAAGGCCGCGAACCCTAAGGGTCCAGCGTCACTCGACCTTGGACCTCGATTTGCCGAGCGTGCTATACTGAGAATGGCAGAGCATTGAGATGCGCGTAGGGATTGGGAATTTTGCCTGGCTTGGGGCAAATCTTTGGTTTCATCTGCTCGTTCAATTTTGAGGAAACTATTGGTTGATCGTCTTTTCGCAAGGTTGTACTGGCCAGGGCGGTCGCCGATCCTTTCGGATCGGAAGACAGACGCAAACGGGCTCCGAGGCATCCCCCAGGCCTTCGGGCGGTTCTGAAAAAGGGAAAAGAGATGAAGATCGATTGGAATTTGATGGAAAAGGAAGCGGTGGAGCGGCTGCGGTCGATGGTTCGGTTCGATACGACGAATCCGCCGGGGAATGAATTGCCGCTGGTGAGGCAGCTGGCAGAGGAACTGGAAGGAGAGGGGCTGGAGCCGCAAGTGCTGGAGTCGGTGGAGGGACGGGGGAATCTGGCGGTGCGGTTGAAGGGGGATGGGTCGGAGAGGCCGCTGTTGCTGCTGTCGCATCTGGATGTGGTGCCGGTGGAGCCGGAGCGGTGGACGCATCCGCCGTTCGCAGGGGAGGTGGCGGATGGGTTTGTGTGGGGGCGGGGGGCGATCGACTCGAAGCTGACCGGAGCAGTGGAGTTGCAGGTGCTGCTGATGTGTCGGCGATTGGGACTGCCGCTGAAGCGGGATCTGGTAGTGGTGGCTGCGGGGGATGAGGAGTTTGGAGGAAAGTACGGGGTGGGATGGCTGGTGGAGGAGCATCCGGAGCTGTTCGATGCGGAGTTCGGGATCAACGAGGGGGGAGGTTTTGCGCTGCTGGTAGATGGGAAACCGCTTTACGTCTGCCAGGTGGGAGAGAAGGGGAGCGCGCCGGTGGATCTGGTGGCGAAGGGGAGGCCGGGGCACAGTTCGGTACCCCACGGCGAGAACCCGATTCCGCTGCTGGGGGAGGCGCTGGTGGCACTGGGGGCGCGGAAGATGCCACACCGGGTGACGGAGAGCGTGCGGGCATTTTTCGAGGGGGCTGCCGCCGTCCAGACCGATCCGCAGGTGGCGGCGGATCTGCGGGAGATACTGGATTCGGAGACGCAGGCGGAGGCATTGAGCCGGCTGCCGGTGAATGAGGCGACGCGGCTGATGTTCGACGCCATGGTGCGCAACACCTGCGCGCCCACGGTGCTGGAATCGGGGCTGAAGCGGAATGTCATTCCGTCGGAGGCGACGGCGCAACTGAGCGGGAGGCCGCTGCCCGGGGTGACAGAGGAGGAGTTCCTGAAGGAGGTGCGGGAGATCGTCGTCGAGGGGATAGAACTTCGGAAGGAGGAATTTCGCCCCGGGGTGGAGTTCGACCATCGGACGGAGCTGTTCGACGCGATTGCCGCGGGGATCGGGAAATACGACCCCGAGGGGGCAGTGGTGCCCTATATGGTGACTGGCGGGACGGACGCCCGCTTTCTGACGGGCGTGGATATGGCGATCTACGGCTTTATTCCCATGCGCTACGAGGAGGGTCTGAATTTCTTCGATCTGTGCCACGGCCACGACGAGCGGGTATCATTGGCAAACGTGCGTCTGGGGGTGCAGGTGTTGTTCGACGTGGTCTGCCGGTTGAACGGGGTGGGCGGTTGAGGCCGAATTGATTTTGGGATATCCTTGTATCTATTGTTCGACAAATCTTCTCCGGAAACCCCGGTGAGATCCAGATATCTGTTCAGCAACTGGGTATGAGATGCGGGGATAGCCGGGATTCGCATTCTTTGCGCTCTACTCTTCGATGTTGCTTGCAGGCGGTTCCGGGGGTTCCGGGGGGTCTGGAGGAGCCTCGTCCGTTTTTTGCCCTCGTCCGAAGGATGTAAGTCCTCCCAGTGCTCCGAGTCCCATGGTTTCCACTGCGGAAGAGGGCACGATAATCATCGAGCCCTTCTGTCTGAGCCCCTCGTACACCATATTCATTGCTCGAAGGTGCAGGGCGATCGGGTTGTCCTGATACTGTTCGGAGGCCTGGGAGAATTTTTCCGCAATTTCGGTCTCCGCCGTGCCCAGGATGATCCGACTCTGTCTCTCTCTTTCGGCCTGGGCCTGGCGCGACATGGCATCCTCGAGCCCCTTGGGGATGATGATGTCCCGGATTTCCACCGATTGAGTGGTGATCCCCCAGGCGTTGGTCTTGTCGTCCAGCACCTCCTGGATCTCCGCGCCCAGCCGGTCCCTTTCGGAGAGGAGGGAGGCCAGTTCGTGTTTGCCTATGGCATTCCGCAGGGCGGTTTGTGCCGATAGGCTGACCGCCTGAGCGAACTCCTCGACCTCCAGCACCGCTTTTTCGGCATCCCATACCATCCAGAAGGCGATGGCATCCACGTTGACCGGCACGGTGTCGGCGGTGAGCGTGGTTTCGGCGCTGAAGTCGGTGACGCGTATCCTCTGGTCGACGAACTGGGCGACCTTGTCGACCACCGGCAGGATTGCAAACAGCCCCGGTTTGCGCAGGGCCCGAAACTTTCCGAAGCGCAACAACACCCCCCGCTCCCACTGGTAGGCGATCTGGATACCGGGTGCGACCAGCACGGCGACAACGGCCGTAAGCAGCAGGATATCGCTCTCTGGTCGCATCAGCAGATAGGTCAGGAGGCCGACTGCGGTCCCGGAGACGACCACTACTTCCCAGACCTGGGTCACCCGAATAACGAGGGCCAGGATCAGCGCGGATCCCAGGGTGAGATAGACCGCGAGGGGGTTGTACTCGTAGATGGACAGGTGGATGACCAGGCCGACGACGAAGATCATTACCAGGAGGAATGCGTTGAGCGGGGCAAAGCGGAAGTCCGCCCTGGTGCCCGTGGCAAATCTCTCCAGAGAGAAGGATTTTGTGGTTTCGCCCATTCCCGCGTTCGTCAGCTGTTTCATAATTTCTCCTCCTTGCGCTGGCGCAGCCCTTCGAGGACTTCCCCCAGGGAAAATCCATAGGTGGTAGCCCGCGCCAGCAAATCTGTAAGGATCTGATCGAGCATTCGCTGCCGCTCGAGTTCGTCTATCTCCGGTTTGCGACTGCCGACGAAGGTCCCGGAGCCCTGATGGGTCTCCAGGACATCCTCTATCTCCATCTCCCGATAGGCGCGTATGATAGTGTTCGGGTTGACGGAGAGATCGACGGCGAGCTGCCGCACCGTCGGCAGGCGGTCGCCGGGTTTGAGTTCGCCGCGCGAGATCCCGTACTTCACCTGCTCGATGATCTGCCGGTAGTACGGGACGCCGCTTTTGTTGTCGATGTTGAAATTCACGATAATCACTCGCGCGAATGTGCTGGTGTTATATTGTTATAGTGTTATATAACAATATTCTCGGAAAATGTCAATAGTGCCGGGAGAAAAGATGCGGGGTGGAGTCGGTCTCATAAAAGAGCCCGGAGTGACATTGGGTCGATCGTCGGGTGTTTTATTATCTTAGAACATCAGAGGAAATGAGCTTCACGAGATGCTCCGGGCAATTTCATCGGTGCGGGCCTGCCGGGAGTATTTCCCAATCTGGAAGGAGAGACGGGATAATGGAGGCATACGATCAAATTGAGGGCCTTATCATCTACCTGGAGGCACACCCGCTGGTAGCTCTTGTACTGGTAGTGCTGGGATTGATGGTCCTGGGTAGCCTGCTCAAGAAGCTTATCAAAGCGGCATTCATTATAGCGGTGATCTTTCTGGCCGGTCTCTACTGGACCAATATGGAGGCGGAGAGCGAGTGGCGGACCCAGGCGGAGGTGCTGACGAAGCAGGCGACAAAGCTGGGGAAAGCTGCGCTGGAGAAGGGGAAGGAGCTGTTGAAGGAAGGGAAGAAGGAGTTGGAGAAGAAGGTAGAGGAGGAGGTGGAAAAGAGAGTAGAGGAGAAGGCGAAGGAGCTGGAGAAAAAGGTCGAAGAGGCGCAATGAGCAGTTTATCTCTACGCTTTTGCTTGCTCCTGCTGATCGCCGCAACGCTGGCGGCCTGTGGTCCCAAGGCGGTTCGGTCACCGGACTGGCTGCTGGGGGAGCCGGCCCGCTATCCGTCCGACCTGTATCTGATAGGGGTGGGCACGGCCCCTACCTCCGGGGGACTGCCGGAGGCGCTGAAGGCGGCCGGGGCGGGAGCGCGGGCGGAGCTGGCGCAGACGATCGAGGTGCGCGTCGACCACATCGGCAGGTTGGTGAGAGAATCGACGCGCGTGGAAGAACACCGGGGAAGCCAGACGGAGTTGGCGCTGGAGGCGGAGCGCTCGGATCTCTCCTCCTTCACGGAGGTCCATACCGAACAGATCGTCCAGGGGATCGCGCTCAAGGAGAAATATTACGACGAGAAGCGGAAGGTCCTCTACGTGCTAGCCGTGCTCGACCGGAGGGCGGCGGCGGAGCGGTTGGAGGGGCAGGTGCGCGAGCAGGACGAGCAGGCCAGAGCGTTCGTCGAGCAGGGGCAGCTGCGCGTCCGTGAAGGGGATCTGCTGGCGGCGATCCGGCTTTACCGGGAGGGGTTGAACAGCAGCCTGAAGGGGGAGGTGCTGCAGGGGCAGCTGCGGGTGATCGATCCGTACCGAGCGCGGCGGGTGGCGATCGAGCAGGCGAGCGGTGAACTGGCGGTGGCGCTGACCGATTTACTGCTGCGCTACAGCTTCTTCGTTTCGGTGGAGGGGTATCCGCTGATCGAGGATACTCTTCACGAGGGGCTGGTCGCGGCCGGATTCAACGCCCGGGCGGGACCCGGAAAGGGCGTAGATGGATTGACGTTGTGGGGGTCGGTGAACGTGAAGCAGGGGACTTTCCCGTCATTGGGACAGGGGGGGGGAGAGGCGTTGAAGGTCTGTCGGGTCTATCTGGGAATCAAGATCATCGACAATCGCTCCGGGGTGATCGTGGGGCAGGTGAATCTGCTCGACAACAGCAATGCGGAGACGGAGAAGCTGGCGGAGGAGAGGGCGCTGCGGCTGTTGCGGGGGCGGATATTGAAGGAACTGCCGGAGGGGCTGTACAAGGCGTTGAGCTTTGAAATGGAGTGAAGGTAGCCAATTTTGCGATTTTCACTGAAACTATCGGGTAAGTGTCTTAATGCGTTAGCCGATGGATCGAATAATGGTGTACTTGCCAGAACTTGGTCTGTCAGATGGTGCAGAGGATTTCATCAAACTACTTCGTAGCGCAGGAAAGCACGATGAGTGATGATGGAAAAAAGGATATTAAAGAGAACCAGCAAAGCGAAATAGTGTAGTCCGATCTCCGATCCAATCGATACTCTGAAGGGGGGAAGGTGGCTGGCGTACCACTGGGGATCGACGGTTCGGCGACCGATTTCGACGATGTGGAAATGCTTGAACTGCTCCCAGTAACGGCGGAGCGCCTGGACGAGAACTTGCTCCTTGTTGATCCCAGTACCCACCAGGTCCGTCAGCAGATAGGTGCCTGCAGAAACCGGCGAGATCAGCGTCAGATGGCGGGCAAGACGCACCTGGTTGCTAAGCTGCTGGGCAAACCACTCATCGAGCTTGCGGTGCTCTTCATCCATCTCCTTCCCAATCTTCTCCAGATACGGTCCCCATTCCTCCAATCTCATGTGGCTTATCGCGTGTTCTTTTTCGTCGTAGTTGCGGGCGATTTGCAGCTTTTGGTTGGTTATTTCATGGACGGAAGGCAGAGGCGACCAGGTCTCGGCCAGGTAGGCACCCAAACTGGGCACGAGGAAGGAAAACGCCAGCCAGCCGGCCAATGTCCCCACCAGAGCATTGGCCGAATGATGGCACAGCGAGGAGACCATCAGGCCGAAAGTGAAGAAGACGCTCAGCAGAAGCACGGCTGTCAGGAATATCAACAGGAGCTGACTCTCCTGTCCTGCCAGGGAGAAATTTCGGGCCATGAGCCGTATCTCAACGAGCACGCCCAGCGAGCAGACCGAGAGGATGAGGAATAGAGGCAGAAAACCTCCTAGCCACTTGGCCCAGACGAGGTAGCTGCGCGGCACGCTATTGGCCATGATCAAACGGAGTGTTCCCTGCTGTTTCTCACGGCAAATCAGGCCGTGCGCCAGGAGTGCGGCTACCAGAGGCATGAGGATGGTAAAGAGGAAGGTCAGGCTAAAGGTCGGGAAGAGTTTCTCAACCTTCAGGCCTTCGACACTTCCCACCTGCTCGGGTTCATATGAAAGGGTAAAAGAAACGGCCTTGCTGATACGTCCCTGAGCACCGGGGAAGAAGCCCTGGAGAGGGGTGAGCGGCAGATCCTGCACCAGACCGTATCCCATAAGGTCTTTGCCTTCCTGCTCGATGAGCTTCTGGTGCACCAATCGCTTGGTGTTGTATTCGGCCATCTGGTGGTCGAAATCCAGGATCAGCAGGGAACCGGAAATTAAAAAGAGCACCAGACAGGAGACGGCTCCTGTACGGAACTTGGTACTGCCCAGCGTTTCGGCCAATTCTTTGCTGATTAAGGTCGCCAGCATATTCCACCCTTCTCCGGTGCCGGTTTAGAATACCAGATTAACGCGCAAGAAACGCACGAAGGCGATCAGGAAGAACAGCACGTTCCACAGCAGTAGCAGGAGCACGTCCACCCATTCTTTCGCCATCCAGGAGCGGAAGTTCCACACGGGTAGGGAATAGTGGGGGAGATCGTCAAAGCGGGTTGATGTTTCATTGCCGACGGCCGCCATTTTGTCGAGACAGTAGCGGGTGAAATCCCGGTGATAAGCCCAAACGGAGCGACGAAAGCGCTGCAGGTCGTCCTGTCCGCTCTGCGCCAGTCCGGTGTTCAGGTGGACCAAACTGCCCCCTGGCGTGAGTCGCGAGAGGGTGGCCAGGACGGCTTCCTGCCTATTGAGCTGGTTCAAATAGGATTCGGTGAGGCCCCATATCCGGTCGCTCTGTTTTTCAAACTGTTTCCTCTCCATCTGGTCCTTTTGCTGGCTCAGGTCTGTCCGGGTCCAGTCGTATTCGATCGCCTCCAACGCTCGTTCCAGTTCCCCATGTAGCTGCCATTTCACTTGATAGCGCTGGCTTTCCACGCGGCCGGACGCGGGAACGGGCCACAGGGATCGGGCGGTCTCCTTGCCCAGACCGGGCAGCACCACGCTCAGCAGGACCCAACCTGCCAGGGACATGAGCAGGGCGGTCGAGGAGGAGCGGGCAGAAACCGAGATCAACAAGCCCAGGGAGCAGAAAACGGCCAGATAGGCGAGGATGAATAGACCCATCAATCCCAGATGACCCAGCTCTTGCAGCGAATAGGAAACGCCGAATAAGGCGGTCGAAAGCAGGATGCCCAAAACCAGAGCCAGCGGGAACGCAACGGCGATGATCAGGTAGTTGCCCAGCCACTTGCCCAGAAGGAAGCTGTGTCGGGGCAGGGCATTGGCAAAGAGTAGCAGCAGAGTGCCCTCCTCGCGCTCTCTGACCAGGCAATCATAGACCACCAGGAGGGCCATCAAACCGCCCAGCAGACGGGCCAGGAAGAGAAAATCCGGGGGAAAGAAGAGTCCCAGAATCGGATTTTGGTAACCGATGGCCTCCTCTGTCCTGTAAGCGCCTTCCTCCTTGACTCGGTAGCTCCCCTGTATTTGACCACTCAACCCCTGCGAGAAGATGCTCAGCTTGGGAGGGGGCACTGAGAAATCGTATCCTGCCAGATAAAGCCACCATGTATGGGGCGCATTTTCCAACCTGTGGGCGTGGGCTTTCTCGTTGGCCTGGTAGCTCTCCCTCCGCTGCTCAAACTGGGCGGTGAAAATGAGAATACTGGCTATCCCGAGGAAAAGACAGATACCGATCAAGGTGACCACGCGGATGGATCTAAGGTTGTTGAGTATCTCTTTTCTGACGATGTGGCCGATCACGGCAGCCTCATTTTCTGGAATCCGGCTCTTGCTACTGTATGGATGGGCAAGGCGCTCTGTTGCATCTCCTGATGGCGCTGGACGAAGACCGGGTCAATCGCTCTTGAGTTTGGCCATCATTTGGTTGGCTGCCGAGACCAGTTCCTCGCTCGGAGAATGGGCCAATCTTTCACACAAGGCTCGCGTTTTGTCCGCCCATCCCGCTGCCAGGGCGCACCGCGCCATCTTGTACATCACCCCTTCTTGCTGATTGACCACCACCTGTTTTCCGGCTATCTCAATAGCTCCATAAGAATGACCTTTCTTCATCAACTTCAACCCCTTTTCGTAGGTTGCGTAGGCGGTTGCGTAATCTTTTTGCTCTTCGTGCACAGCGGCGATGCCTACGTAGGCCTGCATGCGCCGTCTCGTGTCTTCCTCGGGAAGTTCTTCCAGCACCTGCGTCCAGATTTCCAGGGCCTTCTCTCCCATTCCCAATTCCCTTTGATAGATCCCGCCCAGATCCTGGCGGAAGTTGATCTGCGATATGCGGTCTGTGGGAGGGGGCAGTAGGCGGAAACGGCCTTCCTGGAACTGGGCGCGGTAGGGCTCTGCGTGGATGATTTCCCTGGCAAGACTATCGTACACCGCGAGCACGCCTCCATAGACATAAGTAGTCACCTCATGAGGTGATCCAGGAGCGGTGTAGCCCCATGTGTGGAACAGAGTGGCCGGATGGCCGGTCAGTTTCGCATGCACCTCTTCCACCACGAGGCGTTGCGCCGCCAACCAGTCGGCATCGTTTGTGTCGCAGCCTTTCAACGCCAACTCGACATCTCCACGGATCATGCCTTCTCCCAGTGTCTGAACGGCCGAGTCGACCTGGGCCGTGGCTTCTGCCTGGGTCATGGCCGGGGTTTCATTCACGAGCAGGAAACTGGAAACGCAGACCAGATAAACAACTATTTTGACCATACTCTTCAACTGTGGTGCATCAAACCCTGCTCCCGTTATCGGTCTGGTGGCAAACATCGCTCTCCTCCTGGGTTTGTCCTGTTTTTTCACTTCTTCTTTTTGGCTATTCTGGAGACTCTTCCTTCATCTTACTCACGTTGATATCTCCACTCTCGGTCTGTATGGACACAGCCGCATTCTCGATATCCTCCGCCCCGGGTTTGCCGGGAAGGAGCATACTCGAGAAGCAGATGAGTTGAGATGTACTGGCTTTGGTCGTGTGGAATTCCTTCAGGTCATCGAAGCGCACGGCACCGCACAATGTGCTGGCAAATACCTTCAGACGTTCGCTAAGCGCTTCCCCCAGTTCGAGTTCCACAGAGCCGGAAAGGGATGTGATATGGCAGCGATCTTCTTCTGGAAAGCGCTTGATGGCCAGGCGCGTCTTGCCGTGACGGTTGTGTATGGCAACGGCTCCAGCCAGATCCGTTGCCTGGATATCCACTTTACCAACATCAATGTCTATTTCCCCTTCGATATGCTCCAAAACAGATGTGAATTCCGCCGCGCGACTGATGTGGGCACTGGACCACGTTGCCTGTCCATACGTGTGGAACCGTTGATAGAATTTCTCCCGGATATGGTGCGCCATGGCACAGGGGGTATCCAGCAGATAGACGCTTCCCTCAATGGCACTCACTTCATCCACACTCCCCTTCATCAGGCTGACAGAACCGTGCAGGTTCGCCATCTGCACATGCTGTCCGCCAAAAATCGTCAGATGGGTGTCGGGTGGCACCCCGATGACGAGATTCACATAGCCTACGGGTCCCATCACGCGTCCCCGATAGGTGAGATTAGTGGGTCTGAAGACTCTTTGGAGATCCGGCGTGTACCCCTCACCGGGCAAATCGAGATCTTCCATCTCGCTTTTTACGACGGAAATTCGCATGGTGTTCTTTAGTGCTTTGCGGACCTCTTCAGGTAGGGAATGTGCGTGTTCCTTGAGAAAGGGATACCGCTCTGCAGGGATGATATCGCCTATTTCATTATTCTTACCGCTCAAGTAGTTGATCCAGGTTTCCGTACTCGTCTGGCTCATGGAGGTCAAGCTGCCGTCGTCGTCGACATAAGTACCCCGAAATACCTCTCCTTCGTGTGGCCCTGAATCCAGGTAATCTTCTACTCGGTCTGCCTTAACTGCGATCTTCGATAAGCTTTCTCCGGCCTGTTGTTTCGTCAGTCCTACGGCTGCCTGAGTACCTTCCAGGACGACATCATTTCCCGACGCCTGTCGTACCTCTACATCGACGTCGATACCACAGTAGATAACGATATTTCGGGTATCGCGGAGGGGGACCACTTGCCGGATCTTTTTCGTCTCGATCTGGCAGATCACTGCTTGCACTTCTTCGCTTATGTCCACTTGAGTTTTCTCAATCTTCTCCAGGGCCGTCTCTGAGAGTGTCTGGCGCAGGCGCTTTCTCGACTGCTGCAGGCGGCCCACTACGGTCGATTTGGGTACTTCCAGAAATGCGGCGATCTCCTCATAGGACAGGCCGCTGAGGTAGTGCAGCAGAACTACCTGACGATACTGTTCAGGCAAACGGTCAATACTGTCCCATACTTCCTGCAGCAGGGCCTGTTCGGCAAAGGCGGTGTGGGCTCTCTGCGCCAATCCGATCTCGCTCTTTTCCAGTCTTTGCACATGCTCATCTACCTGTTTCCGGGAGCGAATCAAGTCTGTACAACGCGAGTTCACGATGCGAAAGAACCAACTGCCGAATTTTGCCGGATCGCGCAATTGTTCCAATTTGCAGTAAGCCGCGATAAAGGCGTCCTGGACAATGTCCTGTGCGTCCTGTGCATTGCGCACGTAGCTCAGTGCTGTAGCGTAGGCCGCATGCTGGTAGCGGCGTACCAAGGGCGTAAAGGCCTCTGCTCCGCAAGTGCGACACGCCAGTACCAGCTGAGCTACGTTCGAAGTTGGGATTGCCATATTAGTGAACCAGTCCTATAGAAAAAGACGAGTGACGGAGGGGGAAATTAAAACGGGTGAAGATTTTTTTTCGAAATCGAACTTCCTCTATTCCTATTGACACAGTGACAGCATCAAATATTGGGAAGAGCCTGGTGCCCAAGAAGTCCTCGGAAAATCTGTGGCAGCGGATTATTTGGAGGCAATTTTACTGAAATTGTTGCGGGGAAGCCGTGGCAGCTAATAAAAGTTTGATTCAAGACAGCGGGATTGCCGGAGAGAATCGGCAGCTCCGCTTTTTTTTATCACATTTTGCCGGACTCCCGGAGATGTTCGATGAACTCTTCTTCGGAAAGGACCTGGATGCCGAGTTTTTCGGCCTTGGTCAGCTTGGAGCCAGCTTTCTCACCGGCGACGACGAGGTCGGTCTTTTTGCTGACGCTGGAGGTGGTGCGGCCTCCGAGTTCTTGGATGAGGGCGGCGGCCCGGGCGCGGTCGTAGTGGCTCAGGTTGCCGGTGAGGACCACCGTCTTGCCGGTGAAGTAGGATTCGGCGATTTCTTCGGGAAGGTCTTCCATTTCGAGCTGGAGACCGGCCTGGCGCAGCTTGGCGATCAGGTGATCGGATTCGGGGCTGGTGAAGAAGGCGTGGACCGAGCGGGCGATGGTGGGGCCGATTTCGGGAACCGACTCCAGTTCTTCCACTTCGGCTTGGGCCATTTTTTCTACGGAGCCGAAGTGGCGGGTCAGGGTGCGGGCCACGGTGCTACCGACGTGGCGGAGGCCGAGGGCGAAGAGGAGGCGGTCGAAGCTGCGCTCGCGGCTGGTAGCCAGGCCGTCGAGCAGGTTGCGAGCGGATTTTTCGGCCAGTCGCTCCAGGTTGGCCAGGGTCTCGAGGTCCAGGCTGTAGAGATCTCCCACATCTTTGACAAGATCCTGTTCCACCAGCTGTTCGACGACCGCCGGCCCCAGGCCCTCAAGATCCATGGCGTTGCGGCCGGCGAAGTGCTCCAGGCGGCGCTTGAGCTGGGCGGAGCAGGCGGGGTTTTCGCAGCGGATGGCCACTTCATCCGGATCGCGGACCAACTCGCTGGAGCAGACCGGGCAGTGGGTGGGGAATTCAAAGGGGACGGCGTCGACCGAGCGAAGCTCCGGCACCACTTCGGCGACCTTGGGGATGACGTCACCCCCTTTTTCGATGATTACGGTGTCGCCGATGCGGATGTCTTTGCGGCGGATTTCGTCGTCGTTGTGCAGGGAGGCGCGGCTGATGGTGGAGCCGGCCAGAGGGACCGGGTCGAGCAGGGCGACCGGGGTGACGGCGCCGGTGCGGCCGACTTGCAGGACGATGTCGCGCAGGACGGTCCGGGCCTGGGAGGCGCGGAATTTGTAGGCCATGGCCGAGCGCGGGCTCTTGGCGGTGGCCCCCAGGCGGGTTTGCTGGTCGAGGTCGTCGACCTTGAGGACGACGCCGTCGATTTCGTAGGGCAGGTCGTCGCGCTCGGTTTCGTAGCGGGCGTAGAAGGCAAAGGCGGCGTCGAGATCGGGGCAGCGAGTGGCGGTTGGGTTGGTCGGCAGTCCCCATTTCTGCAGCATTTCCAGGTGCCGCCAGTGGGTGGCGGCCGGATCTTCCGGGGTGGACAACCAGTAGGCGAAGTAGCGCAGGTTGCGTCTGGCGACCAGGCGCGGGTCCTGGAGCTTGAGGGAGCCGGCGGTGGAGTTACGGGGATTGGCAAAGGGCTGCTCCCCCGCCTCGTCTCGTTGACAGTTGAGATCGAGGAAGGCGTTCTTTTCCATGTAGACCTCGCCCCGGATCTGGCAGTTGATGCCGGGGGTGCGCAGGCGGAGGGGAATGGAGCGGATGGTGCGGGCGTTGGCGGTGATTTCGTCCCCCTGGACGCCGTCGCCGCGGGTGACGGCGCGGACCAGGACGCTGTCCTCGTAGGTCAGGCCGAGGGCGACGCCGTCGATCTTGAGCTCGGCCACGTAGGTGATTTCCTCGTCGGGAAGATTCTGGCGCACCCGGCGGTCGAAGTCGAGGAGATCTTCGGGGGAATAGCTGTTGTCGAGGCTGAGCATGGGGACGGGGTGGGGC
>Ga0233430_1001620_pt1 | contig 30360 bp, 27 predicted proteins | sample SI_118_April2016_2_FD_179883 | JGI IMG/M metagenome (GOLD analysis project Ga0233430, IMG submission 179883) | Seawater microbial communities from Saanich Inlet, British Columbia, Canada - SI_118_April2016_150_MG | ecosystem: Environmental > Aquatic > Marine > Inlet | place: Canada: British... | reverse complement strand
TTTCTATTAACTGCGCTTAGCTGGCTTATGATAGCCAAAACCTTATGGATGTTCTATTTGTTCGCCATAATTTACGGGTTTGCCCATGGTGGATTTTTTTCTTTAGTTTCACCGTTGATTGCCAAACAGTTCGGGACAAGGACTCATGGTCTTCTTTACGGTATTATCATTTTTTCCAGCACCATTGGCGGAGCTATTGGTCCTTTTATGGCCGGATATATATTTGATTTGACCCGCAGCTATAAAACCGTTTTTTTGATCCTTACAGTCCTGTGCGTCATTGCACTTGCATTAACCGCATCGCTAAAGCCGCTCCTTAGAGACAAAAGCGGTTAAGATGAATTAAATTTAAAATTAAAGAATATGGATGAGTTATATGAAAAGAAAATTATTTTGCAATAAAAATCAAAAAGGATTAATGGATGTTGCTATCGGGATTCAAACAGCGGATCTCATTGTTTCAAATTGCAGGATTTTCAATGTCTATACCGGTGAGATCATTGATGACCATTCCATATATATCAAGGATAAATGGATTGCCTGTATCAGCCAGGATGATAAAAAAAGGGCTGGAACTGCAACCCAGATAATTGATGCAAAGGGAATGACTGTAATTCCAGGATTAATAGACGGGCATACCCATCTTGCCAATTATTTTAATGCCAAAGAATTTTTAACCTATGCCATTGCCGGCGGCACCACCTGTCTTGTGACCGAAACCCTTGAAGCCTATTTTGTTGGTGGATTTAATGGTGTAATTGATTTTATTGAATCTTACCAGGACCAGCCGGTCAAGGTTTTCAACACAGCACCGGCTATGATTTCCCCCAGTAAAAAAACCAATGGCATTTCCGAAGATGAACTGGAAAAACTGTTGCAAAGGGATGATGTCCTGGGAATGGGTGAGGTATACTGGCAGTCAATGTTCCAGGAACCGGAAAATATCCTGCCGTTGATGAACCAGGCGCTTTTTTTGGGGAAGGTCGTGGAAGGGCACTCTGCCGGGGCATCAAAGGGAAAACTTGCCGCATATGTAGGATCTGGAGTGTCCTCGTGTCATGAACCAATTACCATGGACCAGGCCCTGGAAAGGTTGAGGATGGGGCTGTATGTCATGGCAAGGGAAGGCGGTGTTCGAAAAGATCTTGAAGCCATTTCAATGATAAAGGATCAAGGGGTGGATCTGAGACGGATGGTTTTGGTAACAGACAGTGTTTCTCCAGAATTTCTGATCAAAAAAGGAACCCTGGAACATGTTGTTCAAAAAGCAATTAATCTGGGGTTTAATCCTGTGGATGCTATCAGAATGGTAACATTGAACGTGGCAGAACACTTTGGCATTGATCATATGATAGGAGGCATTGCACCAGGTCGTTTTGCTGACCTGTGTATTATTCCGGATATCCAAACGATACGACCTGCATGGGTTATAAGCAATGGGAAGTTAATTGCCCGGGACGGAAAATGCATAATTTCTCCAAGAAATCATGAATATTCAAAAAAAAGCCTGAACAGCATAAATTTAAAAAAAATATTCAAAAAAGATGATTTTAAAATATCAGCACCTCCTGGGACAAAGAAAATAGATGTCAGGGTTATTGAAAAAATTTCCATGCTGGTCACAAAAGAAAAAATAATAGCCATGCAAGTTGATGACGGCCAGATCATGGGCGATGTTGAAAAGGATATTATCAAAATTGCGGCAGTGGACCGTGTGAATGATTCAAACAAATGTTTTACCGGTCTTGTGTCGGGTTTTGGGATGAAACAGGGAGCAATTGCCACCAGTACATCCTGGGATACCGGGGATATCACTGTAATGGGGGTAATGGAAACAGATATGGCACTGGCAGTCAACAGGATCAAGGACATTAAAGGTGGTGTTGTCGTCTGCTCAGAAGGCAAAGTCATAGCCGAGTTCCCCATGCCCATCCTAGGTATTCTGTCGGATCTTCCCATGGAAGAGATTGCAGAGAAAACTTATGAGGTGAATCAGGCGGCTAATGGGCTCGGCATCATTTTTAACGACCCGATATTGTCTTTGGCCACAATGACCAGTGCTGCGATTCCATTTTTAAAAATGTGCGAAGAAGGGCTATTTAATCTTAAAGATGGAAAAACCCTTGGCCTTTTTATCACATAAAGATTTTACCCTAACGTTGCATAAAATTTTTTTTATTCAATATCAAAGTATTAGTATTTGCCTGATAAATCCAATATGTGATAAATAGTATCTGACCAAAAACCTGAAAATTTAGATTTTACAATAACAGCAAGGATACAAAGATATATGGAAACAGATGATAAAAAAGGACATTTTATTGAATCAATCATTATTAAAGATATAAAAGATAATAAAAACAAAGGAAAGGTTCTCACGCGTTTCCCACCTGAGCCCAATGGATATCTTCATATCGGACATGCAAAATCAATTTGCCTGAACTTCAATATGGCCAATAAATATAATGGTAAGTGTAATTTAAGATTTGATGACTCCAACCCGGCAAAAGAAAAACAAATCTTTATTGATTCCATTAAGTCCACAGTAAATTGGCTGGGATTTGAATTTGGAACCCCTTTATTTGCATCTGACTATTTTGAAAAACTCCATGACTTTGCAATCGAATTGATTAAAAAAGGTAAGGCCTATGTGTGCAGCCTTAACGCAGATGACTTAAGAAAATACCGAGGCACTTTAACTGAACCCGGAAAAAACAGTCCTTACAGAAAAAGATCGATTGAGGAAAACCTGAACCTCTTCTTTAGGATGAAAAATGGTGAATTTGGTGAAGGCGAACATACCCTCAGAGCAAAAATTGATATGAAGTCTCCCAATATCAATCTTCGTGATCCCATCATTTACAGGGTAAAAAAAGCCTCTCATCCCAGGACCCACGACCAATGGTGCATATATCCCATGTATGATTTTACACATTGTCTTTCTGATTCCCTGGAAGGAATTACCCATTCCCTTTGCAGCCTTGAATTCGAAGATCACAGGCCCTTGTATGACTGGACCCTGGATGAACTTGAAACCCCTTGCCATCCCCAGCAAATTGAATTTGCACGATTGAATATCAATTATACTGTTTTGAGCAAAAGAAAGCTTCAGCGACTTGTGGAGGAGAACCACGTACAAGGATGGGATGATCCAAGATTGCCAACCCTGGAAGGTTTAAAAAGAAGAGGGTATACCCCTGAATCCATCAGAAACTTCTGCAATATTATCGGTGTTTCAAAGAAAGAAAGTCGAATTGATGTTACACTTCTGGAAAACTGCCTGAGAGATGACTTAAACGAAAAAGCCCCCCGGGTCATGGCTGTGTTGCGACCCTTAAAAGTCACTATTGAAAATTATCCAGACAACAAAGAAGAGGAACTTCTTGCCAAAAACCATCCCCAGCGAGAAGATATGGGAACAAGAACCATAAGCTTTTCCAAAACAATCTATGTGGAACAGGATGATTTCATGGAAGATCCACCAAAAAAATTCTTTCGCCTGGGCCCTGGCCGGGAAGTGAGGTTACGATATGCATATCTTGTGACCTGCACAAAGGTTATAAAAGACGAGTCTGGTAATGTAAAAGAACTTATCTGCACCTATGACCCTGCGACAAAGGGTGGGAATACACCGGATGGAAGGAAGGTCAAAGGCACAATTCACTGGGTCAATGCCAATGATTGCATTGATGCAAAAGTCAGGCTTTATGACCGCTTATTTAAAGACGAGAACCCGGAACGGGACAAACAGGATTTTATTGAAAACCTGAATCCAGATTCTCTAGAAGAGATTAAATCGAGCAAACTGGAAAAAAGCCTGATCAATGCAGAGCCTGAAAACGCCTATCAGTTTGAAAGGCTGGGATACTTTTGCATGGATTCCAAGGATGCTACAAAAGACAACCCCGTGTTTAACCGAGCGGTTAGCCTGAGGGATACCTGGGCAAAACGATCAAAAAAATAAAGTAACTATTCAGCTCTTATGTTTTAAACCGCCCTGCCCAATTGATATTTTTGGTGGATATTTTTGTTCGATGCTAAACGCTTAAGCTCCTGCAAATATCCATCAGACAGGGCTTTGAGATTACGTCTTTTTTCGGGCTAAATAATTACAAAATAAATTACTCAAACCGCCAGGTTGTGCCTTTTGGGCCGTCCTCAAGGGTTATATTCCTGGCTTGAAGAAGATCCCTGATCTCATCTGCCCTTGCAAAGTTCTTACTTTTACGCGCTTGGGTCCGTTGCTGAATCAAGTCTTCAATTTCAGAAGGAGCAACAGCCATATCTGCCATGCCCTTGTCTTTTTTTTCTTTAAAATAGGAGGATGGATCTAATAAAAAGATGCCAAGAATATGGGAGATAGCCTTGATATCATTGTAGAAAAGTGTCAGGGTTGTCAGGATACCACCATCGGGTGTATCATTGGTTTCGTCCAAAAGCTTGTTACCTTTTTTGACCGATTCAAAAATAAGACCCAACGCTTTTGCAGAATTGAAATCATCATCCATGGCAGATGAAAAATCTTTCCACAATCCACCTTTTTGGGAGTCATCAACTTTTACACCGGCCCTGTTAAGTCTTTCCAGAAAGGCATAAATCCTGTCCAGCCCCAAAGAGACTTCTCTCATGGAATCTTCACCATAATCAATTGGGCTTCTGTAATGATTTGACAAAAGAAACATGCGGATCACTTCTGGAGAATAGGTCGCAAGAACTTCCTTGATCATGGTAAAATTACCAAGAGATTTTGACATTTTTTCATTGTTAATGTCCACAAACCCATTGTGAATCCAATATTTGACAAATGGCACGCCAAAGACGGCCTCGCTCTGTGCGATCTCATTTTCATGGTGAGGAAAAATCAGGTCTTTACCACCTCCGTGAATATCAAAACTTTCTCCAAGATATTCATAGCTCATGGCTGAGCATTCAATATGCCAACCCGGCCTTCCATCACCCCATGGGCTTTCCCAGAAAGGTTCGCCAGGCTTGGCGGGTTTCCACAGGGTAAAATCCGCAGGATTCTTCTTTTTCTCGTCCACTGCAATCCTTGCCCCTGCCATCATGTCATCGGGGTTCCGGCCGGAAAGTCGGCCGTAATCCTTAAAGGAATCGATGGAGAAATAGACATCCCCTCCATTAACAAAATAGGCCTTGCCCTTGTTGATGAGCATCTGGATAAAATCAATAATATGCCGGATATGTTCCGTGGCTTTGGGTGCAATACTGGGTCTTAATACATTGAGTGCATCCATTTCATTGTGAAATTCATCAATATATTTTTCTGTAATAACCGCACAATCCTGGCCGGTCTGATTAGATTTTTTAATAATCTTGTCATCCACATCTGTAAAATTTCTGACATACCTGACATCAAAACCCAGTCGTGTAAGCCACCGGAAAATCGTGTCAAAAACAACCACAGAACGGGCGTGGCCAATATGGCTGGTATCATATACAGTCGGTCCGCAGACATACATGCCGACCTTACCTTCTTTTATTGGGATAAATTCTTCTTTTTTACCATGCAATGTATTATAAACTTTTAAACTCATTATTATTTTTCCCGTTATATTTCCGGTTGGCCGGCTTTTGCTAATAATATGCACTGGGCAGCTATGCCCTGCCCTTTTCCAATAAACCCAAGCTTTTCAGTTGTTGTAGCCTTTACATTAACAAGGGTTGAATCCATATTCAAAACCCCGGCTATATTTACTTCCATTTGTTTCTTATGGGGACCCATTTTTGGAACCTGAGCAAACACGATACAATCCATATTTGCGATTTCATATCCCTGTTTTTTAAATAGCTGTCTGCATTTCTCAAGCAGGATCATACTTGAAATCCCTTTATATTGGGGATCACTATCTGGAAAATGGTCTCCGATATCCCCAAGCCCTGCAGCACCCAGGATTGCATCACAAACCGCATGAACCAGGACGTCTGCATCGGAATGACCCAAAAGTCCCTGATCAAAATTAATATCCACGCCGCCAATAATCAGCTTTCTGCCTGGCACAAGCCTGTGAACATCATATCCTGATCCTATTTTATACCCGGGTTTTTCCATATTTAAAAATTTGTCTTCCCCATAATGGGTAAGCTACAAAAAAATTAAAGCATAATATATTCACTTTCCCTTGAAAAGTCAAAATTTTGCTTTTACCAATGCAAGATAAATATTCTATAGTTTTTTCATTCCAGACAATTGAGTCTATTTTTTAAAATATTAAAGATTAAGCTCCCTTTTTAAATATTTTGGTCAGACTTTATCTTTATTTTTCAAAAAAAAAATGTAAAATACAAATAGCACCAAATGGAATAAAGAAAAACCAACGGTTATAAGGAAATAAAAAATGGAACGCTGTGGCTGGGTAACAAACGATCCGATTTATATTAAATACCATGACAAAGAATGGGGCGTACCTGTCCATGATGATAAAAAACTTTTTGAATTTATCATTCTGGAAGGTGCTCAGGCCGGACTTTCATGGCTGACGATTCTTAAAAGAAGACCTGGATATAAAAATGCATTTTCCAATTTTGACGTTGAAAAAGTAGCACGGTTTACTCCCCAAAAAATTGAAAAACTTCTTTTGGACCCAGGCATTATCCGGAACAGGCTCAAAGTCAATGCTGCTGTGACTAATGCAAGGGCATTTATTAAGATCCAGGAGGAATTCGGATCTTTTGATAGGTATGGTTTGCATTTTGTTGACGGAAAACAAAAAACAAACCGATTCAAAACCCAGGACCAGGTTCCGGCCACGACAAGGGAATCCGATGCCTTTTCAAAGGATCTCAAACAGCGGGGATTTAAATTTGTCGGATCAACCATTATCTATGCACATATGCAGGCAGTAGGCATGGTCAATGATCACCTTGTCTCCTGTTTCAGACATAAAGAGGTCATGCAATAATATGAGGTCAAAGTTTTTCCCTGATCTTGTAAAAGTCATGAAGCTCCTATATTCAAGACATCAAGGTTACAGCTGTAATCGCCTACTGCAAAAGCTTGATGAAATTCTTATGCAATGTTAGGATTGGCTATGGATGATACCCATGTCTCTGCAAAAAAAACCGGAAACCTGTCCCAACATTCATGGGCCGGCAAATTTAATTATCCGGATACAAAAAACCTATTAAATTTAAACGACCATTTTTTTTCTCTTGAACGATTTAAAGAAAAGCGATGGTGTTATATGGGCATCATACACCCAAAAATTATTTTCGGGTGTGCCGTGGTGCACCTTGGATATATTTCAAGTGCCTTTGCCTTTGGATTTGATCGTCAGGAGAAAAAGATGATAAACCACTCTCTTGTTTTCCCCCCTTTAGGGCAGGTTCGATATGATAGAAACCCAGAAAATGGCATCTGCAGCTATAAAAGTTTTCGGGGCCAATTGATCCTTACCAATGATAAAAAACATGACAAAAGGTCAATTAAAGCCTCTTTTTATTTACCGGGCAAATCTCTTAAAGCCAATATTGATATCCTTGAACCGGATGGGGGCATGTCCCCAATGAATTTTTTAATGCCAATGAAAAACAAAACATCTGCATTTACCACCAAAATTGCAGGATTAAAAGCCCGGGGAAAGATCATTGTAAATAAAAAAAAATTTGATCTTATATCTGAAAATACCTTTGCCATCTTTGACTGGACCAATGGATTTTATCCCAGAAAAACATGCTGGAACTGGGCATGCGGTGCAGGTGTTGCCAGTGATGGAACTAAAATCGGGTTTAATTTTTCATCCGGTGTATACGAAAACGGATTATTGGAAAATACAGTCTGGATTAACGGGACACCATTCCAACAAGGAGACATCCTGTTTACATATGATGCAAAAAATCCAGAGCATCCGTGGCAGATAAAGAGCAATGATGACCTGATCAATCTTAAATTCAAGCCCGAAGGCATCCGAAGGGCAAATGACAACCTTGGAGTGATTAAGAGCAGGTTCATACAACTCTGTGGTTCCTTTGAAGGGTCAATAAAAACTAAAGACAATCTTTGCATTCATCTTCTTTCTGTTGGCGGTGTGGTTGAAGAACATTCTGCCAAATGGTAAAATGTCTTGAAATCCATATCAATCTTATTTACAAAAACGATTTAATGGAGGAATAACATGTTTCTTGTTACGGCGAATCAAATGCAGGAGATGGATAAAAAGACAATAGAATCTTTTGGTATCCCAGGGCTTGTTTTAATGGAAAATGCCGGAAGGGGAGCATTTGAGTATCTGATCAGAAAATTTAAAGAACCTAAAACAAAAAAAATTGCCGTTCTGGCTGGCAGTGGTAACAATGGGGGGGATGGATTTGTTATTGCAAGATATTTGATGGAAAAAGGAATCATTGTTACCATTTTTTTATTGTCTTCAAAAGACAAGGTGACGGGTGATGCAAGAACCAATTTAAATCTTGCAAAAAAATTATGCGATCGTTCCTGCAATAGTTCCATTTTTGAAATCCCGGATGCAAATACCTTTAAAAAGCAAAAGTCCCTTATTCTTAACCATGATCTTTTCATTGATGCCATTCTGGGAACCGGTCTTAATTCAGAGGTCAAAGGATTTTTCAAGGATGCCATTGAATTGATCAATTCTTCCCAAAGCCCTGTTTTTGCCGTGGACATACCTTCGGGTCTTCATTCTGATACAGGACAGCCTTTAGGCGTTGCAGTAAAAGCGGATGCCACATCCACCTTTGCTTTTGCCAAAGTCGGGCATATTCTCTATCCAGGAAATAATTACACCGGCGATCTTGAAATTATTGATATTGGCATTCCAAAATTTATTGCCCAAGAAAAGGAGATTAAACTCTTTCTGATTGAAAAAAAAGATATTGCTGCCTGTTTTAGTCCCAGAAAATTTCAAAGCCATAAAGGGGATTATGGCCATTTACAGGTCATTGGGGGTTCAACCGGAAAGACGGGAGCAGTATCCCTTTGTGCCAATGCAGCCATGCGATGTGGGACAGGCCTTGTCACCCTGGGCATTGCCAAAAGTCTCAACCCTAGTGTTGAGCCTCAAGTTATTGAGCCCATGACCTATCCTTTACCTGATTCAGAAAAGGGGTTTTTATCAGACAATTGTTTTGAACAAATTCTTAGTCTTTTAAAAGACAAACAAGCGCTTGCCCTGGGTCCGGGTATCGGCACCAATGATGGCACAAAAAAGCTTGTTCAAAGCCTCATTGAAAAATGTGAGGTACCTATGGTGATTGATGCTGATGCAATCAATTGTATAGCAAAAAATACTGAGGTGTTGAAAAAGAAAAATTCCCCTGCCATCTTAACTCCCCATCCGGGTGAAATGGCAAGGCTTTGTAATATGTCCACCACAGAAATCCAGGCGGACAGGATAGGTATTGCCTCTAAATTTGCAAAAAACCATGATGTTATTCTTATCTTAAAAGGCGCTCAGACAATTATCAGCCTTCCCGATGGAAGGTCCTATATTTGTCCCACAGGAAATCCCGGCATGGCCTCCGGCGGCATGGGGGACGTACTGACAGGTATTATCGCCGGATTTTGTGCCCAGGGATTTTCCCCTGAGAATGCAAGTCTGGCCGGTGTATTTCTCCATGGCATGTGCGCAGATATACTTTCAAAAAACATAGGCGGATTCGGCTTTGTTGCAACAGATATGATTCAAATGATTCCAAAAACCATTAATCAATGTCTTTTATGAAAACCATAGAATCAAAAAATTCAAAACAAACACGAAGCTTAGGTGAGCAAATGGGCAAGAAAATCTCGGAAGAGATCGGCCTTGGTGTCTCCATTGCCCTTAATGGGGAATTGAGTGCAGGCAAAACAACCTTTGTCCAGGGATTTGCAAAAGGGCTTGGGGTGTCTGAAAAATATTATATCACAAGCCCGACATACAACATCATTAATGAATATCCGGCAGGTGTGCTTACCCTCTGTCATCTGGATCTTTACAGGTTAGAATTCGTGGATGAGCTTGAGACTATAGGTTTTGATGATCTTAATGATGACAACCATATTATTGTTGTTGAATGGCCTGAAATACTAAATCAAATATCTTTTAAATTTGATATTGAAATCAATTTTAGATTTGATAAACACTATAATAGGATAATATCTATTTTTGCCTCTGGACAACCAGGATCAAATTTGTTAAGCAAATTATTTTTAAAAATTTAATAATTATCCATATCGGAGTGGTTATGGCGTTAAGAGTACAAAAATATGGGGGAACCTCTGTTGCCGACATTGGGCATATCAACCATGTTGCCGACAGGGTAATAAAAGCACACAATCAGGGAGACATGGTGGTGGTGGTCCTTTCTGCCATGTCAGGTGTAACAGACAATCTTATCGCTCTTGCCAAACAGGCATCAGAAACCCCTGACAAAAGGGAGCTTGACGTACTTCTTGCTACAGGAGAACAGACAACGGCGGCCCTTCTTGCCATGATCCTCAAATCAAGAGAATACAAGGCAAAATCTTTTCTTGGTTTTCAAGCAGGCATTCAGACGAATAAAACATCCGGCAAAGCAAGGATTCTGGATATTGATTGCGAAAACATAAGACAGGCTCTTGAAAACGGCTATATTGCTGTTGTAGCTGGATTTCAGGGAGTGGATAAAGATGGTGCCATCACTACCCTGGGTAGAGGCGGGTCTGACACATCTGCCGTGGCCATTGCATCATCTTTGAAAGCCGATGTCTGTGAAATCTTCACAGATGTGGATGGAGTTTACACTACAGACCCCAGAATTTGTAACTATGCAAGAAAAATTAACAAGATATCCTATGAAGAAATGCTTGAAATGGCCATTTTAGGTGCCAAAGTTCTCCAGATCAGATCAGTTGAATTTGCAAAAAAATATAATGTGCCAGTGCATGTAAGGTCATCATTCAGTGAGGAGGAAGGAACAATGGTTGTCAACGAGAGTTCTGATATGGAAAGTGTCATTGTATCAGGTATTACCTGTGATATGAATGAGGCAAGAATCACTTTAAAGAGGGTCCCTGACCAGCCTGGTGTTTCTGCAAAGATATTCACCCCACTTGCCGAAGCCGAAATAAGCGTAGACATGATTATTCAAAACACGCGCTCAGGCGGTGAGACTGACCTTACCTTTACTGTGACCAAAGATGACTTTGAGCGGGCAAAAGAAATTTCTGAAAAAGTAGCCAAGGAATTGGGGGCAGTCCACATTCTCACTGCTGAAGAGATTGCCAAGGTTTCGGTTATCGGATTGGGGATGAAAAGTCATTCCGGTGTTGCTGCCACAATGTTCCAGGCCCTGGCATCTGAAAATATAAATATACGATTAATTAGTACTTCTGAAATCAGGATTTCCTGCGTCATACTTGCAAAATATGCTGAGCTTGCCGTGAGAACCCTCCACACAGCATTTGGGCTGGACCAGAAAAAATAAACCCGATATTAATTTAAACGGGATAATCGTTTAAGCCAAACTAAGGGCTGCTTCAACCTCTTGAATAACTTTTTGGGTGGCAACGGCAGGATCATCAGCATCCCTTATTGGCCTTCCTATTACAATCAGATCACTGCCTAGCGATACAGCCTGGCCAGGAGTGGTCACCCTTTTTTGATCATCATTTTCAAGAAGCGTCCATGAAGGTCTGATCCCCGGGGTTACAGCCAAAAAAGATTTTCCAAATCTTTTTTTTATCTGCTGGACCTCACGGCCTGAGCATATCACCCCTTTGCACCCTGATTCATATGCCATTTTTGCACGGTGCATGACCAAAAGATGGGGGGCTTTTACAAACTTTTCTTTAAAACCTGCAGCTTTAACAGCATTTGTATCATTGTCGGTCAAAAGAGTAACCCCAAGAACATTAGTTTTGCCTTTACCACCTTTAACTGCTTTTTCAAGCATGGCCGAAGATGAGCAATGGACTGTTACAAAATCTACTCCCAGGGTTGCCACTCTTTCCATGGCCCTTTGAACTGTAACAGAGATATCATGAAGTTTGAGATCCAGAAATATTTTTACCCGACTTTCTTTTTTCACCATTTGAACTATGGACGGCCCCTGATCAATAAAGAGTTCAAGGCCTATTTTAAACATCCCCACCTTGCCATCAAGAAGTTTCACATACTTTTTTGCATCTTTTACACAAGAAAAATCCAATGGGAATACAATATAGTCCTTACCTTGTTTTTGCATAATATTATCCTTACAATTTTTTTGTTTTCCCTATTCCTCTATCATAGATACCGCTTTGTTTGTATTTTTTTTTGGAGCGAACAAACCTTTGATATCCTCAAGGATCATGTAAAGACATGGCACCATCAAAAGGGTGATAAGTGTGGCAAACAATATGCCGAACCCCAGGGAAATCGCCATGGGAATTAAAAATCTTGCCTGGCGTGATGTTTCGCTAATTATAGGGGCAAGCCCGCCACAGGTTGTCAATGTGGTCAGTAAAATAGGCCGAAACCTCTGAATTCCTGCCGAATGGACCGCGTACAGGGCAGGTATTCCATCACGACACCTGCGGTTGGCAAAATCAATCAATACCAGAGAATCATTCACCACCACCCCGGACATGGCAACCAGCCCAAAAAGACTCATTATGGAAAGGGAGTATCCCATTATAATGTGCCCGGCAATAGCACCAATCATTCCAAAGGGGATACAGAACATGATGATAAAAGGCTGAAGATAACTTTTAAATGGGATGGCCAAAAGAGCAAAAACACAGAGCAGCGCCATTCCAAGACCCCTTAAAAGAGCTGATATACTTTCCTTGATATCTGCCTGACGTCCCTTGAAACTATAAGAAAGCCCGGGGTATCTACTCAGAAGATCCGGCAGGATATCCTTTTTCATATCCTTTAAGATATTTTCTGCCTGGGAAGGGGGTCGGACATTGGCAGTAACAGATATCTCACGCCGCCCATTGGTTCTTTTTATCGATGTATAAGCTCTGCCTGTAATTGTTTCTACAGCGTTTCTAAGCTGGATTTCTCCTTTTGGTGCCAGCAGCACCAATTCTTCAAAGGTTGATTCCGACATCCTTTCCTCTTCAGGCAAAAGAATCCTCACTGTGACCTCACTTCTCCCCCGCTGGTTCTTCACTGCAGACACCCCCTGGAAGGCATGCCGGATCTGATTGGCCACTTCCCTGGAGGTCAGTCCCATCCTCTTTCCAGCAGGGCTCAAGGTAATGTCAAATTGTTTCTTTCCTTTAGCAGATCCGTCATCAATATCATGGACAATGGAATACTCGGAAAGATTTTTAGCAAGATCCTCTCCTGCCCGGTCCAGCATGTTTTTATCCCGGTGACTCAGACTCACCGTCAAGCTTTTACCTGATCCAGGCCCTCCTCTGTCTGACTCAAAAGTAATTGTTTCAAGTCCTGGAATCCTACCGGCCTTTTTTCGCCAGATATTTGTAACATCTGAAGTGCTTAAAGGGCGTACATCCGGATCAGTCAAATAAAGTCTGACTCGGACCTGGTTGTCCCAGACCCTGGAAAAAATACCGGTTGACAAATGATCTTTACCATTTTCTTGAATAACCTCTTGGGCTTTTTGGACGAGAAGCTGTTCAACATTTTTCAAGGTATCAGAAGGCGTGCCATAGGGCAGAACAGCCTCACAAAATGCATAATCAGATTCCACCTTGGGAAACATCACCATCCCCATACGTCCCGAAGAGACAAAGCCTGCAGTTGTAAAAAGCAATGCTATGCCAAAGGAAATGACTATATATCTATAATGCAACAGCCTGAACAAAAATCCGCCATAATATTTTTTTACAAATGTTTCAAAAAACCTGCTGAATTTTTCCTGCCCCTTTTCAAGATAATTTAAAGGAAAAAACAAGGGCCGTCTGTTTTTGTGGCTTAAATGGGCCGGCAAAATAAAAAGGCTCTCAATTAAAGAAACCGCGAACACTGCAATCACAACAATAGGAAGGGTTTTAAATATCTTGCCCATAATACCCGGAACAAACATTAAGGGCACAAATACCACCATATTGGTTATCACGCTAAACACCACTGGCATAGCAATGCTCTTCGTCCCTTTGACAGCTGCTTCCAAAAAAGGCATTCCCTGACGTCTGAAAAAATATATATTTTCACCAACGACCACTGCATCGTCCACAACAATACCTAGGGTTACGATAAAGGCAAACATGCTGATAATGTTAATGGAAAATGTAGTTGGTGCAAGAAAAAGAAAGGAGCCTAAAAAAGAGATGGGAATCCCGAGGCTGACCCAGAATGCCAACCGGATTTCAAGAAAAAGCGCCAGAAAAAAAAATACCAGTCCAAGTCCAATGTAAGCATTTTTAAGCAAGAGGTCGGCTCTCTGGGCAAATACTTTGGAAAGATCTCTTAAAACTGTCAAGCTTACCCCATTGGGTAGGGATTCATCAATTCTTTTTACAACTGCTTTACCTGAAGTTGCCACTTGGATCGGAGTCTGGTCACCCACCCTGTAAACCTCTATGATTACAGCCCGTTCCCCGTTAAAGGATGCCCAGTTATCTGTTTCTTCAAAACCTTCGGTAACCGTGGCAATATCTTCAAGCAAAACACTTGATCCGTCTTCAAGTGTAATGATGGGAAGCACTGAATATTGTCTTGCGTAATCTTTTCGATCCCTGACACGCAAAAGGATATCACCTCCCCGGGTTTTGATGCTGCCGCCGCCAAGCTCCACAGATGCCCTGGATATTGTAAGCGCTACATCCTGAAGGGTTATGCCGTAACGTCTCAGTATCTGCCTTGAAATAGATACCTGAATTTCCCTATCCCTTACCCCGTCAAGCTCAACCTGGGTAATACCTTCGTCCATCAGCAGCTCATCACGGATTTGATCTGCCAGTGCCCGCAGGGTTGTTTCAGAGGCATCCCCATACAGAGCCAGTCTTAGGACCTCTCTTCTTCTTGCTGCAATGGAGATTTGTGGCTCTTCAGCCTCTTCCGGGAAAGTAGAGATACGATCTATCTCACTTTTGATCTCCTGCCACAGGCGATTGATATTGGTTCCTTCAAGGGCTTCTACGCTAATAAAGCCATATCCTTCATTGGCGCTGGCAGTAATTTCATCAATTCCTTCCAGGTCCTGTATCGCTTCTTCAATAGCAAGAAGAAGGCCGTTTTCCACTTCTTCCGGACTTGCACCGGGATAGGCAATGGAAATATTGACTATATCAAGACTGAACTCAGGGAACACCTCCTGTTTAATGTTAAACCCCATGTAAAGCCCGCCAATGAGGAGCACGGCCATGATCAGGTTGGCAGCTACTGAATTGCCTGCCATCCATGCAATAGATCCACGAGTTGGCGTATGGTCAGCGTTTGTCATGAACGATCTCCTGATGAAAGCTGCAGTGCCATACCTTCTACCGGTGCGGGCAGATCAGAGGTAATCACGGCATCTCCTGAATTGATACCGTGTTTGATAAAAACCCGTCCGTCTTCTTTCCAGGCAAGGCTTACCTCTTTTATTTCAAGAACACCGGAATTATAAACCCAGACTGTGTTCCCATCCCTTAAAATAAGTCTTGGTATTGAAAATACATTTTCAAGAGTTTCTCCTATAATACTGACTTCCACATGATCATCCAATAGTAATTGCGGATTATTTTCCAACCGTTTCAATCCCATGGGATCAGGCACTAAAATTATCACACCAGCCATCCTGCTTTTGCTGGTCATTTTTCCTGTTGTTCGAACAACTTTTCCCTTCCAGGTTTGTTTTGAATATTGGGAATGGATAATAGCCTCACTGCCTTTTTTCTCGCTGATCCTGATTGCAGACAGCCTGTCTGGCGGGACCTGGGCTTCAACTCTGTAAGTGTCCACATCCACCAGAGTGGCAAGTATTCCCTGTATTGTCACGAGTGACCCAATATTGACTTGTCTTTCAAGGACAAGAGCATTAAATGGGACAATAACTTTTGTCCGGGAAAGGTTCAACCGGGCTTTTTCAAGATCAGCCCTGGCCCTGTCAACCTCAGCTTTTGCCTGGATAAGCTGTGGCTTTCTCAAGGCAAGGTCAGTTGCCTTTACCACGCCCGTGGATGCTTCGTTTATCAGTTTCAGTTCCTCTTTTGCAATCATCTGGCTGCCTTTTTCAATAGCAAGAGATGAAAAGGCTTTATCAAGTGCGCTTTGGGCTTTCTGAATTTCTATTCTATAATCTGACTCTTCCAGCGTTAAAAGTATTTCACCCTTTTTCATCACCCCTCCCTGGACAAATTTTGGGGAGATGGATATCACTTCTCCGGATACTTTGGCTTTTAATATAATTTCTTTCTCCGGCATAACCGTGCCCATGACCTGGACTGAACTTATATAGCTCCCTGGCTGCATGGAAATAGTATCCACCAAAATGGCCTGTCTTTGGGGTGGCTTTCGTTTCATTTTAGGTTCTTTGGACTTAAAATAACTCCATCCTGCTACACCGGCCAAAATCAGACAAATGGGAAGGATAATTTTTATCATGAGTTTGACAGCAGAACCCAATTTTTTAAAAACACTCATCTTATTTACTCCACATCTTTATATCATCAATAGGATTCTATCATTGATTCATTTCAATTGGGGTGTAGATTTCCATCCCAGAGCCCTGTGAAACCCTATCCGATCTTTAATAACATTTGCACGCTCACCCACCAATTGTCTTTCCAGTCTCTCAATACTGGACCAGGCAATCAAATAGGACAAATAACCACTTTTCCCATTCTGGTATTGTACCATTGCATCTTTCAGGGTTAGCCTTACTACGGCGAGTTCTTCTTCAAGCAATTTAATATATTCAGCCTGTTTTTGCATACTGACCAGACTGTCTTCAACCTCACGGATGGCCTTTGCAACAGTCCTGGCATAAACATTTAATTGTTCCTGTGCAAAAGCTTTGGCTCTTTTTACCTCGGCGTTCCTAAGTCCCCCATCAAAAATCGGTCCTGCAATACTCCCCACAAGTGTTGCGATCCAGTTTTGGAACAAAAGGTCAAGTTTTCCACTTGAAAACAGGGCCTGAGCTGTGAGTTTAAAGGATGGCAGAAGATCTGCTTTAGCGGCTGAAATCGTCCAGTTGGATGAAGATAATCGCATCCTTGCAGCCTGGATATCCGGCCGGTTTTCCAGGAGGTCTGACGGAATCCCAACTCTGGAAAGCGGTATTGTGTCAGGAAAAATTTTAGTGTTCACCTGGACCAGGCCAATTGCGGTTGTACCGGACAAAAAGGCCAGACTATTCAATAAAATGCGTTCCTGTTTTTCAAGCAGTGGGACCTGGGAACTTGCCTCTGCCAATGCTTCCCGCTGCTGGGACACATCCAGAGCATTTGCCCTTCCATTGGCAAACCTTAATTTTTGAAGTTCCAAAAGAGTTTTGTTAATCTTGATCTGATTGTCTAAAATAATCTTCTTGTTCCGGGCAGAAATAATATCAATCCAGGTTTCGGCAATATCTGCTGTCAATTCAAGTGTAGACAGCCTTAAATCCTGGTTAGCTGCCTCAAGACTTAATACCTGTGCCTGCTTTTCAGCCTCAGCCTCCCCCCATACATCAGCCGTATATGAACCGCTTAATGAACCATCCCAGGAATGGCTGCCATCATAGAAGGAACTGCTACCACGATTTTTTTTGACTTGAACTCCTTTTTTTTGCCCTCCGGCTGAAAACGCAAAAGCAGGAAAAAAAGATGCGTCCTCTTTGTCAACCCTGGTTTTTGCCTGGGCTATCCTTGCTTTTAATATTTTTAAATCAAAATTACCATCCACTGCATTTTTGATTAATGAATCGAGTTCTTCACTATTAAAAAATAACCACCAGTCCTCATTGGCCTCATTAAGTCCTGCATCAATGGAAAAATTTTCTGGAATCGTCAAAGGAAGAGAAATATCAGGTTTTGCCTCAAAGGTTTTACAACCGGAAAAAAGCACCATGCTTGCCAGGATAACCCAAAAAACAGATCTCATGATTTATATTTCCTAAAAGTTTAAACTTTTAAAATACTTTAGAAGTAAAAAGATAGCAATACTGAATAACCTCTTAAAAGTTTAGTTTGTTAGCTAATCTTTCTATCATTTTACTTAAAAAAAATAAAGCAAAGGGTGAGCCAAGTGAAAAAATTATTTTTTAATCTACTGAATTTATAATATATATTTAAGTTTCTATAAATCAAAACACTGCTATTGCATCTGTTTTAGTGTATACTTTTTACACAGTGTTATGCAATCTTGTGGATATAAACTACCCACAACTTGATGCCTGGGAATCAACAAACACTTTAAACAAAGCCCTAAAAATTCTTAACTTTACAAACTCATTCAGGATTGGTACTGATTCAATTAATATTAACTTCAGGTGCCATTGAAAAATTCAAGGCGCCGCCATTCGTTTACATGGAATTTTTTATAGAATATTATGAACCAGAACAAACACATACTTACCATGCTGGTAGAAAACGAACCCGGTGTAACCGCAAGGATTGCAGGACTTTTTGCAGGGAGGGGCTATAATATTGAAACCATCTGCGGGGCACCCACTGCCAATCCGAAAATGTCCAGGATCACAATTACAACAATTGCCCATCCTTTACAGCTGGAACAATGTAAAAAACAGATTGAACGCCTCGTAAATGTAATCAAACTGAAGGATATGACAGGAGAAAAGGCTGTAAAGCGTGAGATGGCACTGATTTGTGTTAAAGTGCCACCTGGGGAAAAAGAAAGCCTAAACCGAATTATCGAGGCCTATAATGGCCGGATAATGGATACAGGCCCTGAATATTATATTGTTGAAGTAACCGGCAATGAAGATACCATTGATGACTTGCTTGTGCTGCTTGAACCCTTTGGCATTAAAAAGCTTGCAAGATCCGGTGTATTGGCACTGTATAAAGAATCTTAAGATAATAAAATCTTAAAATAAGGGTTGAAAGCTTTGGATAATTAATGGTATCTAATACTATTTTTTAATAAAAAGGTATAAATGGCCCCTTTGGACAAGCATAACAGCCTTAAACACTTGCCAGGTGTTGATCACATTCTGGATCTTGCCAAAAAGGATGATCGATTTATCGACATCCCCCGGAGCGTAATACTTGATGCTGTAAGAAAAGCCCTTGACCATATAAGACAGGATATCCTTGCGGGTATTGAAACCAGCACCGGCCATGAAACCATCCTGTTTACGTCACACATCCTTGCCAAAGAAAAGATCAGGCCCAGACTTGTCCCGGTCATCAATGCAACGGGTGTGGTGCTCCATACTAACCTCGGCCGGTCACTTTTATGTGAAGATGCCTTGAATAGCATTAAAACTATTGCCCAATCGTACTCCAATCTTGAATTAAAAATTGAAACCGGTAAAAGGGGGCTTCGGTATGAAGCCGTTGATGAACTGATCTGTGAACTAACCGGTGCTCAAAGCGCCATAGTTGTAAATAATAATGCCGGGGCTGTATTACTGGCTTTGAACACCATTGCCAAAGATACACAGGTGGTGGTATCCAGAGGAGAGCTTGTTGAAATCGGCGGATCCTTCAGAGTACCGGATGTGATGACAAAAAGTGGATGTATATTAAAAGAAGTCGGCACCACAAACCGAACCCATTTAAGGGATTACACAGATGCCGTGTCTGATACCACAGGCCTTTTTTTAAAAGTTCATGCCAGTAATTATAAAATTGAAGGTTTTACGGCCAGTGTTGCTTTAAAAGACTTGGTATTGCTGGGTAAAGATAAGAACATACCTGTCATGGAAGATCTGGGATCAGGAACTTTAATTGATTTTTCCAAATATGGTCTGCCTTCAGAACCCACTATCGCCGATTCAGTTCATTCAGGCGCAGACGTTATCACTTTCAGCGGAGACAAGCTTCTAGGAGGGCCCCAGGCCGGTATTATTGTTGGAAAAAAAAAGACCATTGATTTAATCAAGAAAAACCCTCTAACAAGGACACTGAGGATTGACAAACTGACTCTTGCAGCCCTTGAATCCACGTTAAAGCTTTACAGGGATGAAAAAACCGCTGTCCAGAAAATACCCACCTTAAGAATGTTGACCATTCCTTTTAAAGATATTTGTAAAAAAGCTGACCAGTTATTCAAAACCATTAAAGATGCGATAGACTCTTTGGCAGATATTGATTTTGCGAACCTGAATTCAAGACCTGGAGGGGGCTCCTTTCCAGGACTGAATCTTGCGACCCGGTGTATCACAATCCAACCCAAAAACAGTTCCGTTTCCAAACTTGAGATGCGCATGCGTCTTTCAACACCACCCATTATCGGCAGGATAGAAGATAATAAATATATTCTGGATCCAAGAACGATTCAAGACGGCCAGGAGACAGTTATTTCATCAACTTTAGCCAAAATACTGATAAAAAAATGACCTTTAAATTTTCTTCAAAAGAAATTCATTTTCTAAAAACCGATTCTGACGATTTCAAGATCAAACCCCCAAAAACCTATTTTGGCGATCTCCTTCTGGATAAATCAGACAAGCTTTTCACCTTTGAAAGACGGATCACAAAAACAAAAATCCCGGGGAAAAAATTCTTATGTGCCGTGATTCAAATTTCATTAACACCTGACAGCATCCTGGAAGCATCGGAAGATACTTTTAAAGAGGTCTTTAACTCATCTCTGGATCATAAAAAGGGTATCTGGGAAAACCTGAGTCAAAATTTTTTTGCTTTAGCATTTTGGGGTTATAAAAATAAAAAAAAAGCATCTCAACTTATTGTGTCTTTAAAAGACAAATTATCAAAAAGACTTAAAGCAGATATTCTTATTGGATTTTCAACCTTCCCTTTTCATGATTTTTCAAAATCCCAAACCCTTGGCAACGCCATCAAAGCCGCCGACCATGCTGCTTTTTTCGGACCCAACAGCATGGCCCCTTTTGATGCAACAACACTAAATATCAGTGGAGACAGGCTTTATCAGCTGGACAAACTCGAAATGGCGATGGAAGATTATCAAAAAGGGCTTGAAATTGAACCTGATAACATTAATCTGATCAACAGCCTTGGGGTGTGTTTCGGTGTCATGGGAAAGCTTAACATGGCAAAACTTGAATTTGAAAAAGCCATGAAGATAAACCCTGATGAACTCACCGTGATTTACAATATTGGGCTTCTTTATCAAATTGAAGGGGATATAGACAAGGCCATACTATATTTACAAAAAGCCCATGGCAGTAAACTCTCTGTTTTTGAAGTCGAGCTTTTACTCGGGCACCTATTGATTAAAAAAAAGCATCATGAGCAGGCCATACCGCACCTTGAAAAGGCAAGCCGGATAAACCCAAAATCTGGACTGACTTTCAGGATGAAAGGCGAAATTTATCTTGAGGAAAACCGACCTGAAAAAGCGGGACTGGAATTTAATACTGCCATCAAGCTGAATCCCGGAGATGCAGCATCTTTGTCTGGATATGCAAAATCCCTTGAACTTCAGGGAAGAAACCTGAACATTGCCCTTACTCTTGCAAAAAAAAGTATTTCCCTCGAACCTGACAATAAAAAATTCAAGAAACGATTAAAAACCATCCAGACAAAAATAAATGATACCTGCCTCTCTCCACAGAAAGAATTAAAACAGCAACATTAAACTGAGAAAAAGAAAGCAAATTATGAGAAACCTTATTCAACAATCGGTTGAAGACAGTATCACTGCAAAAAAAATATTTTTCCCAAAACATATGGAAAAAATAGAATCATGTGCTGCCCTGATGGCTCTATCATTAAAAAAGGGCAGGAAAATTCTTTTATTTGGCAATGGCGGCAGTGCGGCAGACTGCCAGCATATTGCCGCTGAATTTGTCAATCGGTTCCAGATGGAAAGAAAACCGTTACCGGCCATCGCACTGACCACTGACACATCCATTATCACCAGTATCGGCAATGATTATGCCTTTGAAGATATATTTTTCAAACAAATTCAGGCTCTGGGGGAAAAAGGAGATATTGCTCTTGGCATCTCAACTTCGGGTAATTCTCCCAACGTTATAAAAGCAGTAGAAGAAGCGAAGGACATAGGGCTTTCCATTATTGGTTTTTCCGGAAATAAGGGCAAATTAAAAACGTTAAGCGATATACCCTTTTGTGTTGATTCAGACACAACAGCAAGAATACAGGAAGTTCATATCCTGTTAGCCCACATCTTGTGTGATCTGACAGAAAGGATTCTTTTCAATGAGTGATTCATTTAAACGCCTTGATTACAGCAGACTTAAAACTTATTCAGTCAAAGAGAGAATAAGCAAAGTTGATTGTAAAGACTTTTCAGTACCATGGGAAAAAGGCAAAAGTTTTTCAACTTTTCTGGATACCCTGCCAGCCATTCTGGCAGGCAATGATCTTAGATATGTTATAAAAGCAATCAGCCGTGCTGCAAAAAACAAAAAGCAAATATGTTTTGCCATGGGCGGGCATGTAATAAAAACAGGGATGTCTCCTATTATCATTGACCTGATGAAAAAAAATGTGTTTACCCTAATCGCCATGAACGGGTCCGGCATTATCCATGACCTTGAAACAGCCATGATGGGAAGGACCTCGGAAGATGTTGCCCTTTCTCTTGGCACCGGAAGCTTTGGCATGGCAAAAGAGACATCGGCTTTTCTCAACCAGGCCATTAAAAATGCAAAAACCCAATCCACTGGACTGGGAAGGGCTGTTGGGAACATGATCCTTAAAGAAAACTTTGATTATAAGCATTTAAGTTTAACAGCATCCGGCGCTGCCCTTGATATCCCTGTCACTGTTCATGTCGCCATTGGCACAGATATTATTCACATGCACCCTGATTTTGATGCAGCCACATGTGGTGCGGCCTCCCATTATGATTTTAAATGGTTTGCTTCCAATATTAGTAATTTAGAAAAAGGGGTGTTTATCAATGCCGGTTCTGCAGTCATCATGCCGGAAATCTTTCTAAAGGCCATCTCTCTTGTCAGAAATTTGGGTCACAGACTTGATGATTTCACAACGGTCAATCTTGATTTCATCCGTCACTACCGACCCATGACCAATGTTGTAAACCGCCCTACTCTTGGAAAAGGTAGAGGTTTCAGCATTGTCGGGCACCATGAAATTCTGATCCCGCTTATTGCTGCAGGTGTGATTGAATCTATATGACAATTTTTAAAAAAAATTATTCAAATATCCTGATGTATCTGTTTTAGAAAAGATAATTATTCTCTGTTTCAAATTATATGTACTCCCTTTAAAAACTTGAAAAATACAGACTTGAAACTATTCAATTAAATCCTTATATTAACGGTTTAAATTAAAATACAACGGTGAGGTCATTAAATGCCAATCTATGAATATAAGTGTAAGGCTTGTGATAAAAGATTTGAAACCCTGGTTATGGGCAGCTCAACTCCTGAATGTCCATTTTGCGACAGCCAGGATCTGTCACGGCTGATGTCTGCATGCGGGTTTATTTCAAAGTCATCGGGTCCTGGCAATGAAACCCAGGTTAAATCATCTGCTTCATCCGGATGCGGCAGCTGTTCGTCTTCCAGTTGTTCTTCCTGCGGGGTTGGATAAAATTCCATGAAAAAAAAAATATGTATTGGTACGAGAGGAAGCCAGCTTGCCTTGTGGCAGGCAAATTTTATCAAATCGGAAATTGAGAGTCTTTTCCCTGATCTGAATGTTGAATTAAAGATAATAAAAACTACCGGAGACAGGATCACGGACCGACCTCTTGCCATGGTGGGAGGAAAAGGGCTGTTTGTCAAGGAAATCGAGAATGCACTATTAAATAATGGTATTGATATTGCCGTCCACAGCATGAAGGACATGCCCGGAGAACTGCCAAAAGGACTTATCATCGGTGCCTTCCCAGAAAGAGAAAACCCCTTTGATGTTCTCATTTCAAAAGACAACAGCATGTTAGCTGATTATAAAATGGGGGCGATAATAGGCACTTCTAGTCTCAGGCGAGCATCACAAATCAAGCATATCAGGCCGGATGTCATTATTGAATCCATCCGGGGTAATCTGGACACCCGGATTAAAAAACTCAAAGCCGGTGACTATGATGCAATTGTGCTTGCTGCAGCAGGCCTCAAACGCCTGGGGCAATCCAGCGAAATAACAGAATACCTGGATGAAACAATCATGCTCCCGGCGGTGGGCCAAGGGGCCCTTTGCGTTGAGACAAGAAAAAATGATTTTGATATTGCTAAGATCATGGAAAAGCTGGATCATCATGACACACGGATCTGTGTGACAGGCGAACGTGCATTTTTAAAGCAGATAGAAGGCTCCTGTCATATTCCTGTGGCCTGTTTTGGAAAAATTAAAGAAAATGAAGTGCTGCTGACAGCTGTTGTTGCCTCTGTGAACGGTAAAGAGTTGATTAAGGAGCAGATTATTTGCCCAATCAACAAGGTGGTACATTCTGGTCAGGTCCTTGCCAACCAGATCCTTGAAAAAGGCGGAAAAAAAATATTGGAGCAATTGAATTCAAATGACGAATAAAACAGGCATAGTATATCTTATTGGTGCGGGCCCAGGTGATCCAGGCCTTTTAACCATTAAGGCAAAAGAATGCATAGAGACAGCAGATGTTGTGGTTTATGATTATCTAGCCTCTCCTTTTTTACTGGATTATGCCGGAAGCGATGCCCAGATTATTTATGTGGGCAAAAAAGGCGGGGACCATACCCTTTCCCAGGACAAAATCAATCTTCTGCTGGTGGATAAAGCCAAAGAGGGACTGGATGTGGCCAGACTGAAAGGCGGGGATCCCTTTGTATTCGGCCGGGGTGGTGAAGAGGCCCAGATGCTCTTAAGCCACGGGGTGCCCTATGAAGTCATTCCTGGTGTCACCTCTGCCATTGCAGCACCTGCTTATGCAGGAATTCCAGTCACTCACAGGGATCATACCTCATTTGTATCCTTTATTACCGGTCATGAAGACCCCACAAAAAAAGACACCAGCATGCAATGGGATGTCTACGCAAAATCCAATGCTACCCTTGTATTTTTAATGGGCGTTAAAAACCTAAAAAATATTGTAAAAAATTTAATTGCGCATGGAAAAGAGTCGAACACACCCATTGCCCTGGTCCGATGGGGTACCACAGCTAAACAGCAGACGGTCACCGGAACACTTGAAACAATTGTTGAGCGTGTAAAGCTTGCCAAACTCACATCACCGGCCATCATTATCATCGGTCATGTGGTCTCTTTACGGGACGAATTGGCATGGTTTGATAAAAGGCCCTTGTTTGGCAAACGGATTGTGATTACCAGAGCCCGGGCCCAGGCCAGTAACCTTGTTTCCATGCTCGCAAGGCTTGGGGCTCACTGTATTGAAATTCCTTCCATTCGAATTGTGCCCCCCCAAGACTTAGACTCTTTAAAAAAATCCATTGAGGATATAAGCAAATATGACTGGCTTGTATTTACCAGCGTCAACGGTGTTAAATTCTTTTTTGATACATTGTTTGATATGGGCCGGGATGTGAGAGTATTGGGACACCTTAAATTTGCCTGCATCGGCCCTGTCACAAAAGAACGACTGAGAGATTTTGGTATCACAAGTGATATCCTGCCCCAAACCTATAGAGCTGAAAGTGTAATTGATGCGTTTTCAATGGTTGAGATAAAGGATAAAAAAGTCTTGCTTCCAAGGGCGAAGAAGGCCAGAACCATCCTGCCTGAGGAGTTGACAAAAATGGGGGCACGGGTTGATGAAGTTACAGCCTATGAAACCCGCCTTGATGTTGAAGGCAAAGAAGAATTGATCTCACTTTTGGAAAGCAATGAGATTGATGCGGTCACCTTTACCAGCTCTTCCACTGTATCCAACTTCATGTCGATGCTTGAATCAAAAGACACAAAAAAATTATTAAAGAATGTTGTGACAGCGAGTATCGGACCTATCACATCAGACACGGCAAGATCCCTTGATATAGAACCTGCCATTGAAGCCAAAGAATATACCATTCAAGGGCTTGTGGATTCATTGATAGCATACTATGAAAGCGAAAAATAACAAATGATTGCCGGTAACCGCACAATTAATTATCTTCGCATCTCCGTCACCGATCGGTGTAACTTCAGGTGTAGATACTGTATTCCATCTTCACCCTTTTCTGTTATGGCGCATGACAAAATTGCAAAATATGAAGACATCCTTAGGATAACAAATCTTGCCTGTGAACTTGGCATTACAAAAGTCAGGATTACCGGAGGTGAACCCTTTGTAAGAAATGGAATCTTTTCATTCCTGGAAAAATTGTGCGCCATTGAAAGCCTCAAAGATATTTCCATTACCACCAATGGGGCCTTGCTCACATCAAAAAAAATAAAAAAACTTATCGCACTTGGTATCAAACGGCTTAATTTCAGCCTGGACACCCTTGATCCTGCAAGATTTGCTCAGATAACCGGCAGAGATAAGTTTCAACAGGTATGGGACGCTATTTTTGCCGCCCATGAGCTTGGGATATCTCCTGTAAAAATCAATGCTGTTATCCTAAGACATCTTAATTACGATGAGATTGAAGATATTGCCGCTCTTACATTAAAATATCCGTTTCACATTCGGTTCATTGAATACATGCCCATGGGCGATTCTGCTGTTGAATCACAGCAACAGGTATTAACCGAGGAAATTAAGGAAAAAATCGAATCAAGATTTGATAAACTCATACCGGTAAAAAGGACAGCCAATGACGGCCCTGCAAAAAAGTTTCAAATTGCAGGCGCAAAAGGAATCGTCGGCTTTATCACCCCGATCAGCTCTCATTTCTGTAGTGAGTGCAACCGGTTGAGACTAACATCTAGGGGGACATTACGCCCCTGCCTGCTCAATAACTATGAAAAAGATATTTTAAATCCGCTTAGAAATGGTGCATCCGATAATGAATTAAAAGAAATTATTCTTAGCGCACTGACAAAGAAGCCATCCTTTCACGGGTTAACTGATAAATCTGTCAAAGATATTCCCATCAGTCATATGACATCCATTGGCGGATAATTATTTTCCCATTACCGGTTGTTAAGATCATTTTTTAAAAAAAATATTAAAATTTTGAACATTTTTATTTTTCCGGTGTCATTGGTTAACAGAAGAGCAAATAACTTGTAATTGCCCTTTTTAACATACTAAGATGGAGGATAAAAAAATGAAAAAAATAATCGCAATAACAATCGTGGTTTTACTATCAGTATGCTTATCTACGACATCAGCCCTTGCCGGCGCTGCAAGAAGGCACACCATTGAAGGATTCATGATAGGTACAGGTGTGGCCATATTAGGCAGTGCCATTATCAACGGAATAAACAGGGATTCAAGACCTCAATACACCCAAAGATACTCCAGACATGACGAGTACCGTGATAGCGGATACAGAAATAGACACAGAAATAATTATCCCAGAAAATACCGTCGTCCAAATCACGGAGGGTATTGGGAAGTTCAAAGGATATGGATCGACCCTGTTTATGAAAAAAAATGGAACCCCGGTCACTATAACCGCCATGGAGAATGGGTCAATGGTAGACATGAAAAATTTTTGATAGCAAACGGTTATTGGCAGAAAGAAAAGCTGTGGGTACGTCATTAACAAAACACAAATGCAACATTTAATTTATTGTGAACAAATTAGAAGCCAACACAGAGAACATTGATGAACAGGATCTGGTTGAAAGACTGCAGAAGGGGCAACAATGGGCTTTCAACATTCTTGTCAACACCTATCAGAACAGGCTCTTAAAAATTGCCTACGGCATCACTCTTGATCGGGAGGACAGCATGGAGATTGTGCAGGATGTGTTTATCAGTGTATTTAAAAATATCCGGACTTTCCGGCAGGAATCCAGCCTTGCCACCTGGCTCAGAAAAATCACAATAAATCATTGCCTGAACTGGAAGCGGAAATGGAAAAGAAGATTCAAATGGGATCATAAATCCATAGACTCAGAAAACAGTAAAAATCTATTTAAAGAAAACAATAATCCTGAAATGCTTTACAGAGAAAAGCAGTCTGAAAAAAATATAATGACAGCAATTAAAAAACTCCCGGAAAAGATACGGCTGGTTTTTGTGTTGAATGTCCTTGAAGGGCTTTCATATGAAGAAATTTCTGAGACACTTAATATTAGAAAAGGAACCGTCAGCTCGCGGCTTCATTTTGCAAGAAAAAATCTTATCAATTTTTTGGAATTGAGCGATTAAAAGGGGAAGTTATATGAAAAAAACATGCGCCGAATATACCTCAGAAGACATCAGCAGGTTTATTGACAATGAACTTCCCGAAGATCAGCATTTTGCATTAGCGCAACACCTTATTCATTGCCAAAATTGCAGCCACCTTGTTGAACGATATAGATCCGTATCTGCTGTGATTAACGATCATGTAGACAAACAGGTCCTAAAGATTGATTCTGCCGGATTGATACAAAAAACAGAATACACCATAAAAAAATTGCAGACAAAATCATTGGGGAATATTTTTGGATCCTTTGGCAAAAATATTTACTTGAAACTTGCGTCTATTGCTGCAATAGTAATGATTGGACTTCTACCGTTTCAAGGCGCCCTGTTTGGCCCGACAGGTCCAAGTGCGATTGTAAAATCTGTTGACACAGATTTTGCTTCGGTTATGATTATTGAAACACAAAAGGAAAAGCATACCATCATCTGGTTTTCTGAAACCTGATATAAAAAGGGACGTCATGATCAGATTTTTTAAAATTGTTTTATTATTTACAGGAATATCTTGCTTTTGTTTTTTTTCCCAACCTGCTTTTGCAAAAAATCGAGTTTTAACGAATGTAAAAGTGATCCAGGCATCAACAGGGCCTAATCATGTTGACCCAAGTCTCAATAAAATTATTTCAGAACTTAAATCTGTATTTAAATATACCTCATACAGGCTTTTAAAGAATCAAAGGTTAAATCTTGGTTTTAACCAGGTGGGCCGGGTTGTTCTGCCCGGGAAAAGGACTCTTATCGTCATACCTTCATATATGGATGGTAAAAGAATCCACTATCAAATAAATATCCAAAAAAACAGACAATCAATTTTTCAAACCCGAGTACTGTTGAAAAACAACAGCAGCATCACAATTGGCGGTCCTCAATTCAACAATGGCGTTCTTTTGTTTAATATTTCAGGATCAGTGCAATAATGATTACTTTTTTGTTTGAAGCACTCTGAAAGCATCCTTATTTGAACCTAAAAAAATAGACAGCCACCTTGTGGATTCTTGACCGCTTAAAGCGATTTTGACCCCCATGGTTAAGGGAACAGAGAGCAGCATACCCACAGGTCCCAACACCCAACCCCAAAAAGCCAGAGATAAAAATACCACCAAAGTGGAAAGCCCAATCCCCTGACCCATTACCTTGGGCTCAATCACACTTCCCACAAGTATATTTACAATTAAAAAACCAATAGCAGCGATACCTGCTGCCAAAGGCCCTAACTGGATGAGAGCAAGAAGCACAGCTGGTACAGCAGCAATGATCGAACCAATATTGGGGATATAATTTAATAAAAAGGCAAACACACCCCACATGACAGGGAAATCTACTCCCTGAACTGCAAGCCATATGAAAATCGCAATTCCTGTCCCAAGGCTGGTAAGAGTTTTTATTCCAAGATACCTATTCACACCAGCTGTGATTTCAGCATATTTTTCAAGATCTGTATTTCTGTCATTCAAAATGGCCCTCAATTTATTAGGGAACCCGGAAGCTTCTGAGAGAATAAAGATAAAGGTTAAAAATACAAAAAAAGTATTGGTTAAAACACTTCCCAGGCCATTCAAAGTGTTTGCCACGAGTCCAAGAATTCGGCTTGGATTAACTACTTCGGTCAGCTTTTCTGTCTCAAGGTCAATACCCTGGTTTGACAACAGCTGCAGCGTTTCAAATGTTAAGATTTTTAAACGCTCCTGATAAAATGGAATATTTCCTGAAAAATCTGCAATTGATGAGGAGACAAGGGTCACCAAAAGCATTTGGATGGCAATTACACCAAGCATCAGTACAAGTATTCCCAGTATGCCAGGGATGCCTTTTTTCTGCATCCAGAACAGAGGCGGTACGCAGATAATGGATAAAAATACTGCCAATATAAAAGGGACCACGAGAACTGAGGCGGATTTCAATCCCGCAACAACAATAACAAATGCCGCAAATTGAATAAGAGGGTCTGATCGATAAGACTTAACTTCCATAATGAATGCGCCTTTTAATATCTTTAATTTTAATCACTTGTATTCAAACTCGATGGCAAAGTCAAGGTTGCTAAAAAGCATGGCTGATAAATAATCGCTCTTCAAAATAATTATTCATATTGACTTTCACTGTCCGGCAACTTAAAAAAAGG
>Ga0233430_1001615_pt1 | contig 30430 bp, 17 predicted proteins | sample SI_118_April2016_2_FD_179883 | JGI IMG/M metagenome (GOLD analysis project Ga0233430, IMG submission 179883) | Seawater microbial communities from Saanich Inlet, British Columbia, Canada - SI_118_April2016_150_MG | ecosystem: Environmental > Aquatic > Marine > Inlet | place: Canada: British... | reverse complement strand
AGCGCGGTGGTCGATTGGGAGCCGATGATTCGGCAGATTCTGGAAGAGTTGGAGGAGGGGGTGCTCGTGGGGCGGATTGCGGCGAGGTTTCACAACGGGCTGGTGGAGGGTATGGTGGCGGTCGCTCGCCGGGTGGAGCAGGAGCGAGTGCTGCTCACCGGAGGCTGCATGCAGAACCGGTATCTGACGGAACGAGCGGTGCGACGTCTGCAGGAGGAAGGTTTTCGGCCCTACTGGCACCAGCGGGTGCCGCCCAACGACGGGGGGATTGCGCTGGGACAGGTGCTGGCGGCGCGGTCGGCTGTTAGGGTGTGATTTTTGGGCATGGTTTAACTCAGCCCGGTACCGGGATACACCTCCAAGATGGGCGCTGGCACCCAAACCGTAGGAGCAACCGACCGGTCGCCCCTACCCCGATCGGAAATCTGTAACCCGCTTTGGAACCATGCCGCTTTTTGCCGCTGTCTCATTCACAACGCAAGTGAAAGGTGCATCATGTGTCTGGCCGTTCCGGGTAAGCTGCAGGAGATCATCGATAGTGGAGATCCGCTGACGCGCACGGGCAAGGTGAGTTTTGGGGGGATCGTCAAAGAGGTCAATCTGGCGTATGTGCCGGAGGCGGAGGTGGGGGATTATCTGACCGTACACGTCGGTTTTGCGCTGAGCGTGGTCGACGAGGAGGATGCCGAGCTGGTCTTTGAGTTTCTGCGGCAGGAGGGGCAGCTGGACGAGCTGGAGGAAGGAGCTTGAAGTTTATCGACGAATACCGCGACGCGGATAGGGCGCGGGAGTATGCAGAGGCGCTGGCGCGGGTGACGACCCGACCGTGGACGCTGATGGAGGTCTGCGGCGGGCAGACGCACGCCATCGTCAAATTCGGCATCGACGAGCTGCTGCCCGAGGGGGTGGAACTGGTGCACGGGCCGGGCTGTCCGGTCTGCGTCACGCCGATCGAGCTGATCGACAAGGGGCTGGAGATCGCCGGGCAACCAGAAGTGATCTTCTGCTCGTTCGGGGATATGCTGCGCGTGCCCGGCAGCGAAGATGATCTGTTTTCGGTCAAGGCGCGCGGCGGAGATGTGCGCATCGTGTATTCGCCTATGGACGCGCTGGCGCTGGCGCGGCAGCACCCGGACCGCCAGGTGGTATTCTTTGCGGTCGGCTTCGAGACGACGGCGCCGGCCAACGCCATGTCGGTCTTCCAGGCGCAGCGGGAGGGGATCGATAACTTCTCCCTGCTGGTGTCGCACGTGCTGGTTCCTCCAGCTATCGAGGCGGTGCTCTCCGGGGAGCACAACCGGGTGCAGGGATTTCTGGCCGCCGGCCACGTCTGCATGGTGATGGGGTATGAGGAATACGAGCCGCTGGCCGAGAAATTCGGGGTGCCGATCGTGGTCACCGGCTTCGAACCCCTCGACATCCTGCAGGGGATCTATATGTGCATCAAACAGCTGGAAGAGGGGCGCGTCGAGGTGGAGAATCAGTACGCGCGCACGGTGCGGCGCGAGGGGAACATCCCGGCTCGAGATCTGATCGGGAAGGTCTTCCAGATCATTCCGCGCAAATGGCGCGGCGTGGGCGAGATCCCGCAGAGCGGCCTGGGGTTGAGTCCGGCGTTTGCCGCTTTTGACGCGGAGGAGCGGTTCGGCGTGGCCAGCTATACGGCGGAGGAGGATGCCGACTGCATCAGCGGCCTGGTCCTTCAGGGGCTTCGGAAACCGCACGAATGTCCGGTTTTCGGGCAGCGCTGCACGCCGGAGCAGCCGCTGGGTGCGACCATGGTTTCGTCGGAGGGGGCGTGTGCGGCGTACTATCGCTATCGGAGCCGCCAGCCCGTGGAGGAGGGAGAATGAGCGGAGCATTCAATCCGAGTTGTCCCATACCGCGCAGCGACTATCCGCAGGTGCTGCTGGCGCACGGTGGGGGCGGCAAGCTGATGAGCCAGCTGATCGAGAAGATGTTCCTGCCGGCTTTTGCCAATCCATATCTACAGCAGCAGCACGATGGGGCGGTGTTTGAGGTGAATGGGGCGAGGCTGGCCTTCTCGACCGACTCGTACGTGGTCGATCCGCTCTTTTTTGCGGGGGGGGATATCGGCACGTTGGCGATCAACGGCACGGTCAACGATCTGGCGATGTGCGGCGCCCGGCCTCTGTATCTGAGTGCGGGGTTCATCATCGAAGAAGGGCTGGAGATGGAGACGCTGTGGCGGGTGGTGCAGTCGATGGGCAAGGCGGCTGCCGCAGCGGGTGTGGTTCTGGTTACCGGCGACACCAAGGTGGTCGATCGGGGGAAGGGGGACGGGCTATTCATCAATACGGCCGGCGTAGGGGTGATCGAAGGGGAGCTGGCGGTGGCGCCGGAGCAGATCGGTCCGGGGGATGCGATCCTGATCAGCGGCGACATCGGTCGGCACGGGATCGCCATCATGGCGCAGCGCGAGGGGTTGGCCTTCGAAGGGGCGATCGAGAGCGACTGCGCGCCGGTCAACGGCACGGTGCAGGCACTGCTGGAGGCGGGGGTAGAGATCCACTGTATGCGGGATTTGACGCGCGGCGGACTGGCCAGCGGATTGGTAGAGATTGCCGAGAGCTCCGGATTTGAGATTGCCGTGGACGAGCTGGCGATTCCGGTACGGGAGGAGGTGCGGGGGGCCTGCGAGATTCTGGGGCTGGATCCGATGTACGTGGCCAACGAAGGACGGTTTGTAGCTTTCGTCGCGGCAAAGCACGCGGAACGAGCGCTGGAGATAATGGAAAGCCAGGCCCCGGGAGAAGGAGCGGCGGCCATCGGGAGGGTGGAAGAGGAGAGGTCGAGGCTGGTCACGCTGCGAAGCGCGATCGGTGCCCGGCGGATCGTGGATCGGTTGAGTGGAGAACAGCTTCCCAGGATTTGTTGAGGGAAAAGCTCCTCAACAAATCCTGGGAAGAGGCAGAACGGCCCGAGAGCGAAACGCTCTCGGGCCGTTTTGCATGCTTCGTTCTGCTGTTTTTGGGGACAGCGTTTGATGGGAGGCTGAAACCGGATTGAAAAATCAATCTCCCGACGCTGCGAGATCCTCCGGGGAAGATCGCCGAACAGGAGTGCCGAAACTATAGTCGAGGCGAATGCTACATCTGCACGCGGGTGTTGGCGATGAGCTGGTGGCGGGTGGTTTCCAGACGCTGGGTCATCACCTGCACCAGACGGCCGAGAAGCTGGTAGCCGAGTTCGTGGTTTTCGTCGCACTTGGCACGCAGGGAACGGCCGTCCATAGCGATGACCTGGGTATCCTCGATGGCCCGGGCATTGAAGCGCCACTGATAGGGGGGCACCAGCCAGGACCAGCCCAGGATGTCGCCGGCCTGGAGTGACTGGAAGGCGAAATCGCCCTCATCTCCCTTGGTCAGTTCGAGGGCGACCAGGCCGTGCTGGACGATGTAGAAGTGATCGGCACTTTCCCCTTCGCGGCACAGGTACTGTCCTGTTTCAAAGCGCACGCGGGCGGAACACTCGGCGAGATAGGCGATCTGATCCGGAGCGAGATCTTTGAAGAAGAGCATCTGGGCCAGGGCTTTTGCGGGCCCTTCCTGTTCATTGCTGGACGTCATCAAGTTCTTCCTTTCCTCTGCATCTCATCTATTTCTATTCAGATAAATCATCCGACATCCCTTTTCCCTGTACGGCTCGGAGAGAGACGCGCAGCGGTTTACCCCATTCTATTATCCAACAGGGTTTCACCATAAAATAGCGAATTCGACCCGGGTTTTGCAAAGGTGCTCAGTCGCTATGGCGCGGTTCCAGCCTCGTTTGAGGATTTTTTTATTCGCCGTGACATTCGAGCCCCATATGCGGGACCGCATGCGGACAGCCATGTCTCAGGTAAATGGGAGTAGAAGATGAAATGAAAAAGGGGTGGGAAATTTCCATTTGAACCCAAAATCTTCCATCGACAGGGAGATAGAGGGGGCTAAAGCGTCTGCGAGGCCAGTTTTGGGGCCAGACCTCCACAAAAAACGGGGGATTGGGCATCCACTTCCCACTATTGATTTCTGGCTGCCCCGCGAGGTGATGGTCGAAAAAATCCCTTTTTGCATGTTGGCACGGATCTTGTTAGAGTCCGCAAAAGAAGGGGCGCGCAATTTTGATCTCGACTCGGAGAAACGGCACCATGGCGACGACCAAAGAGGGTTCGGAGGACCGGTATCGGGCCCTGGTGGGCTCCGGCCTGGTGCTGGTGGACTTCTGGGCCTCCTGGTGCGATGTCTGTCAGGCCACCAGCCTGCTGGCCGAGGAAGTGGCGGAGCGGTATGAGGGGCAGTTGAAGATGGTCAAGATCAACGTGGATGACCATCCCGTGTTGGCCGCCCGGTACCACGTTCAGGCGGTACCCACCCTGGCCCTGATTGAGGAGGGCCAGCTGGTCGATCAGTTCGTGGGGTTTGCCTCGAGAGAAAAGGTGCAGCAGGCGGTCGATTGGGTGCTGAAGAAAGAGAAGAAATAATCTGAAGTAAGAGAGTGGAGTGCGGGAGGATAGAGCGGCCGGCGGTTCCCTATGGGATTGCCGATTTTTTGCGTTCTGAGGTCGAACAGGAACGGCCGATCTGATGGGGTGGGGATCAGTGCAGGGCGGTGCGCACCTGGTCGAGGAGATCGATGACGGTAAACGGTTTTGTCAGCACCTGTAGCTGTTCGCGGCGGATGCGCTCCCAGTCGAGATTCTCGTCTACGTAGCCGGTGGTCAGCAGCACCGCCAGCTGCGGCCGCGTGCCGAGGAGTTGGAAGACCAGTTCCGGTCCCCGACCGTCGGGCAGCACGACGTCGCTGATAACCAGATCAAAGGCGCCCTCGGCCTGGCGAAAAGCACTGCTGGCCTCGGCCACGGTGCCGCAGGCGCATACCTCGTAGCCGTTTTCGGTGAGGACTCTGGATGTTCTCTCGCGCAGCTCCGGTTCATCTTCGAGCAGGAGTATGCGCTCGCCGTTTCCCCGGCGCACGGAAGCGGTCGGCGGAGGGGTGGGAGCAGCGGTTTGCTCTTCCTCCCGGGCCGGCAGATAGACCGAAAAGCAGCTTCCTTCATCCGGTCTGCTCTCCACTTCGATCCATCCGGAGTGCGCCTGAATAATGCCGTAGACCACGGCCAGGCCCAGTCCGGTCCCCTTGCCCTCTTCCTTGGTAGTGAAGAACGGTTCGAAGATGCGCATCCGCACCTCTTCCTGCATGCCGATACCAGCGTCGATCACCCGCAGGCGGGCGAAACGGCCCGGGCGCGCCTGAGAATGCTGCCGGCAGTATTCTTCGTCGATCTCGACGTTGGTGGTGACAAAGCGCAGGGGGCCGCCGTCGGGCATGGCGTCGCGGCCGTTGATAGCCAGGTTGAGGATGACCTGATCGATATTGCCGGGATCGGCGTCGATGCGCCATAGTTGATCGTCCAGATCCATCTCGACGTTGATGTGCTCGCCGAGCAGGCGTCCCAACATTTTGCGGAGTTCCTGGACGTGATGGTTGACGCCGGTCGGCTGCGGTTCCATCTGCTGCCGCCGGCCGAAGAGCAGCAGTTGGCGCGCCAGGTTGGCGCCGCGCAGCACCACTTTGCGGATTTTGAGCAGGTCGTCGCGCAGCTCCGGATGCCGGTCGCTGCCGGCCAGGAGCAGGTCGACGTCAAAGAGGATGATGCTCAGCTGGTTGTTGAAGTCGTGGGCGATGCCCCCGGCCAGCTGGCCGATCGACTCCATCTTCTGGGCCTGCAGGAGCTGTGCTTCGAGCTGCTTGCGGCTGGTCCTGTCGCGAATGATGCCGGTGAACATACGGCGCTTGCCCAGGCGGAACTCGCTGACGGCCAGTTCTATGGGAAAGATAGCGCCATTCCGGCGTCGCCCTTCTACTTCGCGGCCGATGCCGATGATTTTTTTTTGCCCGGTCTGCAGATAGTGGGACAGATAGCCGTCGTGCTGACTGCTGAACGGTTCGGGCATGAGGGTGGAGACGTTCTGGCCGATGATCTCATCGGCCGCATACCCGAATATCCGTTCGGCTGCCGGATTGAAGGATTCTATGACGCCGCGCTCGTCGATGGTGATGATGCCATGGACGACGTTGTCGACCACGGATTGGTAGCGCTCGGCGGTCTCCTGAGGGCTCTCTCCTTCCGGTTCGGAAGAGCTGGCGCGCAGTTCGGCCAATTCCCGGCGCAGTGCTTCGACTTCGCGGCGTCGAGCATCGAGTTCCTCGACGAGCTGTTTTTTCGTCTTTTTGTGGTCCTGCATTTTCCGGGGTGGCGAGATGGGGGGTGGAGCCGAATCCTGTCTAAAGATGAGTGTTAAGCGGCCTACTTTCAAGGGGGAAGTCGAATATAATTTCCCAATTGATCATTTAAACAGTTGATTTTTAATCTATTTAGAAGTGTGACAAGAATGTCGCAGAAGATGAATTGGAAGAGGGCGCCACCGGTCACGTCCTCTTCCAGCGAGGGCTGGGATGCCCGGCGGAAGAGCGAGGTATATACCCGGGTAATCGCTATCCGTCGATGTGCAAGCGGATCCAGCGGGTGTGGGTGATGCCGTGGAAGAGCACCAGAGGTTTCATATTTTTTTTCTGGAGAAGAGAGATTTCTTGCCGCAAATCCAGATAAAAGCCGTCAATAAAATAAATAGGAAATCCAGCACGAGAAGGGAGGTGCGCAATCGGGATAAATGAGGTTCGAGGACAATGTGGTGCTCCCCCGCCCTCAGCAAGAGAGCAATGAAGTGGCCAGCGGTCTCCTGTGGAACGACCGGTTTTCCATCCACTGTCACGCGCAGATGAGGTGAGAAACTGTAGGCCAGGCGGGCGTAACAGGGGGCGGAGACCCGCACCTTGAGATCGACGCGTTGATGCCGTACCTGGTGATCGATAAGGGTGGCACGGGGCTGAGTGGCCAGATTGGGTTCACCGGTGAAGTCGCGCAGGAGAATGCGCTCGCAGGTCATCCCAATGGAAGGGACACCGGTTTTTTGGATAATCGAAAGTACCGGTACGATTTTTCGCAAGATATCCAGGTTTAGGTCCGCTTCATTGGAAACCCCCTGCGCGCTGAGGAACTCCTGTAGGAATTGCGGCTCGAGGGCGGTTTTCCATTTTTCAGCCTGGTAGTTGGCGGCTTGCGGGGAGACTAGGATAGGGGTGTTCCCGGGTAGGTCGAAGACATGGATGTCGTTTCCCCGATCCGGAGTGCCAAGCAAATGGCGGATGTTCAGCATCCGCAATCCCCCGAGGATTTCCTCCCAGTTCTCCAGGGAAGATAAATGGAAGCCGGATTTCAGGTCCTTCAGGCGGAAGCTGATATAGCGCTCTAATGGATCGGCAAAATCGGCCATGGTTTTTAGATCCCCATTGAGCAGGCCGTGGGGGGTGGGAGTTTGGCTGGAAAATGGGAGAAACCCATTGGCGAAAAAGGTATAGGTTCCGCCGTGAGCCCAAAACAGGCGATAATTGGGAAGTTGGCCTGTCTGACGAAAAGCCCGGGCTTTTTTTTTGAATTCGCTGAACTGAACTCCCTCCTCTTGGGAAGGTGTGTAGGGGTGCTGAAACGTCGTGGGGCCCAAATCGACCAGCAACAGGATGATGAGAAAGGGGGTAATTTTTTCTCCTCGGCCCCGAGAGGAAAGGACGCGAGAGCCGACCCCGGTGGTTAGAGCCAGGAAGAAAGCGACGAACAGGAGGTAACGGCCCCCGGGGAAAGCCTGAACGACTACCAGGTCGCGAAGGGGAGGCAGGTGGTGGGCAAAGGCCAGGAGGAGGGCGACTACAAGACAGGTCCAGGAGGCGAGTAAGGGATTGGTTTGCCAGCGGAACCGGGGAAGGACCAGACCGGTAAAACCGGCCAGGGAGAGCAACACCAGAGAGAGGCCCAGATATCCCCCATTCCAATGGTAATCGAAATCTGGCATGGGTAGGAGCCAGAAACGGAAATTGGACCAGACCAAAACGTGATGCCAGGTGGGTCCGGGAGAGATGATGCGGATGCCGCTCTGGAGACCGGTTCCGCCGCGTTCGCACAACATGCCCAGGGTGAGGAAGGCGCCAAAGGCGATCCCGCAAACGAGAAGTCCCAAAAAATAGGCGGAAATTTTGCGGAGGTCTTTTCTGTGGCGAAAGCCGGATAGCCGTAAAATCCCATACAGGCCGAAAAAAAAGGTGGCCCAGAAACCATATCCCGGATGGGTGAAGGCCAGGCTGCCCAGAGTGAGGGCACCGGCAGAGACCGCCTGCGCTCGGGCCCTGGGTAGTCGCAAGCGTTCGAAAAAATAGAAAGGCCAGGGTAAAAGGGCGTAGAAGAGTGAGAGTTGCAGGCGGCCCATTATGAGGACTTGCTGAGTGTGCCAGAAGCAGAGGACGAAAGCCAGGCCTCCCAGGAATGCCGATTTTCTGGAATGCGTCAGGAGACGGACAAAGAGATACATGCCCAATCCCGAAGTAATATGCCCTATGGCCAGGGAAATTTTAATGGTCAGGGGGAGATCTGCCAGCAACTGGTTCAACAGGCCTACCAGATAGTAGAAGAGGAAACCGTAGAATTGGAAATGGGGTGTACCCGCCCCCATGAGATTAGTCCAGATCGGCCATTCTCCCTGGCTAAAAGATAGATTGGCCAGATAGGAAAGGCTGATGTGTATGGATGCATCGGCAGCCCAGTTCAGATTCCCCCGGGCAAAGTAGAAGCGCACCAGAACGAAACTGGTGCAGAGCAGCAGGGTCAGAGTCTTGGTTTCGCTGGCGAAGATGGGAATGAGAAATTGGGTCAGGCGCCTTTTCCAAAATTGGAGCACCAGGAGAAAGAAAGAGACTGAGATGATGCAAATCAGGAGGAAACCATCAAAGAAACTAAGAGGAACGGTTTCCCGGACAATTTCGTAAAAATAGGGAATACTCAGGTAACTGACCCCCGGAGGAAGGACGTTGAATTTCTCCAAGGTGAGATACTGGAAGCAGAAAAGGAGCACTGCGAGAAACAGGAGTAGAAAGGGGATTTCTCGTGGCTTGGAAGAGGGCATATATTTTTTCTTTTTTGTATTGTATTTCCGTTACTTACAAAACTCGTAAGCGGACCCAGCGAGTGTGCGTCACTTTTTGCGTAGTGCACCAGAAGTAGGTCAGCAGGTCGCCGTCTGACAGGCGGATTCCTCCGGGTTTGCCAAAGGCGATGAGCTGGTGTTCGGCCAGGAAATTGTCGCTGTCGGGCCGGCCCAGGGTGGCTTCGGCACCGGCGTCGAAGACGATCGCCTGATGATCCAGATCGAAGGTCGACAGATCTTCGGTGAGGGCGACGCGGATGGATTGGGGCTCGTGGCGGAAGTTGTAGATGGCGGCCATCCGACCGTCGGCCAAAGGGATGGGAGTGCAGACCTGGCCGCGGAGGTTGGTCGGGACGGGGGTGGACCAGGTGCGGCCGCCGTCGGCGGAGAGAACCCAGTGGTTCTCGAGATCCTCGGAAGTGCCGTAGCAGTGGGTCCACAGCAGGGTGTAGATGCGGCCATCGGAGAGCAGCGCGTTCATCTGATCCCACCAGAGCAGGCGGCCGCTCGGGTCGTCGGCGACGACGGTGAAGTCGGACCAGGTGCTGCCGCCATCGGTCGAGAAGACGGCGGCGGCCTTTTGATCGGGCGGTCCCTGATACCCCTCCGGTTTCCAGGTTTCCAGGGGATACATCCAGCGATCGGGTGCGAGTTGGAGGAGGCGGCCGGCACCGTTCCAGGTGTATTTTTCGGGGGGGAGGTCGACCGGCACAATCTGGGGTGCAGACCAGGTGGTTCCCAGGTCATTGGACCAGAAGAGCAGCATTTCGGGGCGCTGCAGCGCCTCGGTCTCGGAGTCGAAAAGCTGGCCGCCCTCTGTCAGGAAGCGGGTGGCGGTCATGACCAGGCGACCATCGGGGACGACGCTGATCTGGGGGCCGCGGTAGGCCCAGCCATCTGCAGGGGGTGTAGTCGGATGGATGCTTCCCTGCTCGGTCCAGGCGCGGCCGTCGGTGGAGCGCAGGACTTCTATGTGGTTGTCGGGGGCGCCGAGGGAACTGCCGACGTGCTGGCAGGCGATGAAGCTGCCGTCGGGAAGGGGGGTGATAGTGGGCATGTAGGCGCCGCGGGAAGGGTCGTGCGAGAGGGTGCCCTGGTCGACTATGGCGAGCATGATGTGGACTCCGGGGTTTGAGTCTACGAGGAAATCCGCCTCGGACAAGTGCACGGATAGTGGGCGGAATTCGCGTATCGGCTTTTTTATTCGGTTAGATGAAAAATACGGGATTGACCGCCGGTGAAAAAGAGGCATTAGTTTAGGGACTGGTTTGCATAAAAAAAAAGAAAAAGAAAAAGGGGGAAGAGATGGCCGGATTACGCGTCGATTGGAAGGAACTACAGGAGTTTATGGCGAAGATCTTCGAGGGGCTGGGGATGCCGCCGGCAGATGCGGCACTGGAGGCGGAGGTGCTGGTATGGGCCAACCTTCGAGGGGTCGATTCGCACGGAGTGCATCGGATCGCGGAGTATTCGGGGCAGGTGGACCGGGGGCTTATGAATCCGCAGCCCGAGATTCGGGTGGAAAAGGAGACGCCGGCGGTGCTGCTCATCGAGGGGGATTGGGCGTTCGGTCCGGTAGTGACGCTGTTCGCGGTGGAGAAGGTAGTGGCCAGGGCGCGGGAGATGGGGATCGGTTGGGCGCTGATCCGCAATACCACGCATCAGGGAGCGATGGGGTACTATACCAATTTGATCACCCGGGAGAATATGGCCGGCATCGCCTCGGTCTGCAATCGGCCGAATACGGCGCCGACCGGGGCCAGGATACCCGGGGTGCACAACAGCCCGATTTCGATTGCGGTGCCGGGGAAGGATCGACGGCCGATCAATCTGGACATGGCGACCAGCGTGGCGGCCTGGGGAAAGCTGCAGGTGGCGATCGACAAGGGGGAGCCGATTCCGGAGGGGTGGTCCCTGGACAAGGAGGGCAGGCCGACGACCGATCCGACAAAGAACGCCGCTCTGCTCCCGACCGGCGACTACAAGGGATACGGTCTGTCGCTGATGTTCGAGTGCCTGTCGAGCCTGATGGTCGGGGTCCCGCTTTTGAGCTCTTTTGCGGCGAAGGACGATTCGGTGAAGCCCGGCACCCAGAACAGCTTTGTCGCCGCCATCGACATCGGCTTTTTCACCGATGTCGAAGCGTATCGCGAGAACGTCGACAAACTGGTGGCTACGATGAAGGATCTGCCCCTGGCCGAAGGGGCGGAGGAGATCTTCGTACCGGGTGAGAAGGAGGATCGGATGCACGAGGAGCGGGCTGCAGAGGGCATTCCGCTGCCGCCGGGGACGGTGGAGAAGTTGAAGGTCGCGGCGGATCGGTTCGGGTTGGAGATGCCCGCGGGAATCGAGGCGTAGGCCGCGATGGAATACGAGCTGATTCCCTTTGGGAAAGAACACGTCGACGGGGCGGTCGAATTGTTCGCCGAAAATTACACGAGGGAGCGGGAGAAACTCCCCCTGCTTCCGGTCAGGGCAGTCGCCGAGCCGGATTGGATCGCCGACAGTTTGATGCAGCGGCTGGAGGAGCCGGGGGTCGCCGTTTTGGGCGAGGGGCGACTGCTGGGCTATATGATTACCGGCCTCCGGTTTTCCTTCAAAGGGCAACAGGCGGCGGCCTGTCCCGAGTTCGCCCACGCTGCGGTGGAGGAGGACAAAGCGGTTCTCTATCAGTTGATGTACATGGCGCTGGCGGGAAAGTGGGTGGCGGAGGGGATTCATCTGCACATCCTCTTTCACCTGGCCGGGGATGCGCTGCTCAAGGAGACTCTCTTCCAACTCGGGTTCGGGGCGATACTGGCGGAGCGACTGAGGGATTTCTCTCCGGTGGGGGGTGCGGATGTGGAGATCGTCCGGGAGAACGATTTTTCTCGGTTGATAGATCTGGAGATCGAGCACAACGGGTACTACAGAAAATCCCCCATCTTTATTTTGAAGGATACCGATCGGGAGTTCATGGCGGCCGATCTGGAGGAACACGGTCTGACGGATGAATTTCTGGTGTACTACGAGGAGGGTGAGCCGGCGGCCTGCTTCATCATGGGGGAATCGGCGTCGGATGAGGAGGGGTTCCTCCTGCGCGGCACCAACAGTGCCCAGATCAAATCGGCCTTTGTCAAGCCGCATCTCCGCGGGCGGGGGATCGGGAAGTCGATGCTGCGACACGCTGTGGAGTGGGCGCGGGAGCATGGATTCGAGCGTCTGTTTGTGGAGCACGAAACCGCCAATTTCTACGGAGGGAATTTCTGGAGACGCCATTTCTCTCCCTACATGTTCGTTTCGATGCGCTATATAGAGAATCGGATCTGATCGCCTCCATAAAGAGTTGCGGAGAGATGCCGACGGTGGAACGTGGGATCTGAAAGGTGCGGTAGGTTTTTTTTCGACCGGACGGGTACTCATGCGTCTTCTATATAAGGAAGGTCGGCAGTTGCTCTGAACCACAATAGAGGATGGGTTCATGGCGGGGGAAATTCTACAGTGGCAGGTGATTCGCTGGAATCGGGGGCAGCCTGTGGCCTGGTCGATGATCGGCAGGAGGGGGGATGGCCAGGTCGGAATGTCAGATCCGTGCTTTTTTATGAGATGGCTCTGTTTGTTGCTTCCACTCTGGTGGATTCAGGTCGTCGGTGCGGATGATTTTTTCTGCGCGGGATTTGCGTCCGATCCTGCGAACGCCGGAATGCAGGGAGAGGTTGCCAAGCTCGCCCAGTCGCGCACGGAGGGGATGCGCAGCGCACTTGTCCTCTTCGCCCGGTTTCGCGGCGGAGCATCTGGATGGACGCAGGTGCCGGAGTGGAGTCAGCAGATCTTCGACGCGGAGCGGCCAGGCAGTTTTTCCCACTTCTACGACGCGATGTCTTTCGGCAAGCTGCGGGTGCGAGGGGAGGTGGCTCCAGAGATTTACGAGTCCAGAGATCCGGCGGCGTCTTACCTGGCGGATGGTTCAGCGGAGTACGGGGAGTACGGCCGCTTTGCCCTGGAGATTCTGGAGCGGGCGGATGCGGAGATCGATTTCTCGCGGTTCGACAGCGATGGGCCGGATGGGATTTCCGGTTCGGATGATGACGATGGAATCGTAGACGCCCTGTTCATCGTCGTCGCTTCGGTGCCGGGGAATTTCCTCATGGGCGGGGCTACGGGGATGGGGGAGCTGGGTTTTGAGGAGGATTTCATCACCGATGATGTGGGGAGTGGGGGAAGGCGCGTGCGGATCATGCCCGCCAGAGGCACCATCCAGCAGGGGCGGAACTTTGCCCAGACGGTCGGGGCGATGTGCCACGAATACGGCCACGTGCTGGGGCTGCCCGATCTGTACAACACCGATTTCCTGCAGATGGAAGGAGGAGCGCCGGAGGAGGATTCCGCCGGAATCGGTGCCTGGGGACTGATGGGCTGGGGTGCTCTGGGATGGAACGGAACGGATGGACCCAACAGCTTCTCCGCCTTTTGCCGCATGAAGCTGGGATGGAGCCCGGTGGTGGAGGTCGCTCAGCTGCAGCAGCGGGTGGAGTTGGGGGATGTCGGGAATGGGGGAAAGGTGGTGCAGGTGCCGCTGACCTACAGGGAGTTCTTCCTGCTGGAATTTCGCCGCGCGGCAAACTACTACGACCGCCATATTCCCGCCGAGGGGTTGCTCATCTGGCACGTGACCTGGGAGCCGGGTTCGGAGGAGAGGCCGCCCCATTGGGGGGTGGATCTGGAGTGCGCGGACGGGCGCTGGCTGGATGTGGGATACCCGATCGGCGAGGAAGCGGACCCGTTGCTGGGAGGGGACAATCTGGATTTCTGGGCGCACGACGGGGAGTACGCCCGGCAGCACGGGGGGAATTTGGGGGACGGTGCGGACCCTTTCGATGGGGTGCGCTTCGTCGCTTTTACGCCGGAGACGAACCCGAGTTCGCACAGCGCGGATGGAAGGGTCAGCATTCGCGTCGAAAACATTCGCTTCGAGGAGGAACGGGTTTTTGCCGACGTGCAGACGGCGCCCCTGCTGATCGATGTCGCGGAGGTGGTGCTGCAGGATGAGGATGGCGACAGCACGGCGATATCCGGAGAGGAGCTGATGCTGCGCGTCGGTCTGGCCAACCGGGGAGGGCTGAACGCCACAGATGTCGAGGTGCGCCTGCGCACGGACGATCCGCTGGTGGAGATCGTGCGGGGGGAGACCGAGTTCGGGGATCTGGGGATCGGGGAAAAGACATTCGGGGTGGGGTCCGGTTTTCCAATGCTGCGCTTCGGGGATGGTTTCGTGGGCGTGCACACGGCCGAACTGTATCTGGACGTCTTTGCCAACGGTGGATTGGTCGAGAGTAGAGTTGTAGAGATTGCGGCTATCTCTCCCCGGCAGGCTGTCCGCAACGTGGCGATTAGGGAGAGTGAGGGGAACGGGGATGGGCTGGCCCAGGTCGGCGAATTCATCCATCTGGAGATCGAGCTGGAGGTGGAGCGGCCGGAACTGCTGGAATTTCTGGAATTCTCCCTGCGCCCTCTGCGCGCAGAGCTGGTGGTCGGCGGCACGGATCACGTCCGCTTCGGCGTGCAGGGGGAGCGGGTTCTGAATGAGCAATCGCCGGAATTTCTTCTGCCCGCGAGCCTGGAGGTGGGGGAGTCGATACTGTTCGAGTTCGAAGTCCAGAGCGGGTTCGGGAGCTGGCTGGACACTCTCGCCATCGAGCTGCATCCGGGAGCGGATCGGACGCCCCCCCGGGTTCTGGGATTCGGGTACAGGCCGCTGGAGGAGGGGCTGCGCATCGTGCTGACGGAGAGGCACGTTCTGGACGGCAGCGGGCTGAGAGGGGGGCGCGTCCTGGTGTACAGTTACCCGGATACCGTCGAACTGACCTCGATTCCGCTGGTCCTACAGGAGGATCAGTTCGAAGGGATCTGGGCGACGATGGAGTCGGGGACGTTCCTGCTGCGGAGCGAAGTGGAGGACGTGGCCGGCAATGTGGGGCTCGGGGACTGGCAGGTGGTCTCGCTGGTCGAGGGGGGGCAGGCATTTCCCGGGACGGCCGGGAAATGGGAAGCCGTAGGTCCGTTCGACAGTGGACAGGTTGCGTCGCCGCACAAGGTCGTCTTTGCTCCGGGGAATCCAGAAGTGCTGTATGCGGCGGACACCCATGCGCTGTGGAGGAGCTGGGACGGCGGGGACAGCTGGGAGCGGACCGGGATGATGCGGGGGGAGAATGTGTGGGATATCTTCGTCGATGCGGTCGATCCGATGCGCGTGTATGTGAATTTGCAGGCCTTTGTTGGAGTGGGTTCCGGGGTATTGGCGAGTCGGGATGGGGGGGTGACCTGGAGGCCCATGGAGTTGGGACCTTTCGCCGCGCTCCTGGCGGTTGATCCGGTGCGGGAGGGCAGGATCTACGCCCGTTCGGAGGGCGGTTTGATCCTGTCCGGCGACGGTGGGGCAACCTGGGAAGCGCCCGGCATACGAGATTCTCGGATTTTGTATACCGGGCAGCTGTGGGAAGCTGGCTTTCTCTCGGTCAGTGCCGATGGGGGAGTGCCGTGGGACAAGATCGATCTGGATCTCGGCTTTGAGCCTCTAGTCATCGACCCATTGATGGAGGGGGGGCTGTACGGCGTGCGGGAAAACGGGCTCTGGCACAGCGTTGATTTCGGTGCCCAGTGGACTTATCTGGACGAACTTCCGCCCCATCAGGAGTGGGATAACTGGCAGTTGAAGATATACGACGAAGGGCCGTATGCTTGGTTGATCTGGAATAAGAAATCGGTTCAGCGCAGTCGGGATGGGGGGCGGCACTGGGAGGAGGTACCCCTGCCCGAAACGGGGAGGGATTTTAGCGTCTATCCGCATCCTCGGAATCCGGATGGGATGTTCATTCACGCGATTCGCGCCCAGAAGCTGTGGCGCACCCGGGATGGAGGGAATTCGTGGGAGGTCAGCGTTGCCGAGCCGAAGAGCAGTCCGGTCGGCACGCTTCACTTCGATCACATGGGCGTGCTCTTCGCCGGATCGGGGCACCGGCATACCGATGGAGAGGCCCGGGCCGGTCTCTTTCTGAGTGCGGATCAGGGGCGGTCCTGGGAGTGGCAGACGGATGGAATCGACTGGGACCAGGAAAGACATATAGATAATGTGCCGGTGATAGAGTCGCTGTTCCAGGATTTGGGGAATCCGCTCTTCATGCTGGCCTATGTCGGACCGACGTGGTGGGAGGTGGCGGGTTCTTACCATACCTCATCGGGACTCTGGTATTTGCAGAGCGAAGATGGAGGGGAAAACTGGCAGGAACTGCGGTTGACGAAGGGGTTTCGGTCGGTTGGTCATGCGGAGTTCGAAAGGAGTGAGCGGGGGGAGAGGAATTACTATATTGCCGGAGGGGGGGTAGGTGTCCTTGGCAGTCGGGATGCCGGTAAGACGTGGGAGGAACTGGATAGCGGACTTCCAAAGACCTGGGGAACGTCTCAAGTAGGGGGTTTTGCGCTGAGTCCAGAGACGGAGGGCGTTCTGTACGCGGCCATAGAGAATAAGGTGTGGATCAGCAGAGACGACGGAGGAGAGTGGATCGAGTCCGTGCGGGTCGGCAACGGTCCGCCGATTGAGCAACTGGTGTTTCATCCGCTCGACTCGCAGCGGTTCTACGCCCTGACTGAAGAGGGGATTTTCCAGAGGGGGGAGATGGCCGAAGACTGGATACAGCTGGCCGAGTTGAATTCCCGGGGACCGGTGCTGCTGCGGCTGCGCTTCCATCCGTTGGATCCAGAGCGGATGTTTCTTGTCACGGGACCCGAGCTGCTGGAGACCACGGACGGGGGCAGAACGTGGCTTGCCATTGGGGGGGGGCTGGCCGGCTATCCCTGGTTCACCGACGCGGCGGTCGATCCGTTCGATCCGGAGATGCTCTACGCCTCCACCTCCTGGGGGATCTTCCGGCTGGACCTGAGCGCGGGGATTACGGCGATCGAGGATGGGGAGTCTTTCCTACCCGGCGATTTTTCGCTCGAGCCGAATTTTCCGAATCCGTTCAATCCGCGCACCAGTATTGTCTATGAGCTACCCCGATCTGTGCGGGTCGAGCTGAGTGTCTACAACATCGCAGGTCAGAGGGTGAAGCGTCTGATCGACAAAATACAGCCTGCCGGTCGATATCGGGTCGTCTGGGATGGGACCGACGATGCGGGTGGACGGGTCGGCAGCGGGGTGTATTTCTGCCGTTTGCGTGCAGACGATAGGGTGCTGATTCAGCGGATGGCGCTCGTAAAGTAAGAAGAGAGGGAAACCGAGTCGGGCGCGTCTGGTAATTCTAAAAGTTTTAGCGAGGACTGCGCCCTGCGCCGGGTGGAGAAAAAAACAGACAGAAGAAAGAGGTCGCGAATGTCCGATCGACGTCCGAACATTTTATTCGCCTTTGCCGACGACTGGGGGAGATATGCCAGCGCCTATCGCCAGGTGGAAGGGGAGGGCACGCCGAACGCGCTGCTGGAGACGCCGCATTTCGACCGGGTGGCGCGCGAGGGAGCGCTGTTCGCCAACGCCTTCGTACCGGCCCCTTCCTGCACGCCCTGCCGCAGTTCGGTGCTCACCGGGCGGTATTTCTGGCAGACGGGGCGTGGGGCGATCCTCCAGGGGGCGGTCTGGGACTCGTCGATTCTCTCGTATCCGCTGATGCTGGAGGAGGCGGGCTACCACATCGGCTACACCTACAAGGTCTGGTCGCCGGGGACGCCGCGCGACGAGCCGTTCGGGGGGGACAGGACTCGATACCAACCGGCGGGAGCGAAGTTCGGGCAGTTTTCGCAGGTGGCCACGCAGCATGTGGAGGAACTGGGGGTCGAGGGGGCCAAGGAGATTCTCTACGACGAGGTGCGGCAGAACTTCGACGCCTTTTTGGACGCGCGTCCGGAGGGGGCGCCGTTCTGCTACTGGTGGGGACCGACGAACACGCATCGGAGGTGGGAACGGGGATCGGGGAAGGGGCTCTGGGGGTTGGAGCCGGACGATCTGGAGGGAAGGCTACCCGCCTTTTTGCCGGATGTGCACGAGGTGCGCGAGGATGTCTGCGACTATCTCGGAGAATGTCTGGCGGTCGATGCGGGGCTCGGTCTGTTGCTGGAGCGGCTGGAGGAGATGGGGGAGCTGGACAACACGCTGGTGGTGGTGAGCGGCGACCACGGGATTCCGGGGTTTCCGCGCGGCAAGTGCAATCTGTACGATCTGGGATGCGAGGTGGCGCTGGCGGCCCGTTGGCCCGGACGGATTCCGGATGGGCGACTGGTGGAGGATTGCGTCAATTTGATGGATCTGGCGCCGACCTTTCTGGAGGCGGCCGGGGTCGAAGCGCCGGAGGGGATGTGCGCCCACAGCTTGCTGGACGTTCTCGAATCTCCGGAGGAGGGGCAGGTGGATCCGGAGCGGACGGCGGTGGTGACCGGGCGGGAGCGGCACGTGGGGGCGGCGCGGGAGGGGAATCTGCCGTATCCGCAGCGGGCCATGCGCACGCGAGATTTTCTGTATATCCGCAACTTCGCTCCGGATCGGTGGCCGATGGGGGATCCGAGAGGGCTGGACGATCCGCAAGCGGAGCCGCCCGATTTCGACGCGCTGTGCAGCGACACTTTTGTCGCCTATCCGGATATGGACGCCGGGCCGACCAAGGCGTGGATGATCCACCACCGGGGAGAGGAACAGGTCCAGAGATTGTTCGAGATCGGCTTTGGGAAATTCCCGGCGGAGGAGCTCTACGATCTGCGCGAGGATCCGCACTATATGAACAACGTGGTGGCGGAGCCGGCCTACGAGGAGACTCGACGGCAGCTGGCCGAACGGCTGATGGCGGTTCTGAAGGAGCAGAACGATCCGCGCGTGGCGGAAGAGGATTGCCGGTTCGAGCGCTCCCCGTTTACGGATGTCGGAGATTGACAGAGGAGATGGAGATTTGAAGATCAGATTGCACGATCCGGTCGTGGTGTCGCAGGCTCCGGTCGAGCTGCGCGACTGGGGGCCGTGGCAGTTCCCGCCGTCGGTTGGAGTGAGCCGCGGTGCTAATCGGGTGGCTGGAGATCGGCGAGGGCCGAGCCGAAATGTTCCAGCTCGCGCGCCAGCTGGTCGCAGGCTTCCGCTGCCCCCGACAGATCGGCTTCGCGCCCCATGAATTCGAGTTTCCGCGCCAGTTCGGCGGCGGCGGTGCCGGCCAGGTTGCCGACCATCCCTTTGAGTTCGTGGGCGGGACCGACGAGGGCTTCGGCGTCGGCCCGATCGACGGCGGAGCGGATTTTTTCCAGGACTCCGGGGCTGGTGCTGAAGAAGAGTTCGCGCACCTGTGCGAACAGCTCAACGTCGTTGTCGAGGCGCTCCCAGAGTTCCTCGGCGTTCAGAACTGGCGTGGGTGGAGGCTCTGTTTGCGTTGGCGGTGGGGGAGCAGTCACACCTCCGGCGTTCAGCTGGGCGAAGGCGGCGAAGAGCCGGGTTTTGTCGATCGGTTTGGTGATGTAGTCGTCCATGCCCGCGGCCAGGCCGCGTTCCCGATCCCCGCTCATGGCGTGCGCCGTCAGGCCGATGATGGGCAGGTAGTTCCCTGTTTCCCGCTCGCGTCGGCGGATTTCACCTGTGGCCTCCAAACCGTCCATTTCCGGCATCTGCACATCCATCAACACCAGGTCGAACTGCTCCCGTTCAATGCACTCGAGCGCCTCTCTGCCGTGGCCGGCAACGGTGACGCTGTGCCCCTCCCGTTTGAGCATGCCGACGGCGACCTTCTGATTCATCTCGTTGTCCTCGGCCAGGAGGATGCGCAGGGAGAGATGTTCCCGCGCAAGGACGGCCGATTTGCGCACGGCTTTTTGCTGTGTTTCTCGCTGCACGCCCAGTTGGACGACCACGTGGAAAGTGCTTCCACTGCCCTCTTCACTTTCCAGCCAGATCCGTCCGTCCATCATCTGGGCGAGGTGGGAGGTAATGCTCAGGCCCAAACCGGTGCCGCCGTACTGGCGAGTGGTGGAGCTATCGGCCTGGGTGAACGCCGCGAAGATCTGCTGCTGTTTGGTGGCCGGGATGCCGATACCGGTATCGCGGACGGCGATATGCAGATCGACCTTCCCCTCGGTCCTCGCCTCGGAAGAGATATCGACGGCGACTTCTCCTCGTTCGGTGAATTTGACGGCGTTGCTCACCAGGTTGATGAGGATCTGTTTGAGGCGCACCGAGTCGCCGATAAGCGCGTCGGGCAGGTCGGGAGCGATGCTGTGCGTCATCCCTAACCCCTTTTCCCGTGCTCTCAGAGCGAGGGTTTGCACAACCCTTTCGACCGTACCGCTCAGGGACAGATCGGTTGTCTCCAGGGCCATCTTGCCCGCCTCGATCTTGGACAGATCGAGGATATCATTGATGATGTCCAGCAGACTGTCGGCCGAGGTATGGATTCCGTCCAGATAGTCGTGCTGGATGGGAGTGAGATCGGTATCGTGGATCAACTCGGCCAGGCCGATGATGCCGTTCATGGGGGTGCGGATCTCGTGACTCATGTTGGCCAGGAACTCGCTCTTGGCGAGACTGGCCTGTTCGGCATCCTGCATGGCGCGACGCATCTTCTCGGCCGCCTGTCTCTGCGGCGTGACGTCGAGCACCGAGACCAGGATGCGTTCCAGGCTCTGTTCGGATCCGGGCGCTATGGACCATTTGAGGATGACGTTGAGGCGTTGGCCTTCGAGATCGTAGGCGATGGTTTCGCAGGAGAAGCGGGTACCGCCACGGGCCAACTGGACGAACCCCGCCCCAAAGGCGGGAAAAGAGTCCCGCCTGAAGATCCGGGGGAGTTTTTCTATGAGTTCCTGGCGATCCCTGCTTTTGAAGAGTTCGAGCGAGGCGCGGTTGGCGTCCAGGACGCGGATGGTCTTCATGCCCGCGAAAACCACTGCGGGCGTTTGTTGGAGGTGTTTCTCGAGCTCTTCGGGGTCATTGAACGACAGGGTTTCCAGATATTCCTTGAGCCGGGAATAGTCGTGTTCCCAGAGAGAGATGGGGGCTTCTTCGAAGAAGCTGCGATAGCGGATTTCGCTGCTCGTGAGAGCGGCGGTGTGCTGCTGTCGACGCCGGACGAGAACGGCGTAGAGGAAGGCGATGACGAGGAGCAGGAGACCGATCGGCAGGAAGAATTCCGGCCGTCGATAGAAGGGGCCGGAGATGGAAAACGGCACGGCGGGTGGAGCGGCGGCGATGCGACCGAACGGGCCGGCCGCCTGAACCTGGAATGCGTGCTGGCCGGCCGCCAGATGGTCGATGTCGATTTCTCTGCGGTAGGACCACTCCGACCACGCCTCCCCATCGAGACGGTAGCGGGTTTTGATGCGCGTCGAGGGGTGCGTGCCGCGAAAGGCGACGGGGCGCCAGCGCAGCACAACTCCGCTTTGATCGATCAAGGGCGGGCCGATGTCGATGCGCGGGAGGGATGGGGGGGCCTGCCCGAGATCCAGAATGACGGTCCCCTTGCCCGCGGTGCCGACGTAGACGCGATCCTCAACGGCGGCAACGGGCCACAGATCCTGTGCATCCAGTCCCGAGTCCGGGGGGAATAGATTCCACAATCCGTCGCGATAGGAGCAGAGGCCGCCGCGGGTAGCGACCCACAGCCACCCGTGGTGGTCCAGATCGAGATCCCATATCTGATTGTTGATCAGGCCGTCTTCAGTGGTGAAATAGCGGGGTGTATCGGTGGCGTCTATCTGACCCAGGCCGCGCTTCTGATCGGCGAACCACATGTTCCCGCTGGAATCGGCGGCGAGGACGAAGATGCGGTCCAGTTCGAGGGAGGACTCGGGCCGAATGGAAATCCACTCCCCATTCTGCAGGTGATCGAATCCGTCGACGGTCCAGCGATTCCACTCTCCATTGCGCAGGCGCACCAGCCCTTTTATGGTGCCGAACCACAGATCGCCGTCGAGACCTTCGGCAAAACTGTAGACGCGGCTCCCCGCCATCCCTCCTTCCAGGTCGAAAGGGGCAAAGCGGCCGTTTTCGTAGACATAGACGGCGGCCGCTTCCCTGGAGATGTCTCCATTTTCAATGGCCATGCCCAGGAACCAGAGGCGGCCCTGGCTGTCGCTGTGGATGCGGTGAATCTTGCCGGCGCCCAGTCCCTGCTCCGAGCCGACGAACTCCCAGTGACGACCATCGTAGCAGAACGCGCCCGGCCACTGGGCGCCACTCGTCGCCCACATGTTACCCTGTGGATCTTCGGCCAGTCCGGTGATGATGGTGAGATCGACGTCGCCGATGCGGTCGATCCATTCGGTTTTGCCGCTGGGACGGCGGATCTCGATCCCGGCATCGGTTCCGAGCCAGGTGGAGCCGTCGCGGGTGAGTAGAATCTCATCGACTCTATTGCGCAGGTCGGCCGTTTCCTGGCTCCAGCGGGTCCACAGCCGGGAGGAAGACTGGTGTAGGAACAGGCCGTTTTCGGTGCCCACCCACAGGTCGCCATTGTCCAGAAAGCCGACCGATAGAGCGTTTTTCATCTGTTTGGGCAGCGGCTCCAACATGGCCCATTTCTCTCCCGCACGCGCGAAGATATCCCCCGCTTCATACCCTGTGAACAGGCTTCCATCAGCGCCGCCGGCGATGAATTCGATCAGGTCGAAGCGTCCTCCTGGATAGCGCCGGGCGGGGCTTCCGGATGTCCAGGTCCAGAGGCCCCGGTCCCTTACCGGCAGGACGGTCGCGGCGAATCTGTTCCCGTTCTGATCTTCGGTGAGGTGATCAAAGGAGCGACCGGATTGTTCGCGGACCCAGGTCTTTTCCTCGAGGCGGTGCAGATCGTTCAGGGAGTGCAGCCATATAGTACCGCTGAGGGTTCTGATGAGTTCGACGTATTCGTTCGGGGGGACGTCGGCAGGGCCGGCAAAGGAAGAGAACTGGCCGTCGCGGTAGAGGTGAAGAGTGGTGTCGGAGAGGATGAGCAGGGAGCCGTCGGCTCGCAAAACCACCGACTCTACTTTCACGGGTAGCGGGATTGGTTCGAAACCGCTGCGGTCACCGACGTAAAGCTGGCGCTCAAAGCAGGCGAAAAGCCCTCCTTCGGGCCGGAGAAGCAGTGTGCCTTGAGATATCTCGGGCAGTCCGGCCGCTTCTCCCACCGGGTGCCAGCGGTAGCCGTCGTACCAGGCCAGGCCTTTGAAGGTGCGGGCCCAGATCGTGCCGTCGGCGGTTTCGATTGCGGAATGGATCTGTCTGGAGGGAAGACCATCCTCTTCGGTAAAGTGGACCCAACGCCAGGATTCGTACAGGGATTCGAACTGAGCATTCAGAGGCAGAGCTAGCAGGAGGAGTCCGCAGAGGGAGGCGATGAGACGGGCTGCGAACGGATGCCCCGAAACGGGGCGAAGCGTCAGAGGAGGATGAGTGGCGACCTGCAGGTGTGACATCGCGGCTTTTGCGAATTTTCCCCAGAGTGAAGAAAAATTGAAAGAAGCGTATCGTGAGAATATAGGAGAAAAGAGGGGCGAGTAAACTAAATATATAGCATCAGGTCGTCGTCAGGGTGGGGCAAAAAATGGAATATCAAGAAATCTTGATATTGACATTTATAAATATTCGAGTTATTATTTGAAGGTGCCGGTCATCCCACCGACAACTCCTTGAAAATAATGGCCGATCTGTTAAAAACATACAAAGCCCTGGCCGACGAAACCCGCCTGCGTCTGATCAGGCTGCTCATGCGGGGGCCGCTCAACGTCAATGAAATCATCGCTGTTCTGCACATGGGACAGAGTCGTATCTCCAGGCATCTCAAGATCTTAGCCGAATCGACTCTGGTCGTCGGCAGGCGCGAAGGGACCTGGATATACTACCAGGCGAGCGTGGGGGCGACCGACCCGCTGATCGCCGAGACGCTGTCGCTGCTGCAGAGGCACGAACGGGCTCTGCCCCACTACACCGAGGATTTGCAGGGGCTGGAGGCGGTCATCGAGCTGCGACGAGAGCAGACCCGGACGTTCTTCGACAGCATCACCCATCCGGAGGAGGTGCACCAGTGTCCGGATGGGGACTTTTATCGCCAGGTGGCTCTGGCGCTGCTGCCCGAGCGCAGTCGAACGGTGCTCGACATGGGCACGGGATCCGGACTGCTGCTGCCCGGATTGCTGGGGCGGGCCGAGCAGGTGATCGCCGTCGACGCTTCGAAGACGATGCTCGACATGGCGCGTCAGACGGTGCGGGAGGGGGTGGAACGATGCGATTTCCGGCTGGGGGATCTGGCACATTTGCCGGTGGCAGACGGCGAGGTGGACGTAGTGGTGGCCTGCATGGTGCTGCACCACCTCTCCAATCCGGCCGAGGCGCTGAGCGAGGGGTTCAGGGCGCTGCGTCCGGGCGGGCAGATCGCCATCGTCGATTTGCATCAGCACAACGACGAGAGTTTGCGCGAGCAGATGGCCGATCTGTGGCTCGGTTTCCCGCCCGCAGAGGTGGAGGGGTGGCTCAGAGACCTGAATTTCAATATCACCGGCGCCGATGTAGTCGGCGGGCCGGACTCACCTAAACTCATCACTTTTAGAGGACAGAAATCATGACACAACCTGCCGCGAAGACGGTCGATATGGACTACAAGGTCAAGGATATCGGTCTGGCCGACTGGGGTCGCAAGGAGATGGTGCTGGCCGAGATCGAGATGCCCGGACTGATGGCCCTGCGCGAGGAATACCGAGACCAGCAGCCGCTCAAGGGATCGCGGATCTCCGGTTCGCTGCACATGACTATCCAGACGGCGGTGCTGATCGAGACGCTGATCGATCTGGGCGCCGAGATCCGCTGGGCATCGTGCAATATCTTTTCGACTCAGGACCACGCCGCCTCGGCGATTGCCGCCCGGGGCATCCCGGTCTTCGCCTGGAAGGGGGAGACCGAGGAGGAGTACTGGTGGTGCACGGATCAGACGCTGAACTGGCCGGAGGGTCAGGGGCCGACGATGATTCTGGACGACGGCGGGGATCTGACCAAGTGGATACACGATAAGCGACCGGAACTGTTGCCCGGGCTGCTGGGACTCTCGGAGGAGACGACGACCGGCGTCCACCATCTGTATCAGATGCTGGAGAAGGAAGAGCTCAAGGTGCCGGCGATCAACGTCAACGACAGCGTCACCAAGTCGAAGTTCGACAATCTGTACGGCTGTCGCGAGTCGCTGGCGGACGGCATCAAGCGGGCGACCGATATCATGGTGGCCGGCAAGGTGGTGGTGGTGGCTGGATACGGCGACGTGGGCAAGGGGTGCGCCCAGTCGATGCGCGGCTTCGGCGCTCGGGTGATCGTCACCGAGATCGACCCGATATGCGCACTGCAGGCGGCGATGGAGGGGTTCGAGGTGAAGAAGATGGACGACGCGATTGAGGAGGGGGATATCTTCGTCACCACGACCGGCTGCAAGGACATCATTTGCATAGAGCACATGGAGCGGATGAAGGATTCGGCCATCGTCTGCAACATCGGCCATTTCGACGTGGAGATCCAGGTTGCACAGCTGGTCGGCTTTCCGGGGATCGAGCGGGAGGAAGTCAAGCCGCAGGTGGACAAGTTCACCTTTCCGGACGGCCATTCGATCCTCCTGCTGGCCGAGGGGCGGCTGGTCAATCTGGGCTGTGCCACGGGGCATCCGTCGTTCGTGATGTCGAATTCGTTCACCAACCAGGTGCTGGCGCAGATCGAGCTGTTCATCAACCACGAGAAATACCCGGTTGGTGTGTATATGTTGCCCAAGCATCTGGACGAAAAGGTGGCGCGGCTGCATCTGGAGAAGCTGGGGGTGGTGCTGGACGAGCTGTCGGAGGATCAGGCGGATTACCTGGGGATTCCGGTCGAGGGACCGTACAAGCCGGAGCACTACCGGTACTAGCAGTAGACCACATTGGATGTGGGGATGTGAACACTCTGTAAGTGCCAGTCTCTTCTGGTGTAATATTGATACAAACTCCCCCGAATTCATTTGGAGGAGCACTAGTAGTCTGTCAGGATTAATTTTTGTCATCAGAAATCGCGTAAGTATTTGAACTAACTGTAAGATCCAGATTGCAATTCTGTCAAAATTTATTTTGACAGAACACTAGAGGTGCCGGATATATTTTTGAAAGCCCGTGGGATCACTCCCACGGGCTTTTTTTGTAGTTGAATATGCGTCGTATTCAGATATATTTCTATGCTTGTGAATATCTTCGAAAGAAATGAAATGCGGCGATGAACTGGCAATACACTCCCTACACTCTTCCTCTGTTGATTTCGGCGCTGCTGGCGACGGGGCTGATCCTTTTTATCTGGCTGCGTCGCGAGAAGGCGGGGGCCAGGTCGTTGATAGGGGCCATCCTATCAGCGGCGGTCTGGTCCGGGGCATACGCTCTCGAAATGGCCGCGCCGGAACTGGCGGACAAGCTGCTGTGGGCCCGCTTCCAGTATATCGGCATCGTCTCGGTGCCGACGCTGTGGCTGGTTTTCTGTTTGGCCTATACGCGTCCCTTGCTGTCCGCTCGTTTCTGGTGGCTGGTGGTCGAGCCGGTGGTCGTCCTGGCGCTGGTCTGGACGGACGGCATCCATCATCTGTACTGGCGCGAGACGATTATTATCGACGGTGGCGGTTTCGATCTGCTCGTGGTGTTTCCGGGGTTGTTCTACTACGGACACGTCGCCTATGCATACGGGGTGCTACTGATCGGTTCGGTGCTGCTGTTGCGCAGCGTGCGGCGGAAACCTCGCGAGTACCGGCAGCAATTCGGCGTGCTGCTGGCCGGCTGTCTGGCTCCCTGGATCGGCAATGCGCTGTACATGTCGGGGCTGAGTCCCTTTCCCCACCTCGATTTGACGCCGTTCGCCTTTATTCTCACCGGGCTGGCCGGGGTCGTGGGGCTGACGCGCCGCGGCCTGCTGGATCTGGTGCCGGTGGCGCGGGACCTGCTCATCGAACAGCTCAGCTACGGGATCATCGTGCTCGATGCACGGCAGCGAATCGTCGATATCAATCAGGCGGCTCGGAAGATGCTGGGAAAGGGAGAGGAGCAATGTATCGGTCGGAGGATCGAGGAGATGCTGCCCGGCTGGTCGAAGCTGATCGCAGATCATATAGAACGGGGGGTAGTGGAGCCGGTTCTGGAGATGCCTGGATACATCTGCCAGGTATCGCTGTTGTCCATCCGAGGAGAAGGGGCGGGGCCGCACGGACTGCTGGTCATGCTGCGCGATATCGGCGACCGGAGACGGCAGGAGGCGGAGCAGGCGGGGCTGCAGCGGATCAGGGATGAAATCTGGCAGATGGAGCACACCGACGATATCAGTCGGGTGCTCATGAGCATTTTCGAGATGCTGCAGGGGCTGGAAATATTCTTCGACCACTGTGGGATCAATCTCCTGAGGCAGAGGGACGACGAGGAGTGGTTCCTGCCCTACAGCCTCGATACCTCGGGGCACGATCTGGACGAGATGCGAGAGGGGGGGGCAAGCCAGTCGCTGAGCGCGACCTGGCGCTCAGGAGTTCCGAGCTACCGCCCGGATCTGCGGGTGGACGATCCACTCGAAGAACGAGAGGAGATGCGCGTCGGTTATGGCGCCGAGATTCGCTCGGTGATCGACGTCCCCTTCTCACACGGCACGCTGGCGCTCAACAGCGAACTGCCTAACGCTTTCCCCCCCGAGGTGATCGAACAGCTGCAGCAGATTGCCGGCGTGCTCTCGGAGGCGTTTCGGCGTCGGGAGGACATTCGCACGCGCGAGCAATATTTGCGAGATCTCGAGCAGGAGGTGGTGGAGCGGAGGCGGACGGAAGAGGAGCTGCGCCAGGCCAGGGCGGAGGCAGCACGTCCGGCTGGTGGAGATGATGAGGAAAGAGATCCGGGCGGAAAGGCGGGATGAGGAAGGTAGCATGCGCGTTTTATCGGAATCGGACCTTCGGTCCGTTTGCAGAGGAGACGGGGTATGAGTAGAGAGAATGCGGGGAGGAAAGAGATCCGCGCGCGGCTGGAGATCTGTGCGGCGCTGCCGGAGGATTTGGGAAACATTCCCTTCTCGCCGGTGATCGACTTCGGAGGGCTGGTCGAAGCGTGCGGCGCGTCGGGGGTTTTCGATCCGAATTCGATCGAGGTGATCGATCTGGCGAGTGGGGAGGAGGTGGAGTTCGCTCGGAGTGAGGATTTTGCGTACGGGGATCGGGGGAGGGTCGAGTGGGTCATTGGAGATTCGTCGCATCGGGAATACGAAATTCGCTTCGGGACGGCCGAGAACCGGCCGGTGCTGCAGCCGCAGGAGTTTGTGCCGATGGTCGGGGTCGGTGATCTGCTGCGCTACAACGCGGGAGAGGGGCGGCCGATTACGCTGGCTTCTTCGCTGCGGTTGGTCGATCTGGCCGGAGACGGGAAGCGGGATCTGGTCGGCTGCTGGAACTACTACCATCGTCCGGGGTCGCCGATCAGCGGGCTGGTTTGCTTTCCGCGCGTCGGCGAAGAGGAGGAGTTTGCCTTCGGAGATATGGCGCGGCTGCGGTTCGCGGAGGATGGAGAGCTGCAGCATTTTCCCGGGACGTACGCGTACGCCGACTTTGTGGATCTGGACGGGGATGGTCTGGTGGACATCGTTTTTGCCGATCGGCATCTGGGGGAGGTGATTTTCTTTCGGAACAGCGGGGAGCGGGACGGCGGCGGTCTGCCAATTTTTGCGCGGAACGGGTCGGTCGAGGTGCCGGTGGAGGATATCCAACGGCTGGAGGTGGTAGATTTGGACGGGGACGGCGTCCTCGATCTGGTGGTGAACGGTCTGTTTATTCGCAACGGCAATCCGGAGGGGTGGCCTTTTACTGCGGAAGAGCCGGTCGATCTGGGATCGGGCAGTCAGGTGAGTTTTGTAGATCTGGACGGGGACGGACGGCTGGATATGGTCTGTTTGCCGGTGGAGGAGGAGGGGAATCCCTCCCGTTTTTGCGCGCAGGTGCAGTGGCGGCGGAGAGTGGGAGAAGGGGTGGCGTTTGGGCCGGCGCGGGATCTGGAGGGAGTCGAGGAACGGGAGATCAGCCTGGTGGCCGCGGTGGAGGATGGTGGGCGGAGCGGCCTGCTGGTGCAGTACAATACCTACCAGAACATCGCCTTTTACGAGCTGAACTGTGAGAATGGGAGGCCGACGGGGGTGCGCCGGGGGCGGGCGGAGTCGATTGGCGCGATCGTGGCGCTGAGCGACCAGTCCTGGCCCTGTCTGTGCGACTGGAACGGGGATGGGGTGGACGACCTGCTGGTCGGCGGCGGCTACGGCTGGCCGCGCTTTGTGCGCAACCGGGGGAGCAACCGGCGGCCCGCCTGGGGAGAGACCGAGCTGATCGACGCCGCAGGAGAGCCGATTCGCCTGATCCGGGACGAGATTTTGGGCAGCCGTCACTGGCACAATATGGGATACCCGTATCCGGCGTTCGTCGACTGGGACGGAGACGGGTTGCCGGATTTGATGCTGCCGAACGAGACGAACAGGATCATCTGGTATAAGAATATCGGGACTGCGGAGGAGCCGGAATTCGGAGAGCGGCGGTTTCTGGAGGTGGATGGGTTTGCGGATTCCGAGGAGCTGCGCGCCGCGTCGGGGCGGGACGGGGAGAATGCGGAGCTGCTAAACCATCCGTATCCGCGGGACGAGCGGTCGCCGTTTTTCTGGCGCACGGGGGCGGGGTTTGCCGACTGGAACGGGGATGGGTTGATGGATTTCATCACCCACAGTTTCGACCGGAAGGCGATGCTGTTTGCGCAGTATGTGGATGAGAATGGAAAACGGCGGCTCAGGATGGAGGGGCCGGTGCTGCTGGAGGACGGGCGGGAGATCGACGACTCGATCGTGGGGCGGGAGAAGCACTGGACCGAGTCGTTCCGCCCGATCGACTGGGACGGGAACGGGTTGATCGATCTGATCTACAACCTGGCGGGCACCGGGGAGATCTATCTGCTGCGCAATGTCGGGTCTAAGGAGGAGCCGCTTTTTGCGGCGCCCCGACAGATGAAGTGCTACGGGGAGCCGATTTCTTTTACGATTCACGGGCCGAACGCCTGGCCCGGGGATTTCAGCGGGGACGGGAAGCCGGATCTGCTGGGCTGTGTGGAGTGGAGCGTGTATCCGTTTTTCGCGCACGCGGCGCTGGAGATGGAGGCGCATCCGGAGTACCGGATCGGCGATGCGGAGAGATTGTCGAACATCCGCTCTTCGGGCTGCGTCTGGGAGAGACGGTGATCGCCGGTCTGCCAGGGGAGCCGTTCGGATCGTATAGTCTGAAACTGCGGGCGGCGTTCCCCGGGCTGTCCCTGCTGGTGGCCGAGGAGGGGAACGGATACAGCGATCCTAATTGATTTGTGCAAAATAAGTATACTCATTCAACTTGGGGAAATCGAAATATCGGTGCTGCTTGATGGCTTTTACGAAGAGCTTG
>Ga0233430_1001610_pt1 | contig 30556 bp, 28 predicted proteins | sample SI_118_April2016_2_FD_179883 | JGI IMG/M metagenome (GOLD analysis project Ga0233430, IMG submission 179883) | Seawater microbial communities from Saanich Inlet, British Columbia, Canada - SI_118_April2016_150_MG | ecosystem: Environmental > Aquatic > Marine > Inlet | place: Canada: British... | reverse complement strand
CTCCAAAGTCGCTTAGCAGCAAACATTCGAAGTTGTCAGGAGAAAATCGGGAGAGATATTTTTTAAAGTTTTCCAGCGAGATGTCTTTGCGTAAGTATTTGCTTTCTCTCGGGCAATGTTTGCAGAGTAAGTTGCAATTGTCGGTGATTGGAATTTGCAGGATACTCCAGTTTTTGTCCCATGGTGTCTCGCAGCCCAAGTCTATGGATGTAGATTCTGAGTCATACAAATGCTTCTTGATTCTTACTTGCAGGTGCAGATCATGGTCAAAAAGGCGTGGATCATTGGGGTCGTTGAAAACTTCCTGATCTTCCTGTTTTAAAACGACGACTTGGGTCATAGGAACTTATCCTTAAGCTAAATACAATTGTTATTATAGTCTTATCGGGGCAGGTGACAGTATACTTAATAATTACGTCCCAGAATTGTGCGGTTAGGGAAATGAAATTCTATTCAATCGGTGATTATATGTTCTTCGATTTCAGAATCCGGTAAGGTCCGGACTCGTTGAATCTGGAATCGGCGAAAAAGCATTTGCGGGAGCATTTTCAGGGCATCCCACTTGCTTTTCCAAAGCACCTGGCCTTGCCCACGATAAGTAAAATATTTTATGTCTGTAAACTGGTGTTTCCAGATGGAATAAAGATATTTGAAGTACATGCTGAGGGAATAGTTTTTGATGAAAACCCAGATATCATTCCTTTTGCATAGGTAAACATATCGATCGCTGTACAGGCCTACGGTGGCAGTGCCGATATGAAAAACCTTGGCCTTGGGCAGGTAAACGGATTTGAGTCCCTGCAACTGGCCCCGCATATTGAGATCGACATCTTCCGCGAAAATAAAAAAATCTTCATCGAAAAGTCCCACCTGATTGAAGAACTCGCGCCGATAAATTCCGGCCCCGGCACAGGCTCCGAAAACATAGTCTTCTTTTTCGTATTGGCCTATGTCTTTCTCCCCCTGACCACGACCACCGCCTGCGGACCAACTGTGAAACAGGTCACCGGTGTTGTAAAACACATCGCGCTGGTCGAGAAACATCATTTTGGTGGTACCCATGCCGCATTCGGGGTGGCGTTCCATGCCTTCATATAGTTCTCTCAGCCAGTCGGGGGTTACCTCGATGTCATTATTGAGCAATACGATATATTCCGCGTTGGATGCTTTGATACCTTCATTGCAGGCAATGGCGAATCCCATATTATCGGGAAGCTTCAGTAGTCTTACTTCGGGATATTGCTCCTCGATCATTTCGCGGGAACCATCGACAGAGCCGTTATCGACTACGATGACTTCATAATCTTCGAAATCGAGTTTGGCGAGGGAGTCGAGACACATGCCTACAAAACGCATTCCATTCCAGTTGGGGACTACAACGCTGACTTTCAAGGGGGGACCTCTATGAGTATCTGTATTTGTCTTCATCTTTTCGGTATTTTTTGCGGAATTCTGAACAGGGAGTTGCATAACTTTTGTTGTTTGAGGTTTTTTGTTTAACAAATCTTTGGCCCCTTGATGGGAGGGTTGTCTTTTAAGGCATTGTTGTAGAAGTGGGGCTTGGCTGTCCGGGGAAGCCAATAATGCCATCCTGAACCAGGCATTAGCCTGTATATGGGAATAATTATGGCTGGATGTTGCAACATCTTCAAACAATTTATAAGCGCCGGGTCGGTCTCCAGATTTTTCCAGGGCAGAAGCGAATGCATAACGCAGGATTCCATTTCCCGGGGTTTTTTGCAGATAAAATTCCAGTGTTTCATGTTCTGGTCTCTGGTTGGAATTCATCCGGGCAAGATTTTTTATGATCAAGGTCTGCAACCATTCACGGTCTTTTGGTTCCGTGATATCCAGGGTTTCTTCGTAAAGGTTATTGAGTCCGTGCAGGTCTCCCAGCTCAACAAGACATTCTATAGACAGCTCCCAGCAATCATGTCGGCGGAACCCCTCTTTTCTCACCTTGTCAAAACGTATCAATGCTTCTTTATATCTTTCTTCCCGTTTCATGATGAGCCCGTGTAAAAAGATATCCTCAGGGTGGTAATCAAACCGCTTGATTTCTTCCTGGATCAGGGTAAGTGCTTCATCCAGCTTTTCCAGTTGGAGTTTTTGGTGGGCCAGCTTGATTCTGAGGTCGGGCCAATTTGAAGCTTGTTTAAGAGCGGTTTCAAAAGCCGTTTCAGATTTTTCTGGAAGACCAAGAAAAGCATATACCTCTCCCATATAAATATATCCTTCAACGTCATTAGGGTTTATTTTTATCAATTTGCGACACTCCCTGAGGGCAGTCACCAGCTTACCCTGATCCGCGTCGGCGCGATCAAAACCCGGTGCGTGCCACACACCCTGGGTGAGTGAATCCATGTGGCGCATTTTTTCCTGCCAGGGCAGGGTCAGGGGATTTTTTGCAACGGATTTAAAAGATTCCAAACGGTAAACCGGAAACCGGGCGAGCATGACTTTCAGGAGTTTGTAGCGCAGGCCGGTGATTTCTTCCAGACGCTGGACATCCAGATCGGTGAAGCTCTTGATCAGGTATTTGGGTTTGTGGCGTAAAAGTCCACCCACAAAACTGTTGTAAAAACCTTCCAGATCCGGGGTGTCCCAGGGGCCGATCGTGTGATGCAGGAAGTTGTCGGACGCGGGTGAATCGGTCAGGTGATAAAGTTGTGAAAAAGTCCCCCAGACAAAAATCCGTTCACCGCTTTCACCGCGCATTTTCATCAGACGTTTGAGAATTTTCCCCAGCCGGGGCAGGTACAGGTACTGGTCAAACTTTTCGTAATGGACCAGGGTTTCAGGTTCTGTCGGACGCAGGTAATAAAAAGCCATGGTTTTTAGATTCCACGCCAGTAAAGCTGCGAAACCGGCAAGAATCATCGCTGCTTGCTCCAGAGCCAACACGGCATCCATCCCCAAACCACAGCCTAATGAAAGCAGGCCAAATAATGGCAGATAGTGATACCTGGAAAACGCTCGTTGGAAAATGATCATGCTAAACAGGGTCAGAGAAAAAGCAGACAACCAGATGCTTTGATTCTGCACGCAATAGGTTCCGAGTGGAATGAGACCCAGCCAGACAGGCAGGGCCTGCTTGAATAGTTGGCCGATTTCAAACAAAACGCTAAAATGCATGGTTTTGGTGCGGGTCAGTCTGAGAGTGGTGGCCATGCGGGTTTTCATTTGTTTGCGCGATAAGGCATCCCAGAACCCCATCTTCCATTCTGTCAGGTTGGAAAGTGCCATAACTCCTGCTGAAGCCAGGGCAAACTGGACCGAGGCCACTCCGCCGAACTCAACCCAGACTAAAGGTGCTAAAATACAGGTGAAAAGAGCGGTGGTGTATTTTGGGAGGGTGGCGAGGCCAAAACAGAGTCCTGCCAGGACCACCCACTCGGGTCCGGCTTGCAAAAAAGCCAGCCCGGAAAAGATAAAAGGAATATAAAATTGCTCGAAGTTGAAAGAGCCAGCTGTCAGGTCAGGAGAAGTGCCATAAAAGGAATAAAGCAGGCCTCCGGTGAAACTGGCCCAGGGGTTATGGGTGAAGTTCCACAAGGCACCATAGATAGCCAGCGAACCAGCGAGGTGGAAAGCGGTCTGCAGATGGCGGATGCGCTGAACGCCTCCCTCTTTGGAACCATAGAGCTTGTCCAGCAAGAGCATTTTCCACATCGGGATGCCGATGATTTGCAGATCCTTTTTCCACTGAAACCCTTGCGACGCAAAACGGGCCCGGTAAGTGTAGATGGCAAAATCATCATCCAGAGGAAAATCCTGAAAAGGCCTGCGAAACAGGATTGCGGCAAGGGAAATGATGACTAAAAATATCGGGGTCAGTGGGTCCATAGGTCCATGGTAATTTGGATGCGGAGAGCCGACACGGGTGGCTCTCTTACCCTCTATTAATCGGCAGATTTTCGAGGTTTCTTTAGCCTGTCGGCGAGTTGCCGGGGGCAGTAGCCGTGATATTCTTTCTCCTTAAAGCATCCTGAGTATAAAGAACGGGGTCTGGAGGAGCAACCATTCAATTTCAGCCTGGAACGGCCTATCGGCCAGCTTGCTTTTCCACGTGAGATTGAGGAAAATGACTGCAACATCAACGAATAAGGAGATTCAGATGCAAGATGATTTCGTCAAAGCTTTCAAGGATATTGAGAACAGGATTGGACTGCTCCGGAGGTTTCTTTGACGTTGATCAGAAAGTAAAAGATATTGCGCCCCTGGATGTGGAAATGGCTCAGTCCGGATTCTGGGACGATAATGAATCCGCTCAAAAAATTCTGCAGAAAAGGTCCGGCCTGCAACGTTCCATAGAACTCTGGAAGAACCTGGAAAAAGAAGGTGGAGACCTGGGTGCCCTGCTTGAGCTTTCTGCTGAGGAGGAGGATCCTTCCATGGATGAGGAGATCCAGTCTTCTTTAGCCCAGTTGCAGGAACAGGTGGCTCAGGCAGAATTGAAAGCCATGTTGTCTGGAACAAATGATTTTAACAATGCTTTCGTGGCTATTAATTCCGGGGCAGGGGGTACGGAGTCTCAGGACTGGGCGGAAATGCTTTTGCGGATGTACCTGCGCTGGGGAGATCGCAATGGTTATAAAACGGAAGTTCTGGATATGCAATATGGTGAGGAGGCGGGCATCAAAAGTGCCACGGTTCTGTTCACGGGAGACTATGCTTTTGGTTATTTGAAGGCGGAAATCGGAGTGCATCGCCTGGTGCGTATCTCCCCATACGATTCCAATAAAAGACGCCACACCTCGTTTGCATCTGTTTTTGCCTATCCTGAAGTTGATGAGGAGATTGATGTAGAAATCAAGGAAGAAGACCTGAAGACAGATGTCTATCGGGCTTCAGGACCGGGAGGGCAGGGAGTGAACACCACTGATTCCGCCGTCCGGTTGACGCATGTCCCGACAGGAATTGTGGTCCAATGCCAAAATGAACGGTCACAACATAAAAACAAGAATTCGGCACTGAAGGTTCTTAAATCCCGCCTGTATGAGTTGGAACAAGAAAAGCAGGGTGAGGAAAAAAAAGAAATGGAAAAACAAAAAAGAAAAATCGAATGGGGCAGTCAAATCCGCTCCTACGTTTTGCATCCTTACCGCCTGATCAAAGACCTGAGGACAAATGTGGAGTCAGGTAATGTGGATGCGGTGCTCGATGGAGACCTGCAACCTTTTATCCAGGCATTTTTGCGCTTCGATAAAACCGGTGCGGAGACAGGAAAGCAATGAAATCGGGGATTCAGCCTGCTTTAATCAATGACCCGTTTGGAGATCCCGGTCTGCTGGTACAGTTTCTTCTAGAAAAGCGGGCGCTGTTGTTTGACCTGGGTGACTTGTCCGCTGTATCGAACGGAACCCTTCTCAAAGTTTCCCATGTTTTTGTCAGCCACACCCATATTGACCACTTCATCGGTTTCGACCGGTTGTTGAGAACATTTTTTGGTCGGGAAAAAACACTGACAATTTTCGGTCCGGAAAATATTATTCAAAATGTGGCAGGCAAGTTGGCCGGGTTCACCTGGAATCTGGTTGAACTGTATTCTGAATCTCTCACCATAGAAGTAGTTGAAGTACGCCAAAGTGATTTGCTGAAAGGCACCTTTCGAGCGATCGACAGGTTTAAACTTTGTGACGAAAGACAAGAGCCTTTTGAGAAGGGTGGGCTGATTATTGACAATCCTGCTTTCTCTGTTCGCACGGCGATACTGGAACATCGGGTGCCCTGCCTGGGGTTTGCGCTACAAGAAAAGCCTCATATTAATATCAACAAAGACAAATTGCAGTCCATGAAGGCCGAACCTGGGCCTTGGCTGAATGAATTGAAGCAGAGTGTATTGAGAAGTGATTCGGACTCCACACTCATAGCGGTACCGCTTAGGGAGCCTGCAGGCTCGGAAGGTTCTCAAGATATTCCCCTGGGCCAGCTTAAGAGCGATTTGGTCGAGGTCTTTCCGGGGCAAAAAATTGGTTATGTGGTGGATACAGTTTTTAACGATCGCAATAGAAAGAAGATTGTGGAACTGGTAGAATCGGCTGATGTCTTTTTCTGTGAATCGCCTTTTCTGGCTGACGAAGAAGCGAGAGGTCAGGAAAGATGTCATTTGACTTCCCGGCAGGCTGGGATCCTGGCGCGAGAAGCCGGTGTGAAACAGCTTTGTGTATTTCACTTTTCCCGAAGGCATATGCCTCATCTTGAACGATTTCAGAAGGAAGCTGAAGATGCTTTTCGAGGAAGCATGGAAACGCAGACCCTCACCACAAAATAATAAACCCCGTTTCCGTTAGGTCTTCCCAAGGCTTCTTATCTTGTTACCGAAAGGAAATTAATGTTAGAGAAATCTCCTGAAGAATACCCCAGACCTTCTGTGCTGGTCCAATTCTTCATTCGCCTTTGGCAAATTGTCTTTCCCGGTTCTAAAAACTACTGGCAGAAACGCTATGCGACTGGAGGAAACTCAGGAAAAGGTTCCTATGGAAAAAACGCCGAATTCAAAGCCGAAGTATTAAATAAGTTTGTCCGAGACAATCACATCAGTTCTATTACTGAATATGGGTGCGGGGATGGGAATCAACTGACATATGCTGATTATCCTCAATATCTGGGGCTGGATATAACTGAGCAAGCGGTAAAACGCTGTGCGGCTTTGTTCGCAAATGACCCGTCAAAACGTTTTTCTTTATACGATCCTGCTGAGTTTGAAACAAACTGTGAAGATTTTGCGGCCGAACTGGTCCTTTCTCTGGATGTCATTTTTCACCTTGTCGAAGATGATGTGTACCGTAAATACCTTGAGAATGTTTTTAATTCTTCCAAAAAATACGTTGTAATTTATTCGTCAGATGAGGAAGTAAACAGTTTGTTGCATTCCCGGCATATGCTGCATAGAAAATTTACGCGTGACATTGCGGAGTGGTTTCCAACCTGGGAACTAAAAGAAGTTATTAAGAGCAGAATACCTCAGAACCAACCGGAAGGCAGGGAACCCTCCATTGATTTTTTTATTTATCAATCCTGTTAATGGCTGAATTGGTCGCTCACCTTACAAAACTCTAAAAAACCCTTCTGATGATTTGGATTGATTTGGGATTACTGGGAATCACTGGCTACCGCATGGTGGGTGCGTTAAAAGCCGTTTTCACGCTGGCAGAAAAACTGGCCCTGGCACTTCTGTTTGCGTTGGGATTGAAGAGCTTGATTCTGTTTTTCCTGATTCGGGTGGGAGTTCGCCCTTATGCGAGCATCCAGATCGGGGCTGTTGTATTGGTGCTTATCCTGACATTATTGCTGACTCGATCTGTGACGGAGTCTGCTCCTGTTGTATCCTCGCCAGCTGCGGAATGGACAACAGTTTTGGCTTGCCTGCTGATTGGGGCACTTTTTTTGTTCAGTCTGGTGAATGCCTGGTTTTTTCCTATCACAGAATCGGACGCCGCTTGGTATCAGGTTAAAGGTTTATCTTTTTTGCATGAGGTCCGGTTCGATTCAGAATGGATCGTGCCCCAGCTCAGGCAGTATCCGCCTTTTGTGCCACTTTTGTTTTCCTGGCTCATTGCTTTTGGCATTGAGTCTATGCGAATGATTTTTCCGTTTTTTTACCTGGCACTGAACATTATTTTTTATTGCCGGGTGCGGGAGTTCACCGGGAACTCCAAAATGGCCGCCATGCTGACGCTTGTGTTGGGAACGACCCCGTATATCTGGTGGCATGGAGTCCTGCCTTTTCTGGATTTATGTGCTGCTGTGTTTTATTCGGCAGGGGCTCTGTACTGGTTTTTCTGGATGGAAGGCGTGGATCAGGAAAAGGCAAGACGCCGGACACTGGCTTTTTTGAGCGGCCTGTTTTTTGGCTTATCCACCTGGGTTCGCCTGGAGTTTTTGCTCTACTGCCTGATTCCCATCGCGCTGACCCTTTGCGCTGAAGGCGCGAAGGATGGAGGAAGAGACCGAAAAGCATTCCTGCTCTTTTTTCTCCCACTACTGACTTTCCCGACCATCTGGTTTTTGAATCTGGCCTCTTTCGATTTTTCTATCTCGGGAAGCGTTAAGCTGGTAGGGCTTGCCGGTGTGTTTGCCTGGATTATTGTTCTGGCGTTTATAGTTGGAAGCTGGAAGTTGCAGGTTTCCACATTAATCAAGGCAGGAATTTTGGCAGGAATAGTGTTTATTATTTTCATTTCTATGGATAATTCAGGGCTGGTCCCGGGCTGGAAAAAGCTCGCCATCACGTTTTACAGATCCTTGACCATACATGGTTTCTATCTGTTTACAGCGTTTCTTGCGGTTTTTATTTTTCTTAGCAGGCTAAAAAATATCCCCCGCCTCAATAAATTATTTGGCCTGTTCCTGGTATTCTATCCGCTTATTCATTTTGCCATCTTTTCCTATTCCCCTCCGAAGTGGGGAACTTTTGGGGAATATGTCAGTGCCACGTTTATCCACCCTGGCAACTTGGTTAACCTTTCCGATACCCGAGGGGTGTTGTCGATGTATCCTCTCCTCCTGTTTTTTATTGCCAGTATTCCTGCTGTTCGGCGAGGGTTTGACGATGTCTAAAAAAAAGTGGGTGCAGAATGTGATATGGGGAGTGGTGTTTCTTAATCTGGTTGTCATTGTTCGGATTTTTATTATTCCACGCGCACATTTTATAACCGGTCATTTTCAGGAGCACCGGGATGCATTGTGGGAATCTTCAGGACCGCTTGACATGCCCAACCAATACATCAATACCTACCGGATAATGAAGCAGGTGCGGGAGATAGCAAGTGAGGAATCACTTCTTCTTCTACCTCCGGATGATTGGGAGTTTGGTTCGCCCCGTTCGGCTGTGATTCAGACGTTATATCCGCGCAAGATCTACTTTTCAGGGGACGAAGGATTCGATAAAAAACTTTCACAGGCTTTCAGCTTGAAGAATGCCTATGTAGTGTTTAATGAGCGGTGGGGAAAAGGGTTATGCGAAAAACGACCGGTGAAGCATTTGGGAGAGCAAGGGTTCGGGATTTGCCGAATCGGTAAAAATTGAATAGACAACAGATCAGGGAGTTGTAGGGCGTGTTGTTCCTGTGCCGGTAAAAAGGTTGCGGAAACATAGGGAAATGATAATGGCGCAGATTAAAATGAAACACCGATCTAGAAGGGTAGCCAACATCCCGGTCTGAAAACCTGCACCCAGTAGCTGGGAGTACATTCCGATGATCAACTCGCGGGTTCCGATGTCGCTGTGAATAATGGGAATGGCGGAGACGAAGGGCAGCAGAGTGACAAAGAGCAGGCAATATCCGAAGGGAATGTTGAGGGCCAGGGCCTTGCAGACAAGGAAAAACCTCAGGGCACCCAAGCCGACAAGGAAGGTGTTGTGAGCACAAAGAAGATAGAACAGCTTCTTGTTTTTCAGTATCCGGTAAAGTGAATTGATAGCCCGGATCAGCGCATTAAGGAATTTGTTTGATCGATGCTGTAAGTCTAAAGTTTTGGAAAAAACTAGAATCAGTAACGTCGCCACTGAAAAGTAACCAAGGGTTAAGGGAATAAAGGCCCCCTTATGTGAGACCATGAGGGTTGCGGATACTATCAGGCCGCACAGGGCGTTGACGAAAAAAGAAATCAAATGATCGGCACCCTGGGAGCCTGCAAAAGACATGAAGGGGAACTCATAGCGTCGTTTCAAATAATTCGAGGTGAAAAGAGAGCCCGCTTTGAAGAAAAAGTTGTTGAGGGATGTGGTGATGGAGGAGAGGCCAAGGACCTCGCTGTTTTTAAGTTGGATATTATATGACCCGGCCAGGGCTTTTAATTTTGAGGCGTTGGTAATAATTGATGCGATAACAACTGCAGTGATAAGAAAAAACTGCCCTGCGGAAATTTCTCTCAGGGCAAGCAGATCATCCCGGTGTTTGGCGACCTGCGAGCCCAGCAGAAAAATCAGTATCCCTGTGACCGCTAATTTGAAAAGATTGTTCAGTCTTGAAGACATATTGAGTGCTGAAGAAAATTTAAATTCATCTGTTTTTTTCGATGCATTGCTGGTAAATTTTTAGAAAGTTTCGGCCTGATTGTTCCCATGAATAGTCAGCGCGTACCAACTCCAGAGCATTTTTGACCAGTTGTTCTCTTAGAGGTTTGTCTTGGGTCAGTGTTAACACTTTGTCGGCAATGGCCTGGGGATTTTTTTCGGGAATAAGCAGGCCGCTAAATCCATCACGGACAACATCTTTGATCCCACCCACATCGGATGCGATAACCGGTGTTCCGGAAGCCATGGCTTCCAGGAAGACGACTCCTTGTCCTTCGGTGTCCCCATCGGGGGTGACAACGGAAGGGCCGATAAAAATATCGGCTGTAGCGAACCAGTCCCGGAGTTCTTTTCCGGCTTTTCCATCGGTTAAGAAAACGGAGGATGTCAGGTTGAGTTCTCGAATACGTTTTTCCAATTGGGTTTTCTGCGGACCAAAACCAATAATAGCCAGCCTGGCTGAGGGTATTTCTTTGAGAATAAGAGGCATGGCTTCAACCAAATATTTGAATCCCTTTTTTTCGGCTAGTCGTCCAACTCCCAGCAATAAGAGGTTTTCTTTTCCAATTGAGTCTTTGATTTTCTCATTATAGTTGTCCGGATGGAATTGTCCCAAATTCACTCCCATTGGGACAACCTCAACGGTGGTTTTCTTAAAAGACTTTAAAACCTGATTTCGGGTGGCCTGACTGTTTACGGTGCAAAGCGTTGAATGTTTCAGCGCAAACTTGATCAGGCTTGGGACCACAGGTAGTCCTTTGAAAGAATAGACATCCCCGCCGTGGGCGGTAAGGAGATAGGGGATGCCCCTGAGGAGTTTTATCAGGCCACAGAAAAATCCTTGGGGAATCAGCCAGTGACAATGGATGAGGTCAAATCGGGTTTCTCCGGTTATCTTAATCAGACGAAAAAACAGAATGATCAGAAAAAAAGGGAGTTGCAACCGGGCAAGCCAGCTGGATTTGAGTTTTGGAATAATTCCTCCGTCGTAGCAAAGATTTTGCAGGTGCCTGGGGTAGAAGTAGGGAAAGCGAATGATTTCCATTTTGCCCCAGGTTTCCCGTTCTTTGGCTCCCGGAGCGTGCGGGGCAAGAACCTGGATGTCAATCTCATCGGAAAGGTTTTGGCAAAGGTCATGGACAAAACGGGGCTCCTGATCATTTTCCCATTTTGGGAAAGTGGTTGCGATAACAAGAACTCGAAGTTTGCCGGAAGAATTATCTGTCATGAGGGTTTGTCAATTTGAGGCAAGGGAGACAACGTGGCTTATTTATCCATCTCGCCCTTTTTGATTCTTACTTGGATATCTTCCAGAAGTTGCCGGTTCACGGCGATGAGTTCAGCGGAAATTCCCATCATAATAACTTGAAACCCGACAATAAGTAGAATGGCGGATAAGATCAGCGATTGGATATGCCCTTCGGTTTGTCCTTGTATAAAGAAAAAGAGGTACCTGCAACCAATGGCGAAGCCCAGCAGGAATGTGGTGCCCCCGGCAATGCTGAAAAGTTTCAAGGGGCGGTGCATCGAATAAACTTTGAGCATGGTGACTAGGGACCGGCGCAGATAAATCTGGATGCTGGGGAACAACCTCGACTCGCGCAATTTTTTGTTGGTTCGGACCGGGATATGCTCAATAGCCAGATTCTTTTTTCCTGCGCTGATTATGGTTTCAACGGTGTAGGTAAAGTCGGAGACGACATTCATTTGAAGCGCGGCCTCCCTGCTGTAGGCGCGAAACCCACTGGTTGCATCGGGGATGGCCGTCCCGGAAAGTTGTCCCACTATCCAACTGCCAAATTTCTGCAAAAATATTTTAATTGGTGAAAAGTGGCGAATGGTTTCGACTTGCCTATTGCCGATCACGATATCGGCCTTCTTATTCAGGATAGGCTGTATGAGTTTTGCAATATCCCCACCAAAGTACTGGTTGTCGGCATCGGTATTGACGATGATATCTGCTCCCAGTTTAAGAGCATGGTTCATGCCGTATATAAATGCTTTTGCCAGACCCTTATTGTTGGTAAATTTTAAAATATGATTGACGTTGTGTTTCTGTGCGACCTCCACCGTTTTGTCAGTACTGCCATCATCAATCACAAGTGTTTCAATGCAGTCAATGCCGTCAATTTTCTCGGGCAGATCCTTAAGTGTGATGGGGAGGGAGGCCTCTTCGTTCAGGCAGGGAATTTGGATGATGAGTTTCACGATGGATGATTAGCCCTGTTTTTCAGCAATGCGCCGGTAAACATGGACTCTCTCGGACGAGGTGGGCGATCGAAACCGGTGTATTTGAATATCGTAAGAATTATTGATTCGTTTAACCGGAGCGTTTAGAACAATTTTCTCATAATTAGCGGCGGAAAAAATAGTATTGAGCTTTTCCTTTAGCTCTAGAATAACTTCGTTGGGATGAGGATTTCTCTGGTTTCCCCTCAGAACAATCCAGTCAGGCCGACTTCGGAAATTCAGGTCTTTGTCATGGATCATCTTCAGCTCTGTTAGCAAAGCCAAAGTTTCCGATTCGTTATCAATATAGCATGTTTCCCCTTTTTTCCCATGCGTTTCGAAAAATCGTACCAATTCATCCAGAGGTCCCTGGTAGCGATGGGCCAGTTCCTGAAAGTATAGATAAAATACGGAATTCAGATTCGTTTCCCTCAGGAAAGTCTTGGCGGCATTCTGGCTGTAATCAGTTGCCTTAAATTTGTCGGGGTTATTTCTGACTATTTGTTTCAAAGGAAGAAGGGGGCCTACGTGAACAAGATTTGTGAAAATTAGAACCAACAGGAGAATGGATTGCCAGGCAACAGATTTCTCAAATAAATGAAACACCACCATGGCTAGAAGAATAAATAATATGGGAATGCAGGCGGCGATATATTGCATGAGCGGAATCGAGTGTAGAGAAGCAGTGATGAGAACCGACATGGAACAGAGCAACAGAAGAGAAACCTGAAACCGCTGATTCTTCAAAAATAAAATGAATAAAAAGGGCGCAAGAATAAAAGGAAAAATATAATTATTAATCTGGAATAAAAACGCGAAGAAATGCTTAGGAAAACGCCACCACGATGTGTCAATCAATGAGCTGGCGGAAGTATAAAACCCGGATAGCTTGCTCATCAAGGCAGGAATGGTGACCAGCCATGGAAGACAGAGCAGGCCTGTAATAATTGCCGACCCCGTTACTTTAGTCAGGTTGCTGTTTGTGACACGGTTCCTGAAAATATACAGGTGGATCAGCATTCCCATTATTACTCCGGCGAACTCAACGTACATGGTGTGGAAATAAATGATCGATACTAATGTAAGGGGTACGGGATTCCACTTTGCTTTGTCAAAAATGGTGATATAGAATCTCAGTAAAAGCGGAGTCAGCAGTATGGGAATGGCAATGTAGCGTGCAGTGCGAAAATAGAGCAGGGCAGGAACAGAAGTTGCGAGTAACAGGGATGCCATGAAGGCGATAGTTTTCCGGTTGGTCCATCGTAAAGTAAAACTGTAAAGGCTCCAAATTGAAAAAACTCCTAGAAGCGCAAAGGGAAGCCTGGCCGAAAAGGTGTTTTGCCCAAATAACTGGAGCGAAATGGATTGAAGGTAGTAAGGAGCCCAGGTCCGATACAGAAAGATACCACCAAAAGCATCTCCTTCGCGCATCGTGTAGTGGGTGCCATCGGAATGTTTTGGATAGCCATATTTAAGAATCGTGGTGGATATGAAGGTGTCAGCACCTTCATCCACCTGTAACACAGTGTCGTCCAGTCCTGTGAAAATCAGAAGAAACGCAAAGGGAATGAGAAAAATTAAGGCAAGATGGGTTTTTAGGAAATTTTGGATGAGGGCCACTTTGGAAAACCGTTGAAGAAATCCGGTTAGATCCACTCTATTATACTTGAGAGGGGTGTGCCCCGGATATAAAAGTTTGGTTGCTGTGGATATTTGATCTTTCATGGCCGGAAGATAATGCGGTTAGCTCCGAGTAATCCCTATGGTATGATCCTTTTTGCCTACTAGGATTTATCGGCATTTGAGGATTTGATATTAGCCTTAATTGGGTTGTGAAATGGAGAGTCCTGACATTTCAGTGGTTGTATTAGCCTATCGAAGCGCTTCCACGATTGAAGGGTTTGTGGCCTCTCTGGTCACTTCGCTGGACGAGGAGAAGATAGGCTGGGAGATCATCCTTGTCGGTAATTATTTTGAGGGAACGGGTGATCAGACGGCGAAAGTAGTTCAGAGGATTTCAGACGGCAATCCGCGCATAAAACCGGTGGTTCACGTTAAAGAAGGCATGATGGGGTGGGATATGAAGTCTGGCCTACGGGCCGCAACGGGAAAAAAAATAGCTGTTATTGACGGAGATGGGCAAATGCCATGCACGGATGTGATCCGTGTTTATAATCTTATGGTTGAGAAGGGATACGATCTCGTCAAAACAGTTCGGATCAAAAGGAGCGATGGTTTGTATCGAATGTCCATATCTACCGTTTACAACCTGCTATTTAAAATGATGTTTCCGGGGATTAATGCCTGGGATATAAACTCCAAACCTAAAATAATGACGCGGGAACTATATCAGAAGATGAACCTGGAATCCAACGGTTGGTTTATTGATGCTGAAATCATGATAATAGCCCGGCGCTTGAAAATGGGGATTGGAGAAATAGAAACCACTTTTCACAGTATTGATTCTCGTCCTTCTTTTGTAAAACCCCTCGCCATTCTGGAATTTTTAGCAAACCTGATCTGGTATCGCATTAAAGAGTTTGGGGCGAAGTAATACCCTGTAAACAGAGATTCTCTGGAGATGCCTGAATGAAACTTTTGATCACAGGTGCATCGAGTGCTTTGGCCTCCAGGTTGGTGGCCTTGTTGCTCGAAAGAGGGAAGTTCTCGTTCCGTCTTCTGGAGCATCGTTCTCCAGTCAGAATGGAATCGTGCGAGACTGTTTCCGGAGACATGACGGACTTGGAATCTTTGGACCGTGCATGCCATGGGATGGATGGGGTCCTGCATTTGGCAGCACTGACGCACTCCTGCAACAATGCTGAATATTTCCAAGTGAATCGAGAGGGGACTCGAAACCTTATAGACGCTTGCAAGAAGAATGATGTCCGAAGGTTTATTTTTGTCAGTTCCGCTGCCGCCGTTGGAGATGGCGGGGCCTATGGTTTGAGCAAACTGGAGTCAGAGGAACTGGTTTGCGATTCAGGGCTTCAATGGATTATTTTAAGACCCTCAGAAGTCTATGGGCCCGAGATGAAAGAAGGAATTGGCAACCTGATTTCCTGGGTCAAGAATTTAAAATACATTCCTGTTATCGGAAATGGCTCTTACTGCTTGAGCCCGGTTTATATTGATGATGTGGTGGAGGCAATGGCGCAGGTAGTGATGAACCCCAATTTGACAAGCCGGAAATTAAATTTATGCGGTCCGGAAATAATGCCATTTGGAGAAGTAATAGATCGATTGTCACGCTATTTGGGATTGCGCAGGAATAAGATATTTATTCCCGTCTGGATTGCCGGGTTGGCAGTATCGCTGGCGTCATTAGTGAAACTTGGTTCTTTTACACCGGATCAAATTTCCCGTTTATTATGCGGGAAGGATCAAGGTATTAGCCAGACCGCAACGTCGCTTTCTTATTCCCCCCGAAAACTGGAAGAGGGCTTGAGAGAGTATTTGTAGGAAAAACTTCCGGACTATTCTATTTTTTCCCCAGTGATTACAAATTGACCGCCTAGCGGGAGCCAGCCTAAATAAGGGTCGAGAACATTTAAATATGCCAGGGCCTTTGGAAAAAAAGTGGTGTAGGTCACTTGGATATTTGAAAGCGAAACTTCCAGCATATTTTTTTTCATCCAGCCTGGGTAAATTAAAACCGCATCCCGATCAAAAATACAATCGTTGACTATTTTTTTTGTGAAAGGATTTATGGGATTGTGTTCCCAGATTGCTATTTTCCCCCCGGGTTTAAGAAGAACGGAGAGATCTTTTAAAATATTCTTATGCTCATCATGAGGAATATGGTGAAAAACTCCAGCAGAGAAAATCAGGTCGTACTGTGTGAGTTTCCAGTTTTCAGAGTGGAGATTATGAAAGATTGAGCTTTCTGAGAAATGGGATCGAGCTTGATTAATGGATTCCTCAGACTTGTCAACACCTGTGTATGACACGTGTGGAAAAAACTGTTTAGCCGATTCATATAAATTCCCTATCCCGCATCCAAAGTCCAGCAGGTTGAAATGGCACTGGACTAAATCAGGGAAGAGTTCTTGAAGTTTTAACAGCTTGGCCTTTATCAGGCTGCTTGCGTCATACCCCGTAATGCGAAGGACATCATTTACATGATTGTTATAATTTTTAGAATAGGGGTCGAACGCTTTGGGCATGAAAAAATATCATAAGGAGTTATAAAGGTTGATATATTGGCTCATGATATTTCCCCAGTCAAATTTTTCCTTGATAAGGCTTTTAATTTTAATTCCCATTTGCTTTCTTAGCTTGTCATCCTGTAATAAATGAATGCGGTCGCTGATTGCCTTTGGATCGGAAGATGTCAGATAGCCTGTTTCTCCTTCAATGACGATATCCCGGGCTATACCCACCGGAGTGGCAATAATCGGCAGGCCGTGGGCCCCGGCCTCGATGAGTGGTTGTCCAAAATTTTCGAATTCTGAAGGATATACGAACAAATCCGCCATTTCATAAAGCGTCTTTAATTCTTCCTGAGACTTCCTTCCGGTAAAAGTTACTTTGCTGTTTAAGTTGAGCTTTTCTGTGAGTTCTTTTAATTCTTTTATGTAACCGGATCGTGTGACACTGCTGGTTTTCTCTTCTCCTCCGGCGATGGTTAAATGGAAGGGGATGGTTAACTTTTCAACTGCCTGCAATAACAGTTCGAGGCGTCTTACCCTGGCGATCCGACCGACAAACAGGAGTTGCAGAGTGTCAGTAGACATTTTCTCCTTAAGGATATTGTCTACCTTGGCACCCATTGGAATGACGTGAATTTTATCTTTAGAGATTCCAAATTCCAATGCATCTTCATATTCAAATTTTGAGGAAACGATGATGGCTTGGGCTCTTTTTGCGGAAGTTTTAAATGTTACCCAATCGTAAGCATGATAAGGAATTCGCTGAAAAAAAGAGGGGAGATAGTTTTTGAATCCGAGAAGGGAGCCGTGGGTATTTAAGATGAAAGGTTTGCTCTTTAAGAGTGCAAAAAAAAACCGCTGTCGGTTTGAAAATTGCGGTAATTATGGCTGTGTAAGATATCAAAATCCTTGAAATAAGAAAGCATGCCCGCACTCACGCAGTAACGCATGATTTTAAACTGGTGAGGAAACCTGAACACGTTTACTCGCTCATATTTTTCATGATGAGCAAGGCCGGGATCAACATCGGAGTAGGTGGTAAAAACCGGGGAGTGAATGCCTCTTTCTTCAAGACGGTTGGAGATTTGAAAAGCCTGATTAGTCGGGCCGCAAATATAGGGTAAAAAGGTTTCTATGGTACGTAAGATTTTCAAATCTGCTCCAGACTGGAAGAGCCTGTTTGCCAGGGGGGTTGGTGGATTTTCTTTTCCAGTGCTTTCTTTTCGTGATCTAAAATACCAATATGTTGAGTCAGGGTGCGCATTTGTTTGGTCAAGGCGGAAATGCGAATAGAAAAGTGCAGGCAAATGACCATGAGAAATAAGAGCCCGAAAAAGAATAACGTAGAGGTAAATAAAGTGGCCCCTACCAGCCCTGAAACCCACGTTAAAGCACCTTCTGAAACTGAAAGGATAAGCATCAAGGTTCCGGTGACCAGCCAGCCCATTGAGTATTCTTCGCTCAAGTGCTTTCTTCGAACCAGTTCAAAAACGTATGCGACCAGAAATACACATATCAAAATTGAGATTACTTGAATTCGGGGGGGCATGGGTTACCTCTTTGGAGATTTTCTTAAAAGGGTTACAAAAATGGAAAGGAACATTTTAAAAACATAGTAAATCGTTTTGTGCCCATGGTGCATGGATTCTTTATTTGGGCTGGCGTGCATGGTTACCGGGACCTCTTTTATTTTAAATCCACAGCGGTTCATCAAAATGATAAAGTCCGCATCCGGATAATCCGGGGGATAGTTGTCGCTTGCGATAAACTCAATGGCCCGTCTCTTCAACGCCTGAAATCCTGAAGTAGGGTCGGTTACCTTTTGTCCGCAAAAAAGAGAAGCGATGTTGCCAAATAACAACATTCCTGCATGGCGAGCCAGGGAAGTTTTATAGGAGGCCCTGCTCAGAAAACGGGAGCCGATTACCACATCGCGGTTTTCCTTTTGGACTTCTTCGAGCAGATCTTTAATGTTTGCCGGATCATGCTGACCATCGGAATCCATTTGTACCACGATGGAAAAATTATTTTTTACGGCATATAAAAATCCCGTTTGCAGTGCGACCCCATAGCCTGAATTATAAGGCAGGGAAATGACTTCGGCGTTGTGTTCCAGCGCTACTTTTTCTGTGTTGTCTGAAGAGCCATCATTGATAACCAATATGGGAATTCCTGGTGACTGTTTTTGGATACCATTGAGAACCGCGCCTATATTTTTTTCCTCATTATAGGCCGGAATGATGATCAGAACTTTGGGTTGTTTGGTCAAGGGCTCCTGGCATGAAAAGGTTTCCGCTACATCATCTTGCTGGATAACCACCGACTCTCTTGGTGGTAGTGTCTGGGATTTGAAAGGACTAAGGGTTTTCATTCACAGGGGGTCTTTCAAATAGACACGTGATGAAAAATCATCTTTGAGCCAGCCAGATACGTTCGGGATTCTTTATAACCATTATGCAAAATTAGCTCACGAACCAGGGCCGAACCGTTTAATAAATGGGGTTCTCAACTAATAAAACGGTTTTTACGGAAACAAACTTGACCCATAATCCAAGTATATTTTATATGAAATATAACCCCTTGTAAATACATGGGTTGTGTGTTTAGGGTGATCTTGAGGTTGCTTGGAATATTAGGCAGAAGGGTTCTGTGGGTTCAACAGCTCGAAGGAGGCACGGATGCGTGCTGAAAGTACCCGTAATAGGGGCATAAGGGCTTCGGGATTGGTTATTTCCATGGAGTGAAAACATTCCTGGGTAATCATGGATACTTTGCTTTTTTCCAGGGCGGTAATGGTTGCCGATCGGGGTTGGTTGTCAATAATTCCCATTTCCCCGAAAATATCTTTTTCCTTGAGAGTGCCTATGACCTGTTTTTCCCCATTACATAGCCTGGACACTTCAAACTTGCCTTCCTCAACGAGATAAGCGCAATCACTTGGACTGCCTGCCTCGAACACAACTTCTCCAGATTCAAAGTATAGAGTTTCCATGTTTCTATTCTCCTTTTATGTCGTAATAATCGGATACCGTGGTTCTGATTTCCGGGCTTCCCTTTCTCGAAGGCTCGGCCTTGTTTAACCTGGTTATTGTGGTTCTCAGTCTTTCCGTTAACGATTTAATCAGGCTGACCGTAAAATGCGGATGGAATTTTTTCATGTAATCGAACCGGGATCTTTCGACGATCATGCATCGGGTATTTTTCATGGCTATAGCTGTCGCGGACCGGGGGTATTTATCGATCAGGCTCATTTCCCCAAACAGGTCCTTTTTGCCCAGTTGGCGGACAAGAAACCGGTTGCCCTGGGAGTCTTCTCTGTAGATCCCGACCTTGCCGGATTCAATGATATAGGCGCAGTTGCTGGATTGGCCTTCTAGAAAGATGATTTCATCTTTATTAAAAGTTATAAAGTGATGATCCATGATGACCTAACCTTTTCCCGAGGGCATTGCCAATGTGTTATCGCTCCGGGATTTTTGGCCTTTCAGTTTATCCTTCAACAACTTTGTGGTTTGACGCAATCGTTGCGATAAAACCCCCAGAAGTGGATTTAGTGTCAAAGGTTCGTTCTCAATTAAATAGTGAAGCGTCTTTGGGGCGATGACTGATAACTGACAGTCTTCAAGAGCAAATGCCGTAGCGGTGCGAACTTCCTCATCGATCAAGGCCATTTCTCCGAAAATGGCATTCGCATCCAATATCGCCAGGACCTTGTGCTTCCCATGAATATTTTTCCCCGATATAATCGCGACCCTTCCCTTGTCAATCATGTAGGCACAATCGCCCGGACTGCCTTCGGTGAAGATCAAATCATATTTTTTGTAATGAACCTTTTTCATGGAAACTCACCGTCCTTTTGTTAAAAAAAGCTTTTCCTCATTCAAAGTTGCTCAATGGTGTGACGTCCGTCTGTGCTGAAAATTTATATCCCAGCTTCAGATATTTCATCGTTTCTCTTAGCCTGCTGATCAGAATCTTTAAGATTGGCAGCAGGGCTTCCGGATTTTCCTGGACCAGGGCGTCAAAGGTTTGAGGGGTCAAAACATAAACTACCGAATCTTCCCGAGCTCGTGCCGTGGCTGAACGCGGCAAACCGTCAATCAGACCCATTTCTCCAAAAATTTCGTTCTCGCCCAGAACTCCCATTACTTTCTGTCCATTGCCTGTATTTTCCAGAATCTCTATGGAACCCAGGCCAATTATATAAGCGTTGTTGCTTGGGTTGCCTTCGTGGAAAATAACTTCGCCTTTATTTAAGTTTTTTCTTAGATTCATCGCTCTCACCTGAACTTAATTAATCGTTGATCTGCACTTCTACTACTATACAAGCAATAAACGGGCCAAAAGTGGTTGATAAAAGGCTATTTTTGCTAAGTATGTGTAAATAAGGAGTTTATAATATATTAAATTATTATAATATTTCATCTATCCCGAAAAACAGATGAAATATTACATATTATGCCTAATAGTGTGCGATATTTTATAAATTTAGGAGGGCTATGCCTGATTGATGGATTCAATCAATTGATTGAGCCTGCCAAATGAAGATTTATCAAAATGGAAGGACAGGCGGGGTAGTTCAGGATATTCATTATTCCGTAGTTCCTGCTTATGGGGAGGGGTGGACTGCAGAGAGCCTTTCACAATAATATCCTGAAATTCTGTATTTAATCCTTTAACCAGATCAGAGGCAAGGGGTTTGGTGAGTCTCAGCACGGTCAGGCCTCCGACATAGCGAAGGGAGTGGAAGACTTTATAATAGTTGAGAATCCGGTCTACAGCCTCCTGGGCCGAGCGGGCTCTGTATACCAGGTTCAAGTCATTTTTGCAGGCGAATCCCTGTTCAACCATAACCGAACTTATAAAGTCCATCCAACGATCCCAGTAGTTGTCATCTTTATGATCCAGAAGGACAATAGGGCGGGGCATGCACTTCCCGGTTTGAAACAGGGTGAGGTTCTCGAATCCTTCATCCAGAGTTCCAAGCCCTCCCGGCAATAGGACGGTAGCAGAAGATTCCTTGATGAACATAAGTTTGCGGGTAAAAAAATACTTAAATTCCATAAGGTGGGGGTCGTTATCAATATACGGATTGGCCGGTTGCTCCGAAGGCAGTTTGATATTTAGCCCGAAGCTTTCTTCCCGCCCAGCGCCTCGGTTTGCCGCCTCCATAATTCCTCCTCCTGCCCCGGTTATGACCTGAAACTTCTGACGGACCAACCCCTGTGCAAGCTCCATTGCCAGTTTATAGTCGGGGTGGGAATCGCTGATTCTGCTGGAACCAAAAACCGCGACCTTGCGCTTGCCACGAAGCGGCAAAAACAGGGTTAGGGATTCACGCAGTTCCTGCAACGTTTTATGGATCAGCTTATGATCGCCAAGGTCCGGGTTTTCCCTGCCTATAAGTGCAAGGTCAGTAAATATTTCTTCAAACATTCCCGCTTTGGCACCAGGGGCCATCAGTTGTGAAAGTTCCCGGATCAAAGCCTCAACACGGGGATGATCAAGTTTTTTGCTGTTACGACCCATATTTTTTCCTTTCCCAAACAGGATGCGGCGGATTAAAAGGTTCTTGCAGATTCTAAAACAAAAAATAGTGGAAGCAAATATTTTCATACACTGACCAGACTTGATACAATCAATCTGCGGCCAGCGTGACGACTAGTCCGCGCACTGCATAAAAGTTGTACACCCCAGTCTCCCTTTAAAAGAGAGGTCCATTGAAGTTCCCTCTTCTACAGAGGGGTAAACTGGGCAAAGGTTCGTTGAGGCGAGAACAACTCTCTGTTAGCCAGATAGAATTTGTGCACATTGGCCCCACGCCGAGTGGAGGAATTTATTATGAACGATAAAGTGCTTATTATTGCTATTTTCAGCCTGCTGGGGATTGGTATTCTCTCTGTGCTTTTCATTGCTGTGCCATGGTTGGTGAACTACGCCCTGCCAAACTGGAGGGAATCGCTTGTGGATAGCGGGATTGTAATGGTAGCTGTGGCTCTTTTTGTGTATGGATTTTATATGAATACCAAAATACATAAATAAGCGGGTGCCCTTTTATGGATGAGAAAAAACTGATATTCATAATTGCCGGCATCCTGATTCTTGGTTTTCTTTCTCTGTTCATTATAATCGTTCCCTGGTCTAGCTGGGGACGGCAGCCGGACTGGGAAGCAGTGGCTATTGATAACCTCCTTATGGGTCTGGTTGGTGCCGCGATTGCTTACGGAATTTATATAGGCTCAAAAACCATGTAGCCCCTTAGTACCCCTTCGTGCCCCGAAGGGGTATCACGCTGGTGCCGAGTGGCCCGCTCCCGTGGGAGGAAACTCTTTACTCGCCAGCGAAAGCTATTGCACATTGGCCCCACGCCGAGTGGTTCTGAAAAAGACCAAAGCAAAAATCCCCAGGCTGATCAGGGTTCCTAAACAACCCAGTAATACTTCATCTATATAGAAAGTTACACCGAGATTAAAGATCAGTACCCCAAAGTACAATCCCGGACCCAGTAAAGCCGGTATTTGATATTGAGAGTTGAAAGGAATTATTGAATCCAGCCAACGATCCAGTACAGCAAAGCAGGACAGAGTCAAGCCCGCCAAAAAAACCCAACCTGCGAAATTAGTCAGCGGAATGTGGAAATATTCTCCCTCTTCCCTGTAAAAATATATCTTTCCAAGAAACCAGCGATCCCCCAAAAAGGCGACGGGGTCAATAATGACATCCATCAGCATGCACAGGACGGAGGCTGAGGCAATGACCCGGACGGAATGTTTAAGGGGTTGGATGTTTCCCAGGCGGATATTCCATCCCTTTTTTATAAGAGGAGCCCAGAGCAAAAGGCTAACAGTGTAACTGACATAGATCAAAAAGGAAAACGACAGCGAATCCATAAACGGTACGTTGCTGATCCACAATTCCTGGCCGCGGGTGGTTTCGATATAGCTGTAATACCCAAACGGAAACCCGTTTCGGGTCGAAGAGTATTCGCAGAGAAAAGCCAGTACATAGGCCAGCACGGTAAATGAAAGAGACCGGACCACACCCATATTGAGAATAGCAACCGTCAGGTAAAACGCGAGAAAAACGAATACATAGGGCCTGAGGATAACAGTGCCCCATAAAAGAGAAATAATTTCCATTTGCTCAGCTTAAAATGGGATTTTCTTTAAACCAGTGTACGGCCTGCCCCAGAGCATTCTCTACCGGATTTTGTGGCAGACCGAGCTCCCGGATTGCTTTTGAGGGATCAAAATACATAAAATATTTTGCCATCTTCACTCCCGCAAGAGGAACCGAAGGAGGCTGGTGGGTAATATTGTCCGATGCCCATTCGCATGCCAGTCCGGCTGTGTAGGCGACCCAGTAGGGCATTTTTACCCGCGGTGCTTTGAGTCCGGTTAAAGTTTCCAGGGCCAGAAGGATTTCTTTCAGGGACATATTTTTGTTGCCGAGGATATACCGTTCACCGAGACGGCCTTTTTCTTCCGCGAGGATGTGCCCACGGGCGCAATCGGCAACGTCAATCAGGTTGAGTCCCGTGTCAATGTATGCGGGCATCTTCCGGTTCAGAAAATCAAGAATTATTTTCCCTGTTGGGGTGGGTTTGATATCCCGGGGACCAACCGGAGTACTTGGATTAACGATGACTACTGGAAGTCCTCGGCCGAACAATTCATGGGCCACCTGCTCCGCTTCATATTTTGACAGTTTATAGTCATTGCAAAGGGTCGCGGTGTTCATGGGTTGGTCTTCATTTGTGGGCGTGCCATCCTCCGAAAGACCGATGCACCCTACGGTGCTGGTGTAAACGACTTTCTCGATACCCATTTCCAATGCGGATTCAAGAATGTTTCGGGTTCCCTGGACATTGATGTCATAGATCAGTTTTTTATCCCGGCTCCAAAGGCTGTAGTAGGCTGCGGTGTGGTAGAGGGTTTTGCATCCGGTCAGGGCGGATTTTAAGGAATCCTTGTCTCGCAAATCCCCATGCGCTACCTCGCAATCGAGATCATCAATATTGCGCGTGTCTGTGTTTTTACGAACCAGGAGTTTGAGGGTTCGTCCATCTTTCAGTAATTCCCGGGCGAGTGCGGAACCCAGAAACCCGGTGGCTCCTGTAACCAGAGTGGTCATGTCATTTTTGGAAGATTAAATATAATAGATCGCTCCGGTGAAGCGAGACCTCTTGTTGCCGCTAAATGAATACCTGTATGTTAGCTTTTTTCCCCAGGTCTTCTACATATGTTTCGAAGAGATCCCGGGTTTTCATTTTCAGCAGAAGGTTCATGATATCCGTTTTCGTTTCAGAAAACGGGATCAGTTGGCTGGGAATAATCTCGTCCAGTTTGAGGATATGATACCCGAACTGGCTTTGGATAACGCCACTGGTTTCCTCCTCCTTAAGCTTGACCATTTCTTTGCCAATTTCAGGAATGGTACTGTCTGCGTGGAGATCGCCCAGTCGTCCACCCTTTTCCCTGGATGCTTCATCTTCTGAAAAACGCTTTGCCAATTGTGCGAAATCCTCACCGGCTTCCACTTTCTTGAGAATGGAATTTATTTTTTCCTTTGCTTCCTCATTGATCATTTTGGTGAGACGCGCTGCTTTTTCCTGGCTGGCTTTATCTTCGGCATCTCCTGAAGGTTTGACGGTCGCTATATGGATATGGCTCACTCGATACAATACCGGTTTGGTGAACCGGGCTTTGTTATCATTATAATATTTTTTGGTATCTTCATCGCTGACATCGACCTTCGGGGCTATTTCCCGACGCATCAATTCGTCTTCGAGTAAGGTTCTATGTATTTTTTCTTTTAAGGCCGCAATGCTCATATGCTGAAAGGCCAGGGCGGTTAGAAATCCCTTGTGATCGGGGAACTGGTCTTCAATATTTTTGAGTTGGCGGTTTATTTTTTCCTCATTGATGATGATGCCAAGGGATTTGGCTTTTTGCACTACCAGCTCACGCCCTACCGCTACCTTGAGCAATTCGCGGGCGATGGTGATCTCTTCATCGGGTTTTATTTCCCTTCCCATTTGTTTGGATTGAAAGCGAAAGGCAAACAGATCCCGTTCAAGAATTTCGGAGCCTAAAGGGACTCCATTCACTTCGGCCACCACATGGGGGACAGGTTTCCCGTTCAGGGTAAAAGGTTTTTCCTGGGCTGTCAGGCTGGCTGGCAGGAGAAGAGAATATAGAAGTAAGAAAAATACGAGAGATTTACGATTCATGAGATTTTATCCAGGTTGTTTCAGTAACCTCAACCTAAGAAGGAGGCAGTACTTTATTATACCTGTGCCGCTAGTATAAAGAGGGATGAAATTAAGGTAAAAAAAAACCCCCGGCCCGAAGGCCGGGGGTTAGAGATAAGCAAACTTAGAACTTCACGTCAAACGAAACGTATGCCCAATCAGCATCTTCCGTCGTTTGTCTCTGCTCGTTGAACAGCTGATCTGCAGTGAAAATAGAGTAACCAGCAGAAATCACAGTGTTGGCATTGTATTTGTGAACGAGGGCTAGATCCAGTTCCGTACCCAGGTCCTCATCTACACTACCTGTGTTGAGATTCTGTACCTTGTCGGTAAGGTTATCCGCTTCCACTTCAAACCAATGGAAGGAGGCTTTAACCGTCCAACCTGCCATAGGCTGAATAGAACCCTTGATAGCCATGTCTACCAAACCAAGACCCTGGGTTCCACCACCGCCACTGCCGGCATCGGCGAACAGATCCATATGACCGTAGAATTTGTGACCGGTATCAAACAGGGTGTTGAATCCGCCCCACTCGTTGCCGTTGACATCCTTCTGGTCGGTACCAGAAAGCTGGTCATACCAGAAAGTCACACTAGGTTTCATCATAACATTGTTGAACTTTTTGCCGATGCGCACACCAAACATATACGCGTCACGGTCAATGCTCGCTTGACTGGCAAGGGTAGCGTGGCCGATGGTAGTAGCGTTTCGGGTTGCATCTGCTCTTGCATCACCCCATTGGTGGTAATACTCACCACGGTAGTCAATACCGAAGAGCTGACCTGCCTGACGAAATCCAACGGTGTAGATGTCATTTGCTGACAGACTACATACGCCAGTTGCGGTAAGGCCACAGCCATCTACTATGCTTGCAAAATAAACAGAGAGTCCACCGCCCAGAATACCCTGGAGGTTACCATACACCAAATGCACATCGATATCCTGAAGATCGCCAGGATCCTGAGTGGAGTTACGAGCACCTTCATTACCGATGATATAAGCGTAGGCAAGAGTCATATTGTCATGCGCATGGGTCAAACGAACAGCATCGTGAGTCTGTGCACCTGTGGTCCAACCGGTGTGTCCGAACAATCGGTGACCATCCAGAACAACTTCCTGCCGACCCATCTTCAAATCTACAGGCAAGGTAGCAAAGTTCTTCAAGGTGAAATAAGCCTGATGCAGACCAACGCTTGCATCCCCATCAGAACCGCTGAAAGAGGCGTTACCAGAACCGGCGTTGTTTGCCGCAGAACCACCAGTGTCGAGGTCATTACCCCAGGTCCTGTTGCTTTGCATCTGAATGAAAGCGCTGGTGCTGTCATTGACATTGACATTGGCGTTCAAGCGAACACGAGTGGAGATAAAATCATCGTTGCGGCTGGCATCGTTAAAGGCCCCTCCACCTGATTGGCCGTTAGATTCCCAGCGAGTTCTCACTTGTCCGCTGAAATTAACATCGGCGGCTTGTGCAATCGTGGTCGCAACGAAGAATGCGACGACCGTGATGGCAACTGCAGTTAAAAAATTCTTTTTCATGCTTGTCTCCTCCAAGTTTTGTTGATGACTAACTACTTCGTAAACTATTTATATTTCCAGCAAACTGATTAATTGCGCGTAACTCGATTCTCAAGTAAAAGCCCATAAAATCCTAAGAAAGATACCACCAAACGAAATAAAAATCAAAGGTTATTTGGCATTTTTGCCAAATTTCCCCACTTTCACTCAGCAGGCCATTCGTAGGTAGAAAGGGTGCTGGATGCGCCCTTCTCCCAAATATCCTTATCTATCCGGAGCACATAAACTCCGGCCCCGCCCTTATGGGGAATCACCCGGTAAGTCCCCAGAAAACCCTTTTGTTTACTGGACTCAAAGGCTTTTTCAAAGCCCTCTCCGGTCAGCCTCAGCAGGGCCAAACCCGAATTTTCCACAATCACCAGCCTGTCCAGATAGCCCTCGCCGGCGTTGTGATTCAGGGGTAGCAAGAGGAAACGACTGCCGCCAACCTTGACGAATTGCAATCGCCCCTTAAATCGTACCGGATCACCCTGACGGATTATACCAGTGATTTCTTCCTTGACCCCGACCTCAATCAGGCGGGGGTCATGACCGTAGTAATCGCTTGATTTTACTACCAGTCGTCCGTTGGGGGAATATACTCTTAAATGATAATTATTGTCAAGCACTATCGTTTCCGTTGTCCCGTTCCCGTTCAGGTCCTGTTGGGTCAGTCCATACAGGATGAAGTGTGTCCCATATATTTCCGGGGTGTTCAGTTTGGGCCCCTGCCGGTATTTTCCATTTTTGAAGAACACCTTTTTTATCGGTCCCTGAAACGGGTTCTGGAATCCCGGACTTTGGGACATCAAAACGGGCCGCTTTCCCAGTGGTTGGATGATACGGAAATAAAGATTGGCTTCTTTCCATATGTAGTGGAACCCTTTTTCCTTTGGCCGGGTTTCCAGGGCGAAAGACTCCAGTTTGTCACCAACCTGATTGGTGACGAAAATTTCATCCCGACCATTGCCATTGATGTCTCCCACATCCACCGCGAGAAAATGATTGGCAATTTTGTTGGTCTTGACCATGCTGATTCTTTTCAAACGGCCTTTTTTGTTCTCAAAGATCATGACCCGATAGCGGTCGATGAGCACGAACTCGTTTTTGCCATCACCGTTTAAATCGCCGACATCAAAGTCAATCATCTCATAAGGGAATTCCTGCTTGCCGACAAACTTGAACAAATCCTTTTTATGCTTAAAGCTGGTTTGTGTTCCGCGTTCCCGCTCCCTGGGGGCATCCGGGGCCGGCAGATCCTCTGACAGGATGTTGGCCTGTTTTTTCAGGGAACCGTCAATGGCTGATACCAGCTTATAGTTCAGCGCCATTTTCCCCTTCACCGTGCGGACGCTGGGAACCAGAATGAAGTCGGCCTGGACCTTGCGGAGCAACTTCTTCAGGTTCTTCGACTGCAAGGTGGATTTAATATTAAGTTTCTCATCGACCATCCACAGTCCCAGGTCGAACGCCGGGACTTCGAATCGCGGGTGCCGGTTTAAGCGGGACTCCAGGTTGTAACGCAGGCGGTCAACATTGATCTTCTTTTTGGATTTGACTTGCGGCGGCGCTACCAGAAACGAAAGTTTTTGAAACGCACTTCTCACCCCGTCACCTTCTTTGGGAAGCACCGTTGGGTTCAAAGCCCGGGCCAGCGAATAATCTTTTCTCACTTCCAGCACTTCCACCTCTCCCAGGTCGGTTTCTTTCTGGCCGACCTTTTTTTTGGTCACGGGGTGGAACAGCTCCCGACCGTAGCGGATGAGTTTTAACCGGTCCCCTTTTTTAACTGCCATTCCCTGCCTGAGGTCGAGAGTCAGGCCAGAGCCTTCCACCGCGATGACATACCCTTCAAGAGGCGGGAACATCGACTCGATCTGGCTGACCAGCCGGTCCATGGACGCACTCGACTGAGCCAGCGCGATGCCGGGTGCCAGCAGGAACAAGGCAATGAGAAAAATTTTAAAAAAAGAGATGCGCAAAAATTTCATAAGTATCGAATTATTCCAGCAGTTGGACGGCCACTTCCTGTCCTTGCTTGATCTCATCGGCTTCCAGCGGAAAGATCAGCAGGCCGTTGGCGTTGGCGGCAGATTTCAAAATACCGGAACCCTGCTCTCCTGCCGGGGTGACGGTATACTCGCCATCGGCCCAGGACACAATGGAACTGAGGAAATGAAGTCTGCCTGGTTTCTTATGGATGGTGCGTGTCAGTTTTGCCTGCACCGTCTTGTGAGACAGGTCAGAACAGCCCAGCACTTTTCGCAAAGACGGGCGTACAAACTGTTCGAACGAAACGAATGAAGATACCGGATTGCCCGGTAACCCGAAAATGGGGATTTTACCGATGCGGCCGAATGCCAGGGGTTTTCCCGGTTTCATTGCCACTTTCCAGAACAGCATATCCTGCCCCATCTTCTGCAGGCTGGATTTGACCAGATCGTAGTCGCCTACCGACACACCGCCGGATGAGACCACGATATCGGCTTTGAGAGCCCATTCAAATTTTTCCATCAGGTCTTTTTCGGTATCTTTGGCAATACCCAGGTATAAGGGAATGCCGCCTGCGGATTTGATTTGCGCCGCCAGCATATGGCCGTTGCTGTTGAAAATCTGCGGGCCCTGGGGCGTTTCATCCAGTTCAAGAATCTCATCGCCGGTGGATAAAATCGAAACTGTGGGACGCTGGCTGACCGCTATCTGTGATCGGCCCACTACCGCCATCATGCCGATATGAGCCGGGCTCAGGGTAGTTCCTTTTTTGAGGACCCCTTCACCGATTTTTACATCTTCTCCCGCTCTACGGATATTTTCTTCCACATCGGCTCTATCCATGCACAGGATGGAGTTGCCGTCTTTTTGAGTATCTTCCTGCATGAGCACGGCATCGGCACCGGGCGGGATGGGTGCCCCTGTCATGATGCGCATGGCCTGGCCCGGTTTCAACGTGCCTTTGGCCGTGTACCCGGCGGCGATTTCTTCGACCACCTCCAGCTTGACCGGATTCTCCGGAGTTGCGGACTGAATGTCCTGGGCAATCAGGGCATAACCATCCATCGCCGAGTTATCCAGCGGCGGGTTGTTGACACGAGAGACGACATCTTCCGCCAGCACTCTGCCCAGAGCCTGGTCCAGCGGAATTTTTTCCACTCCCTTGAATTGAATTTGGCTAAGAATTTTATCCAGCGCTTCCTGGACTTGAATCATGCTCATGATGGTTCCTTTTTTTGATACAGGATTATTCTTTTGTTCCTCTTCTCATAATCTTCTGTTGTGTTGATGTTCATAAATTTTGCCCGGTCCGCTTCGTCGATCTTTAATTTTTTAAATGGGAGTGCCTCAAT
>Ga0233430_1001599_pt1 | contig 30677 bp, 10 predicted proteins | sample SI_118_April2016_2_FD_179883 | JGI IMG/M metagenome (GOLD analysis project Ga0233430, IMG submission 179883) | Seawater microbial communities from Saanich Inlet, British Columbia, Canada - SI_118_April2016_150_MG | ecosystem: Environmental > Aquatic > Marine > Inlet | place: Canada: British... | reverse complement strand
TGTCTTCAATGTCCAATAATATCAATGACGGGCTTGAAAACTATAAGAAGGTAAAGGAGTCTGCGGAAGAGAAGGATGAAAAAGGAATAATGGATGTAAAGGAAGAAAACCAGGTGAAAGCTAAAACGGAACTAAGCGCAGTAGCTTAAAACAGTTAATTATATATTTTATAATAGAGGCGCACACGAGTTAATAAGACACGTGTGCGCCTCTATTATTATATGCACAGGAGAGCGATAAATACTTTAGTGAGTTTTGAAGAGGCACTGTTTTACTAACTCTTTGTCAAACACGTAGTTTGTTCGATTTATAGGTCATTACGGAGAGTCTCCAGACTCTCTTTTTTGGCCTATTTTGCATCTTTACTTCACACCTACAAACACTATTAGAATACATATTGAACTTTCACACTTAATAGTAAGTTAATTGGATTATTTATAAGGCTTCTTTATTGGCAATCAAATCCTTCTTGCCTTTTGATTAGAATAGATTATAAGTGTTAATGAGGTTTGTGCATATGACCTTTTGCTAGAAGCAACTATAGTTGCTGTAAGTTTGTTGAATTTAAGGTAAAGCAAAATGGTGTTAAATTAAAACACGTCCGTACCGATAAGTTTCTATGGGAAAATGTTACATGGTGAATTCTTGCGAACGACAGGACTGAGATGGGGTTAATATTATGGAGACAACATTAATGAAATCTAGAACAGCACTGATTGCTGCTTTAGTTGGAACGGCCTATTATTTCGGAGCGAAACTTGGGCTGGTCCTGAGTACACCGCCTGATTACATCGCAACTTTTTGGCCGCCAAATACGGTTATTCTTGCAGCATTAATTTTAACAGATAGACGGCGTTGGTGGATCTGGTTTCTTGCGATGACTCCGGCCTACGTCACTGCGGCATTGCAGGCTGGATACCCTGTGCAGCGTACTATTATTTTTTATATTGCAAACTGTACTGAAATTCTTGTTATAGCTCTTGCCCTGAAGTTATTCTTTAGAAATCGCTTCAAGCTTGATCAACTTCGCGCGATGATTATGTTTCTTCTTTTCGCTGTTTTGATCGCTCCGGCTGTCTCTGCATTTATGGCCTCCACTACAACTTTTGCTGAGCCTTCAGTTAATTATTGGTTGGCATGGCGAGTTTGGTTTCTCGGAGATGCCATCGGGCATCTTACGCTTACTCCAGTGATTATTCTATGGATTTCTTCCGATCTAGGTTGGATAAAGGAGATCTCATTCTCTCGTATGACTGAAGTATTTGGTTTAGTACTGTGTCTGTTTATCGTTGGTTTTTTTTCATTGGGAGTCGAGGTCGGAGATTTGGGTAATTTTGCGGTCTTGCTTTATACTCCTCTTCCGATACTCCTTTGGGCAGCGATTCGTTTTGGGCCACGAGGAATTTGTAGTGCAGTATTTATCATTACGCTCCTGGCAATTTGGAATGCCATCAATGGCCGAGGGCCTTTTACAACAAACACACCGGCAGACAACGTTTTATCACTGCAACTCTTTCTGGTATCTATCTCTATTCCTACAATGATGCTTGGTTTCATTTTATCTGAGCGCAAGGAGATGGTTAGTGAACTGGAAGAAAGTGAACTGCGGTTGAGGGAGATGGCAGAAAATATCACTAGTGTTTTCTGGATGGAAGACATTGATAGGAATTTATTGTATACTAGTCCTGCATATGAACAAATATGGGGACGAACTTGTAAGAGCTTTTATGAAAACCCAAGGAGCTGGTTGGATGCAATCCATCCTGATGATCGTCAGAGGGTAGCTGATAGCTTTTCAAAGTGGAAGTTTAAGGGGGAATACATTGAAACATTCAGAATTATTAGATCTAACGGAGAAATCAGATGGATTTATGATCGTGGTTATCCAATTCTAAATACAGAAGGAGAGGTCTATCGTATTGCTGGGATTGCAGAAGACATTACCGGACGGAAACAGATAGAAGAAGCACTATTTCAGTCAGAGAAATTAAAGTCTCTGGGGATAATAACTGCTGGTATTTCCCATGAGTTTAACAATATTCTTAATATAATCTCAGGTAAAGTGGAATTACTAGAGATGGACTACAGCGACAATAGTAAATTGAAGGATGAACTTAGTACTATTATGAAAGCAGTCGATGACGGGGCTACAATAACCGATAATATGCTTAAAATTACTAAATCAAGCGATAGTACCTCAGTATTTATACCTTCCGATTTAAACGAACTTATAAAGCAGTCAATAGAATTTACAAAGCCCAGATGGAAAAATATGGCTCAGGCCAATGGCATAGACTACATCATAGACCAGAAAGGCGTGGGAAATGTCTCACAACTGTTGTGTAATCCAACTGAGATAAGAGAGGTATTTACAAACATAATAAGCAACGCTCTGGATGCTATGCCTGATGGTGGTCGCATTTCATTTTGTGCATGGAGTAAGGAGGAAACTTTTTTTGTAAGCATTTCGGATACAGGCAAGGGCATGGACAAAGAAGTTAAGAATCGTATATTTGATCCATTTTTTACCACAAGATGCCCGGAAGGGACCGGATTGGGCATGAGTATGGCTTACGGTATAATAACCAGGCATGGTGGCAAAATTGAGGTGGAAAGCGAGATGGGGAAGGGCAGTACGTTTACCTTGCAATTCCCAACTACCAATAAAAAAGTCAGTCCAACAGCTACTCCGGGACCGGAACAAGAAACAACCGAAAAGAATCTACGCATTCTGGTGATAGATGATGAAGAGGATTTATGCGAGATACTGAATAAATTTCTTTCCAGAAAAGGTTACAATGTCAAAACTGTTGATAATGGTGCTGATGCTATAAATATAATTAAAGTTGAAGATTTTGATCTAGTTTTATGTGATCTGGCGATGTCTGATGTATATGGATATGATGTAATAAAGGCCATTAATAAGTCAGGTAAGACACCAACTATAGGCATAATGACCGGTTGGGGAGATAAGCTTAAGCCTATTGATGATGAAGATTATAAAGTAGACTTTATTCTCAGAAAACCTTTTAAACATGCAGAGCTGGCAAAACATATAAATGAATTGTTTGGTGCGGGTAGTAAATAATAAAAAACCATAATCGCAATGATTGAGATTACAAGACGTAGATGTTTTTCTCATCCCATACTACATTTCAACGAAGTGACTTCTCAGTATTTAGTGTTTCTCTAAGAATAACATAACTACTCATTAGCGGATGAAAGTATTTTTTACTTCATAATTTTTGAAAAACAGTTGATTTTTCAGGGCAAATATGATAATTATTATTTCTATAAATAATAACACACCCAATACTTACGTACACAACGGGGGATTAGCTCAGTTGGGAGAGCGTTTGCATGGCATGCAAAAGGTCAGGGGTTCGAATCCCCTATCCTCCACCATAATACATCTTGGTCGAGCTGAGAGGTGCTAACCCATTGTCCTGTCACAATTTGATCAGGTTCTAACCTATTGGTGAACAATTTGAGCTTAGGTGTATACTTAGAGAAGATGTGAAATGGCGATTGTAGCTGTATATTGAGTTTCCTGTCCATTAGGGTGAGGTTCGAGCCTAAGCACGCCAGTATCTCTCTCTTCACTATCAGGGTACCATTCTTAAATCGTTCCTTGGCTGTCTCTGCAAAGGAGAAGAATTTCTCTGCATCGTCCAGCCATGATCTTGCTCTGTGATGCGTAGTCGCAATAAGTTGCTCAAACTTCTGTTGTTCTTCAACAAGTTTCTTTTTTCTCTGGAGGTATTCTTTTTTATCAATCTCACCATCAATGCGCATTTGAAAGAGAGACTCAAGCTTTCTTGTACAATTTTCAAGCCTTCGCTGCTGTGATTTAAGTATTTCGTTCCTGTCATCTGACTCTTTGCCCTGTTCTTCTTTAAGGCATTTAATTGCCCACTTGTGAAACTCAGAAGGAATTTCAATTTTATCAAGCGTCTCTACTATTTGTTTCTCAAGCTCTGTATCCCTAATCGTTTTTTGTGAACAATCAGGCTTAATTTTTTTAGTGCATCTATAGTATGTATAATGGTGGGTGTTGCCGTTTTTTTGATGCTTTGTCTTGTTCTCAGCCGTAATAGATGCGCCACATTCTCCGCACCTTATCATACCAGTAAAAGCAAAGACATGTCTTTTTAAGAAATCAGGTCTCTTCCCACTGATAATATTTTGAGCAAGGAAGAAATCATTTTTGCTAATCATTGGTTCATGGTTGCCGGGGTACAGTTCTCCCTTCCAAGAGAAATGACCGTAATAAAAAGGATTTCTGAATATTTCATGGAATTTACTCTTGGTTATAGGCTTTCCTTTAGTTGTTGTTAAGCCTATATCATTAGCCTTTTTGTAGAGTGAATTAATCGAACATTGCTTTTCTAGCAGGATGTCCCATAGTTGTTTTACTAAATAAAACCTTTCAGGGTCTTTGTGGATAGGGGGTAGATCGGGCTTATATTTATTAGTTAAGTATCCCAACGGTGGCTTATGAGGGAGCCAGCCGTCTTTAACCTTGCTTTTCTGGCCTCTCTTTATGTTTTCGCTCAAGTCGAGAATATACTGATTTGCCATCCCGAACTCTAAGCTCATCATCAAGACATTATCAGTGGGTTGGTATGATCTTTGATATGTTTGGATGTGAGCTATAACAGCATTTTGTAGTAACCAGCAAATTTCCCCTCCATCAATAGGGTTTCTTGCAAGCCTGTCCAGTTTCCAGCAGATAACACCCTGAGCTTTCCCATTTTGTATGTCTTCCATCATCCGATTAAAGACAGGCCTCCCTGGAGCCTTAGCAGACTTTTCCTCGGTTAGGATATCAAGAATGTCAAGCCCTTGCCGCTCCGCTAAGTATTTCAATTCCTCAATCTGTGAAGAAACTGAGGCAACCTGCCTGTCTTCGCCCTCTGACGACTTTCGAGCATAAAGAAAATACTTTATTGGTTTTTTCAATTTCTCTATCATATTATCAGTAATTATTCATATGTATAATTATAAATCAAGCTGTATTTTTATAATTAAAATCATTAGCGGTTGAGTCTTCATTCATTAATAGAGGCAATACCGCTTTATACAATCGGATTAAACTGTTAGCCTGCTTCGTGGCATCTGCAACAGACAACTCTTTTCCGTATTCATTTCGGTAAATTATTCTATATTCTTCAATAGCTTGTTTTGATAGCATAGTTTGTAATATTAAAAAATGATATAGCGTGCATCCTAAACAGGAAGCCCATAATTATCTTGCCGGAATTTGACTTACTCATATCAAAACCGTTGTCATGGATTATTGCATCTATTACACATAAGATTTGTCAGCACCATTAAGCCATTCAACACTACATCAACGCCTCATACTTCATTTAACACGTTTACGCAAGAATTTGAGCCGTGTTCTGCTTTTTATAGTGTGCTAATCCGCTAATATTTCTCAGTCGCAGCCGTTCTTTTTCAGTTACTTGCTTCTTTCTTCCAGCCTTAATTAATCCTGCAACTATTTCAAAGTTGTCTGGATTGAATAAAAATATGCTTTCGTCTGCCGCTTCGATGTGCAAACTCAGGATATTCTTGTACTCTGTCTTTATTCTGCCTTTGATTCTGTTAGCTGTAATCCTGACGGCAAGTTTGTCGGCTCTTTGGAGATATATCGTCCCATACTTGCCACTGATTTCGTAATACCACGGCTTGTCCTTTGTCTTATCGGGATTGGATTCTGCGGTTTCCACGTACCATGCTTCTTCCATATAAACTTTGTACCTATTTCCAAAATTTTTTTCTAAGTCAATCATGTGTTTTTCCTCCTTTTAAAAATCTCATTTACTGACACGTGGCAAAGTTTTTTGTTTGCCACGAGTTAGTTACGATATCTTAATTATCTTATTATCAATTCTTAGTTAATAAGTATATTCTTATATAGGGTGGCAAAAGGAAACTAAGACTAGTGTCAAAAGGATACTATGAGTCAAAGTATCTTTTTGACACTCTGATAGTCAAATATCTAAAACTCGAAAGGCTGTAATGTGCTTTCTCGACAGTTTCTTTGTTTCAATGCCTTCCCAGTGCATTTGCCATGTTTCAATCAGCCCAAGCTCCTTTAATATTTTAATACCAGCAATTATTTGCTTCCTACCCATTTGCATATCTGCTTGCAAATCCTTTATGCTTCTAAAAAAGAAATCCATTTTTTTCCCTGTAAATCTATGTTCAAGAAGATTTAAATGGATATAGAGCCATCTAGTGGTGTATGGAATCTTGCTCTCTGTTTTATTCAGTTTTTCAATCGCATTATTATGGACTTGGCAAAAATTTGTTCCCTTATATTTCAAATCCCACTCTCCATTCTCTTTTACTTCCTTTTTTTCTCTATGAAATCCTTAACATCTTTTTCTGTGTAACGAAGGAGTCGTCCAATTCGTCGTGGCTGTAGATTTATCTTCTGGTGAGACCAAGCGTAAAGAGTTGTCCTTGCTATACCGAGTAATGCTTCTACGTCCTTTGGCTTTAATAACCGTCCATCCATATCAAACTCCTTTATAGTTATTAATTAAATTTTGATAAAAAAAAAGACCGAATTAACGTAGACTGTGTACTCACAGTTTTTACGCTAATTCGGTCTTATGATAGAATCTTCTTAGAGAATCGTAAGAGAATCAACTGCTGAAGTTGCAGCCGGTCTTACGTTATTATTCTCTTTTAAAGGTATCAGGGAAGAGAATCAAATTAAGGTTAACTTTTTTCTTATTCCTAATATAATTTGTTGTCTGTATTCTTCTGTGCCTCTGCAACTCCTTTTTTAATTTGTAGCAACTACTTTTCTTATAGATACAATTACTTACTGTTTGTTCATTCAACATTATTCTTGTTCTATATTCAAGACCTTTTTTGGCAAATGAGTTATTTTTTGTAGTAGCCAATATAGACTGGATATGGTTACGTGATAAAACATCTTGACGGAACCGAACTGATATGATACTAGAAAGACAAGGCACGAGGATATTAAACAGGCAACTGACAGGAGTCTAACGCAAAATGGGATTTGAAAAGGGCAATAAGTTCGGCAAAGGGCGTATTAAAGGCTCGAAAAACAGGATTACAAACGATGTGAGAGAGTCGTTTCACCAAGCATATGCGTACATGGGAGGCTTTGACGAAAGCGGCAAGCTGATTGAGACAGGCGATCAAGCCTTTTTGAAGTGGGCGAGAGATAACCAGACAGAGTTTTACCGCCTATACGCTAAGATGATACCGCATACCGCTGAGCTTGGTGACGATCTACACGAAGACTTCGTTGCAACGCTGATCTTCGAGGAAGAAGAGGCCAAGATGATCGAAGGCAATGCAAAAATAATAGACGTTACAAATGAGGCTGAAATGGGGAAGAGCAAGCAAATACAGGCCATAAATGGTGAAGATTTAGGGCAAGCCCCACGAAGCCCCGTCCCTGATAATGCCCCACCAGCGTAGCACCCTCTAGCCCTTATTCTATAAGGGTTCCAGCCATAGTCCGAGAACATACCTTATGTGTTGTTCATAGTTGGACAGCCAAAAACTACCACAATATCAGATATCTTGCGCTCTCTGGCTGACTGGTAAGTACCGGCTAAAAAAAAGAGTCCCTTTCTTTTGAGTCCAACACCCACCCCCACACCCCTCTCAGTCAAAAGCTACGGCAAGTATCTGCTCTGGTACTTTGGCCTTTATCAGTCAAAGCCGACCAAATTTTAAATTTTCTAAAAAATCCGGTCTGATAATATAATTTTTTACAAATTTTTAATTTTTTCCGGAAAGCAAGATATGGTTTATTGAGGAACAAAAAACGCCCACATCCATCAGCTAATGAAGAATGCAGACGTCTGTATGATGAATCGATATTGGTAAATAATTACTTAGCTATTAAGAACTGCTCTCTTTTTCCTTCTGCGTCTTACTTCTGCACCTGCAAGTCCGACTAAGCCGATGCCGAGTAGGGCGATTATTGTGGGTTCGGGGACTGGTTCTCCGATTGTTGAGACAACATCGCCGGAACGAACTGCTAGCCCGTAGGAGAGGTGGCTGCTCTTACCGGCCGTGAGTTGGCTGCCGACGCCAAAGCGGAAATTCCAGGCGTTGCCGGTACTAGACGCAGACTCAGTATTAGACCTGTAAATAGAGGAAACTAAATTCTGAAAGTCTCCAAGGTGTTTGCTAAAGTTGCGTAGGTTTATGTAACAAAAGTTTAAATACGCTTCCGAACCAAACACTTTCATGCTATCTGGAAAATAGAGCGATGATAGATATATTAAACGTACACACAATGTAAAATATTCTGAAAACCATTGATAATAATGACAAAAGTCAAAGGGCTGTCTTTTGGAATGGTCTATTTTCAGACAGCCTCCTTCGTTTCTTCACCCTTATAGTGGTTGATGTACTCACAAAATGCATATCCGAATTCAGTAAGCCCATAGTATGGCACTTGCGGGCAGGGGAAACAGCCTCTACATTTTTTAATCAAGAATCGCTCAATTTAGAATTTTTTTAATTCATATGGTGAGTAAGCACAAATCAAACAAAAGAAACCTGTTAATGATATGCTTGAATCTTATCAACAAGAAGTGGTATAATTAATTCTTTATTATCTTTATAAAAATATTTTGATTAATTTTGGCAAAAAAATGAGTAATTATTCACCGTACCCGTCTTCGCTAGAATGATTGTCGGGCTGGCGAACGGCTTAGCAGGGCGCGAAATCGCGAAGAGTGCAAAGAAGATCAAAAGTAATGAATGAAGAAGTAGGGGTTCAAAAGAAATGACAGGTGCTGCCCCGCCTGAACGACATGTCGGGCAGGAATAGAAGTACATCGTCATCTTTGGCAAGCAATTTCATTGAATTAAGAAATTACTCATAAATTCAGTATATGTCAATATACTGTAGCGGGATTGTCATGCCAGAGGCAGATCTGCCTTCGGCACGACTTTAGCCTTCCATTTATACACTTAGACATGGTAATGGAAACCTGAAGGTTTCCGCTACGTCTTAATTCAATGACATTGCTGACGGATTAAGAAATAACCCAACTGAATACTAATGAAAGTATAATGGTCAAACCAAGGGAAAGTAAATGAGTCAACATTCAGAAAAAGGCGACTATCGTAAAATATTGGAAAGTGCGTATACGGAACTGAAGAAGACACGTTCAGAACTTCAAGCCATTAGGGATGCTCAGAATGAGCCAATAGCCGTTATCGGGATGGGATGTCGTTTTCCCGGAGGTGTGGATAATCCTGAAACCTACTGGCAGTTGTTACGTGATGGAGTAGACGCTATTACGGAAATCCCCAGAGATCGTTGGGACATTGATGCGTACTACGATCCGGATCCCGAAGTACCCGGCAAGATGTATACGCGGTATGGTGGATTTCTTACGGGAATCGACAGGTTTGACTCCGAATTTTTTGGTATATCTCCTCGGGAGGCCATACATATTGATCCTCAACAGCGTTTACTTTTAGAGGTGAGTTGGGAGGCACTGGAGAATGCGGGGATAGTGCCGGGTAAATTGAGTGGCAGTGATACCGGTGTGTTCGTTGGGCTTTTTATGGATGACTATGCCCAGAGGAGTTTCTTTACGGGTGGACCTGCCGGTGTTGATGCCTATAACTGTCTGGGTATCTTACGAGGGATGGCAGCGGGAAGACTGGCCTATGTTTATGATCTGAAGGGGCCAACGATGCAATTGGATACCGCCTGTTCGACTTCGTTGCTGGCAGTTCATCAGGCTTGCCAGAGTCTCCGTACCGGAGAATGCAGTTTAGCCCTGGCAGGTGGAGTAAATCTTATGCTCTCACCGGAGATAACGGTTGGTCTTTGTAAATTGAAGGCAGTGGCTCCTGACGGACGTTGCAAGACCTTTGATGCGCATGCGGATGGATATGTGCGGGGAGAAGGATGCGGGATCGTGGTGCTCAAACGCCTGTCTGATGCCGTTTCAGATGGTGATAGGATATTCGCTGTCATTCGAGGATCTGCGGTAAATCATGATGGGCGTAGCAATGGCCTTACCGCTCCAAATGGTACCGCGCAGCAAGCAGTAATTCGAAAGGCGTTGGAAAATGGTCGTGTGGATCCGCTGGATATTCAATATGTAGAAACTCACGGTACAGGAACACCTTTGGGGGATCCTATAGAAGTCATCGCCATTGACGAGGTGTTGTGCAGGGGCCGGTCAAAGGATGAGAGTCTGGCTATCGGTTCGGTAAAGACAAATTTTGGACATCTGGAAACGGCGGCCGGAGTTGCTTCACTGATGAAGGTTGTACTGTCGCTGCACCATAATGAAATACCACCTCATCTCCATTTAAAAGAACCGAACACCCATATTCCCTGGGAAAGACTTCCAATTGTGGTGCCTACAGAATTAACTCCATGGTCGGCAAGAGAGAAACCAAGTCTGGCCGGTGTCAGTTCGTTTGGTATGACGGGGACAAATATTCATGTAATTCTGGAGGAAGCACCTGTACAATCCGGATTTTCGATTTCCGGTGCTGAAAAGAAAGAACAGGAGGAACAGGATAAAAAACCGAAAATCCCGATGGAATGTCCGTTCCATATACTGACTTTGTCAGCGAAAAGTGAAGAAGCACTCATCTTACAGGCGGGCCGGTATGAGGAGTTTCTATCGAACCATCCGGATATTCCCATTGCAGATGTATGTTTTACTGCGAACACGGGACGCACCCATTTTCCTCATCGTCTTGCCGTTGTGGCAGAAAATCTCGCAAAGTTGCAGGAGGAATTGGGCCAAATTTCCGCACGGAATAAATCTTCCATACAATATTCCGGACAGGTTCAAGACCAGAAAACTCCCGGAATAGCATTTTTATTTACGGGGCAGGGGTCACAATATGTTGGTATGGGTCGTGAGCTGTATGAAACAGAGTCCGTATTCCAAAAAACCCTGGATCGTTGTGATAAAATTTTGCTCGATTCACTGGAGCTGCCTTTATTGGATGTACTCTATCCGGTTAATAATAAAGGACGTGGGGATGAGGATACTATTTTACATAGTACTGCGTACACCCAGCCCGCCATTTTTGCCCTTGAATATGCACTTGCGAGGATGTGGCAATCCTGGGGTGTAAGCCCTGACGTTGTCATGGGGCATAGTGTAGGAGAATATGTTGCTGCCTGTATTGCTGGTGTTTTCAGCCTGGAAGATGGTCTGAAGCTCATTACTGAGCGTGGACGGCTGATGCAGTGTCTACCACAGAATGGTGAGATGGTGGCTGTGTTTGCCACGGAGAGTCAGATGAAAGAGGTCATTCAACCATACAGTAATGTGGTTTCGGTTGCTGCCATAAATGGGTTGGAGAATGTAGTAATTTCAGGAGAGAAAAAAGCGATACAGAATATTGTGGCAAGCATAGAGGCACAAGGTATCAGGGCACAGAAACTGAAGGTCTCCCATGCTTTTCATTCGCCATTGATGGATCCAATGCTCAAATCTTTTGAAGAGGTTGTTCGTAGTGTATCGTTTTCAACTCCACAAATCGAAATCATTTCTAATGTTACGGGCGGAAAAGTCTGGGCAGAGATAGCGACTCCTGAATACTGGTTAACTCATGTTCGTCAGGCGGTACGATTTGCTGATGGAATGGATAGCCTTTTTCAACAGGGAATAGAGATATTTCTGGAGATTGGTCCGAAGCCGATCTTGTCGGGGATGGGTCGTCGATGCATAAGGGAGGATGACGTTACGGGTAAACAACATTCCATAGCCTGGTTGTCCTCACTCACGGAAAAACAATCTGACTGGAAGAGTATGCTCTTGAGCCTGGGAGAACTCTATGTGAGAGGTGTAATCATAAATTGGGCCGGGTTTGATAATGAGTACGATTGTAATCGGGTGGTGTTACCAACATATCCTTTCCAGCGGCAGAGAAATTATTTAGATAGCACTCAATATAGCGGTACCATCCAGCGCCGTTATGATAACCATCTCCACCCCTTACTTGGCGGGTTTTATTCTCTGGCTCAACCACAAGGTGCCGGCATTTGGGCTCAAAAACTCATACTTTCAGAAATGCCGTATCTTGAAGATCATCGCATTGAAGGAAGGGTAGTCTTCCCTGCAACGGGATATGCTGAGATGGCACTATCAGCAGGGGCAAAAACACTAAATAGTGAAATGCTGGAACTTCGGGATGTAGTTTTTGAAAAAGCGCTTATCCTGTCGATGGACAAAACCTGTGAGTTGCAGACACAGATAACACCTGAAGGTAACGGTGATTATTCGTTTTGTGTTTACAGTCGTATTTCAAATAATGAGGCAGATCATGACTGGTCACGGCACGCAGCTGGAACAATACGGCAGTCATTACAGGAAGATCAGGTAAAAACGGAATCTCTGGAAGAAATCCGGGTCAGGTGTAACCTGGAAACGGAAGGAATTGACTTTTATGCCAGGTGGACGGACAGAGGTAACCAATGGGGGACTTCGTTTCAGGGAATCGACAGATTCTGGCTGGGAAAGGAAGAAGTCCTCGCGCGTATTCAAGTTCCGAAGTCTATCGAAAACCAATTGGATAATTACCAGATACATCCGGCACTTTTGGATGCATGCGGTCATCTTCTATCAGCCTGTGCGCCTGATGAACAGGGCGGCGTATTTGTCGGTCGTTACATAAACTCACTCCATGTGTATAAACCATTTCGTGAAAGTGAACTCTGGTGTCATGCAGTTGTGCAAAAAAGGACAGATCACTCGGGGAAAATGCAGGGTGATGTTCTGATCATGGATACACAGGGAATAGTAATAGGTGAAATCAGGGGTCTTCAGTTTGAATTTATAAATCATATTGGGGTAGATAAACAGAATGTAACTCGATGGCTTTATGATGTACAGTGGCATCCTGCCAGATTACGTGAGGAAGGTACGGGAGTTTCACAGAAAAGCTGGATTATTATCGGTGATTCTGGAAAGGTGGGAAGCTCTCTGGTTGAGGAATTGGGTGTACACGGGCATCAGGTGTTCATCACCTCAGATGAAATTGCTGAATTTGAACCGATAGTTAAGAAAGAAAAAATTCATGGTATTGTGTATCTTAAAGCCCTGGATGTGCCGAATATTCGGTACACGATTTCCGAAGTAGAAAAAAAGATTCTGTCTTTAATGGAGCACACAATACAATTGCTCCGGTATCTTGACCAATTTGCTTCACAAAGTGTCCCACGAATATGGCTCGTGACAAGAGGGGTCTGGACGCCAGGTGCGGAGGGGAATGATTCAATACCGTATTCTGCTACGCTCTGGGGACTCGGAAGAACGCTTGCGTTGGAAAATCCCCGTCTTTGGGGGGGAATGATAGATTTGGACTCAGAGATCAATCATCTTGAGTGTGGAAAGCAAATAGCCGCAGCACTGGCCGGACTTGATGATGAAGATCAGGTGGCTATTCGCAAGTCAGGCATTCATGTGGCACGTCTGGAAAGGAAGAATATTCCACAAAACCGGGAACCGGTGAGATTTCATACAAATGGCTCGTACGTTATTACCGGAGGCCTGGGAGGGCTCGGTTTACGGTTGGCAAAATGGATGGTTCGTCAGGGTGCCCGTCGAATTGTACTGATGGGGCGTACTGGTCTGCCACCCCGATCAACCTGGATGAGTATTGATCCTGAAAGCAGAGATGGAAGCCGTATACGAGATATTCGATCCCTTGAGACGCTTGGTGCAAGTATCCATGTCGTTGAGCTTGATGTGGCGGATGAAGTGCGTTTTCAGAAGTGGATTGATACGTTCCGCGCGGAAGGGTGGCCTCCCATCAAGGGCGTATTTCATGCTGCCGGTGTCGCAGAATTTGGACCGGTGCTTGAGTTAAACGATGAGACAATTATTTCTCATATTCGTCCAAAGGTATGTGGTGCAGTAGTGCTGGACCGTTACCTTTCATCAGAACCACTTGAATTTTTCATTCTCTTTTCATCGGCATCGACCGTACTGAGTTCCCCCGGTATGGGTGCCTACGCCTCAGCGAACACCTTTCTGGATGCATTGGCCGTTCATCGAAGGGCTCGCGGTTTGCCTGCAATGAGTATTGCCTGGGGTGCCTGGAGTGAAACAGGAATGGCTGCAGAATACGTATCTGATACGTATAGCTCCAATCGTGCCATGGAATTCATTACACCCGACCAGGGCCTGAAAATCTTAGGACTCCTTCAGAACAGAGATGATGCCCGAATGGCCGTGCTTCCAATAGATTGGCAGGTCTGGTCGTCTCAGTATTCATCTACTGCAACAACTCCTTTTTTGGCTGATGTTATTGATAGTGCGTCAATATTATCGGACAGAGAGGTGGATAGTACGTATATTGATCCCGCGAAATTCAGGGAACTCGATCCCAAAGAGGCACAGAAGGAGCTCGTACAATGGTTGGTTCATCATGTTGCCCGGGTATTTAAAATGCCGGAGAAAAGCATAGATCACGCTCAGTCGCTCAGTAACCTGGGGCTTGACTCGCTGATGGCGGTTGAGATTCGAAACCGGATAGAGAGGGAACTCTCTATTTCGGTTCCTGTGGTGGATGTGATTCGTGGACCCAGTATTGTGGAACTTGCAGATCGAGTGATGGAATTAGTTGCGCAGAGTAGGGAAGAAACTCGCTTGCTGCCTTTTTCCCTTAAAACAGACATTTCTCAACCTTTTTCCTTGTCTCACGCACAGCGTTCTCAATGGCTGATCCATGAATTGAACCCAAAAAGTGCCGCATATCATGTAGCGTTTGCCGTCCGAATAAAATCAATGATTGATGTGGAGGAGATTCGCAACGTTTTTCTTATACTAACTGAACGTCATGCTTGTTTACGGACCCTCTTTACCACGAAAGGGAACGATGTAGTGCAGCATATCCAGGAAGAGGGGATTCCTGGATTTGAGGTAGTTGATGCGAAAGATTGGAATGAAAGTCGTTTGCAGGATGCGGTGATGGAAGCCTATCGACGTCCGTTTGATCTAACAAAGGGACCGGTTTTAAGAGTGCATGTATTTAAGACTTCTCATCAGGAGCATATCCTTTTGATAACGGTGCATCATATTGCATGTGACGGCTTATCACTCTGGGTCTTGCTGGAGGAATTTCGCGTGTTGTATGTTGCTAAAAAGTCTGCAGTAGAGCCTTCATTGCCTCAAATAAATCTGTCATATGCTGCTTATGTGCGCTGGCAAGAAGAGATGTTGGGTAGTCCAGAAGGCGAACGGCTCTGGACGTATTGGCAGAAAGAATTAGGAGGGGAGTTGCTGGCACTGAATCTTCCGACTGATTACCCACGGCCACCCGTTCAGACCTATCATGGTAACTCTTATCCCTTTCAATTGACGCAAGAGGAAACTCAGCGTATCAAGAGTTTAGCCCATGCTGAAGGTGCGACCCTTTTTATGGCTCTTTTAGCTGTCTTTCAAATATTGCTGTACCGATACACTAATCAGGAAGATATTCTGGTTGGTATTCCAACAACAGGAAGAACGTTGTCGGAATTTGAAGGGATTGTTGGTAACTTTGTAAATCCGGTTGTTATACGGGCAGATCTTTCCGGTAAACCTACATTCAAGACATTTCTTGATCAGGTTCGTAACAAGGTACAGGCAGCGATCGAACATCAGGATTATCCTTTTTCATTGTTGGTCCAGAGATTACAACCGGAACGAGATACCAGTCGTTCTCCTATCTTTCAGGTAATGCTTGTTTTGCAGAAACCGCAACAATCTGGAGAAGTCGTGGACCTGATGGAGGTAAACGACAGCGTGTGCAATGATGATTGGGGAGGTCTCGTGCTGGAGCCATTTAAAATATCACAGCAGGAGGGACAGTTTGACTTGACATTAGAACTGATAGAGGTAAAAGGCAATCTTGTTGGTTCATTCAAGTATGATGCCGAGTTGTATAAAGAGGCAACTATACAGAGAATGACAAGTCATTTCCGAACTATACTTAATGCAATTATAGAGAACCCGGAATTAAGTGTTTCAGAGATACCTTTACTTACTGAATTAGAACGAAATCAACTCCTGAGAGAATGGAATGATACCTGTCATTCATACCCTCATGACACGTGTATCCATCAATTATTTGAGGCACAAGTAGAGCAATCTCCAGATGCAGATGCAATAGTTTTTCTGGATAACCATCTTAGTTACCGGGAACTGAATACAAGGGCGAATCAGTTGGCTCATCACCTGATAGCCATAGGGGTTGGACCTGATGTGCCGGTGAAACTTTGTGTAGAGCCTTCCCTGGAAATGATTATGGGAATAATGGGTATTCTCAAGGCAGGTGGGTTGTATGTACCGCTTGATCCTGCATATCCAGAGGAACGAAGAACCTTTCTGTTAAACGATCTACCAGCACCGGTACTTTTGACTCAGCAACGGTTCGTGGAAGAGTTTTCTGATCACGATGGTCGAGTGATTTACCTGGATTCCGATTGGGAGGAAATTGCACAAAATGCCCTTGATAATCCTGTAAGCGGTGTGAAATCGGATAACATGATTTATATTATCTATACATCGGGTTCGACGGGTACACCCAAGGGGGCAGGTGTGTATCACAGGAACTTTACGAATTTACTCAATTGGTTTGTAACAGAATTTAACATTCTAACTGATGACAGGGTTTTGCTCATCAGCTCTTTAAATTTTGATCTTACACAAAAGAACATATTTGCACCACTCATTAAGGGTGGAACTTTACATTTGATGCCATCTGATCACTACGATCCAGATCAAATTTGTCGGGCCGTTTCTCAGAATAAAATAACCTTGTTGAATTGTACACCAAGTTCATTTTATCCGTTGATCGAGCAGGATGATGATAATTCATTCCCGGAGCTTAATTCGTTAAAATATGTATTTCTCGGAGGTGAGCCTATCTCTGTACCGAGACTGAACCGGTGGTTAGAGTCTGAACACTGTCGTGCAAAAATCGTAAACACCTATGGGCCTACTGAATGCAGCGATATTTGTGCTTCTTTTCAGTTAAAACAACCCGGGCAGTATCTGGATAAACCGGTTCCCATTGGAAAGCCTATCCATAATGTGGAGCTGTTTATCGTGGACCAGGATCTTCAACTCGTACCGGCAGGAGTTACAGGAGAGCTGTGTATTGCCGGAGAGGGATTAGGGGCTGGATACATTAATGATACTGAATTGACAAAACAAAAATTTGTCATGTTGCGGACCAGTAACAAGAAAGAGTTGAAAGTATATAAAACGGGCGATCTGGTTCGTTATCTGCCGGATGGAAATATTGAGTACCTGGGACGTAAAGATCACCAGGTAAAGATTCGTGGATATCGTATCGAATTAGGTGAAATTGAGACTTTACTCGAACAGCATCCTGATGTACAAGAAAGTGCGGTCATTGTCCGGGAAGTACAGGCTGATGACAAGCGTATGGTTGCCTACGTTGTATCTAACAGGAAAAAAGAGTCAGGAGATGGGGATCGTGAGATAGCATTACTAATCTATCTTAAACAAAGACTACCTGATTTCATGGTTCCGTCTGCCTTTGTGTTGCTTAATGCCTTACCATTGACACCAAGCGGTAAGGTAGATCGACGCGCGTTACCATTACCGGATAGTCTTCGTCCACACCTGGAAGAGGAATATATTGTCCCTCGAACAGAGGCCGAGCGGCTTATTGCTGATGAGTGGCAAGCGATGCTTCAGTTGGACAGGGTAGGTATTCATGATAATTTTTTCGAATTGGGAGGTCATTCTCTCCTGATGGTCCAGATGCACAGAAGGTTAAAAGAAGCTCTTTTACCTGATTTGTCTGTGGTTGAACTGTTTCAATTCCCGACGATATTTTTACTGGCAAAACATATACATGAGATGACGAGTAATCAAACTTCATCTTTACAAGCCCATGATCGGGCAGAGATGCGTACTTCCCGTAAAGGATTCATGAAGCAAAAACGAAAATCCAGGCAAGAACATCGAATGGTACGGTCACAACCAGATGGGGAATAATAAATAGATAATATTTATGAATTTTAAAGTCTGAAATTACTTCGCTCTGTTTAACCCTGAGCGATGTGAGGAAGAATGACATATTAACCAGCTATGTCCGCCTGTAAGGGGTTAATTTAATAGTACAGAAATATCAATGTTATACACACTTCGACTGCCCGCCTACCGTCGGGCAGGCTCTTAGTGTGACGTCATCCTGAGCGGAGTCGAAGGATGGTTTTTGTTGCAATAGCAATCTAGCTTAAGAAGAAAAGAGTGGATTTGATGTTTGATCAAGATTCTCATGAAACTATTAGCGATTCAGATATAGCCATAATAGGGATGAATTGTCGTTTTCCCGGCGCTCAATGTATTGACGAGTATTGGCAAAATTTGCGGGATGGCGTGGAGTCAATTACCTCTTTTTCTGATGAGGAGCTGGCGTCTTCCGGTGTTGAATATGATTTGGTATGTAACCCAAATTATGTCAAGGCAGGTGCTGTGATTCCGGGAATTGAATTATTTGATGCGGACTTCTTTGACTTCTCTGCGAGCGAAGCAGAAATGATAGATCCGCAACACCGTCTGTTTCTTGAGTGTGCGTGGGAAGTCCTGGAAAGTGCAGGTTATGATTCGGAATCCTATAAAGGATCCATCGGTGTGTATGCCGGTGCAGGGATGAATACCTATCTCTACAATAATCTTTATAAAAATTATATTCTTTCGGAACCGGCACGTGTTTTCCAGACAATGATTACAAATGATAAAGATTTTTTATCCACAAAGGTATCATATAAACTGAATCTTAAGGGACCGAGTATAACAATTCAGACTGCCTGTTCTACATCACTCGTTGCCATACATCTTGCTTGTCAGAGTTTGCTGAACGGTGAATGCGACATGGCTTTGAGTGGTGCCGTTTCTGTTCGCATTCCTCAAAAGACCGGTTATCTCCATCAGGAAGGAATGATTCTTTCCCCTGATGGTCACTGCCGTGCATTTGATGCAAAGGCACAGGGAATTGTTGTTGGCAGTGGAGTGGGTGTCATTGTGCTCAAGAGGTTAGAGGATGCCATGGCAGACGGAGATACTGTTCATGCCGTTATCAAAGGTTCGGCTATCAATAATGATGGTTCCCTAAAGGTAGGATTTACCGCTCCCAGCGTTGATGGACAGTCTAAGGTAATTGCCGAGGCACAGGATGTGGCTGGTGTTGATCCTGAAACTATTACCTTTATTGAGTCTCATGGAACAGGTACCGCACTGGGAGATCCTATTGAAATAAAAGCTCTTACCCAGGCCTTCCAGTTAAGTACTCAGAAAAGGGGATTTTGTGCTATTGGGTCAGTAAAAACGAACTTTGGTCATCTTGATACTGTTGCCGGTATTGCAGGTATCATGAAGACGGTATTAGCTCTAAAACACAGACAGATTCCTCCCAGCCTGCACTTTGAGCAACCCAATCCTGCTATTGATTTTGCAAACAGTCCTTTTTATGTCAATACGAAACTTTCCTCATGGAATACAGGTGAGATTCCACGAAGAGCAGGAGTGAGTTCGTTTGGTATTGGGGGAACGAACGCTCATGTTATCATTGAAGAGGCCCCACCGATGAAACCATCGGGCGAATCACGCTCTCACCAACTATTCGTAATATCTGCCAGGACCAGTGATTCACTCAGCAAGGTATCGGCAAATCTTTCAAAGCACCTTCAAGGGCATCCGGAAATGAACCTTGCGGATGTTGCCTATACTCTTCAGATGGGCCGCAAGGGATTCAATCATCGAAGGATGCTGGTATGTAAATCGGCTGATGAGGCCGTGACATCTCTCAATACATTGGATCCGAAGAAAACCTTTACCCATTTCCAGGATTCAGGGGAACGGCCAGTGGTATTTCTGTTTCCTGGTCAGGGGGCACAGTATGCGAACATGGGCTGGGAGCTCTACCAGGAAGAACCGACATTTCGAAATCAGGTAGATCGTTGTTCGGAAATCCTGAAATCGCACCTGGATTTAGACTTGCGTTATCTGCTCTACCACAACTTACAGAATAGTGAAAAGGAAAGAGGACAAGAAGATCCACTGCAACAGACGGCCATTACCCAGCCTGCACTCTTTGTGGTGGAATATGCCCTTGCCAGGTTATGGATGGAATGGGGAGTACAACCTCAGGCAATGATTGGTCACAGTATTGGTGAATATGTGGCTGCGTGTTTATCCGGGGTATTTTCACTTGAAGAGGCATTGGGATTAGTAGCATTACGTGGACAGCTCATTCAGCAATTGTCGAGAGGTTCTATGCTTGCGGTAACACTCTCGGAAGAGGAAATAAGACCCTATTTAAAGAACGGGATATCCCTGGCAGCAGTGAATGGACCTTCTCTTTGCGTGTTGTCCGGTTATACAAAGTCAATAGAGGAACTACAAGATCAATTGGAGGGACAGGATAAAGCGTGTCGGTTACTGTATACCTCCCATGCCTTCCATTCGGAGATGATGGATCCTGTCCTTGATTCATTTATTGAGCGTGTGAGAGATGTCCGTTTGAATACTCCCCAAATTCCCTATATATCTAATGTCACAGGTTCATGGATTACCAATGATGAGGCAACAGATCCTGATTATTGGGTCAGGCATCTACGTCAGACCGTGCGCTTTGCTGATGGAGTAAGGGAACTGTTAAAGGAACCGGGTAGAATTATGTTAGAGGTGGGACCCGGAAGGACATTGAATACGTTGGTAATGCAGCAGGCAAAAAAGATAGGGGAATGCCAAGTGCTTTCTTCCATGCGTCATCCTCAAGACAATGTATCAGACGTTACCTGTGTTTTGCATGCATTAGGCCGGTTATGGTTAACAGGCGTACCGGTGGATTGGTCAGGATTTTCTCATCATGAGATGCGCCATCGTATATCATTACCAACGTATCCCTTTGAACGTCAGCGTTATTGGATTGAGCCCCGGGAGGTATCAAAAAAACAATCGGGGAATACATTGTTGGTTAAGAAACCAGATGTAGATGACTGGTTTTATGCACCATCGTGGAAGCGCAGCCCTCTCTCAACCCTGAAGCAGAGAAGTGTTCATGAGTGTAATGAATGGTTACTGTTTCTGGATGAGTGTGGTATTGGAACACAACTGGCAAAAAGGCTGAAACAGTTGGGACATAAGGTAGTTACCGTGGAAGCAGGATCTGTGTTTAAAAAACGAGATGAAACCGCCTATTGTGTTGACCCAACTCGACAAAGTGATTATAGCGAACTGTTCAGGGAGTGTAGTGAACACGGTCGTATCCCGGAAACTATTGTTCATTTATGGAATATTACCATGTATAATCAAAGCGTGAGCGAAGATGAGATGGTAAATAAAACTCAAAATACTGGGTATTACAGTTTCCTTTTTCTCGCACAGGCTCTAGGAAAACAAGATTCTCCTAAAGAATATCAAATCATCGTGCTATCAAACAATATACAGGATATATTAGGAGAAGAGGATTTGTGTCCGGAGAAAGCAACGTTATTAGGTCCAATTAAGGTGGTCCCACAGGAATACCCGAATATACAGTGCAAGAGTATTGATGTTGTATTTCCTTTGCAGGAGAATGACGCAAAGCAAAACCTGGTAGATAATTTGCTCAAGGAATGTACGAAAAAAAACAGTGATACAATAATTGCCTATCGTGGAAATTATAGATGGGTGCAGACTTATGAGCCTGTCTATTTAGAAGAAATAACCGGAATACCTGCCCGGTTGCGTGAAGGTGGTGTCTATCTGATTACCGGTGGATTGGGAAATATTGGGCTTATTGTTGCAGAGTATCTGGCAAGAAAGGTTAAAGCCAGATTAATACTTACCGGCCGCGCGGATTTTCCACCTGGTGATACAGGGAAATTGTCGGAAACCTTAAACGCTGAAAATAATGACATTAGCCATAAGGTTGAGAAATTACGTGAACTGGAAAATGTTGGAGCGGAAGTTCTTGTGTTAAAAGCTGACGTGGCAAGTCTGCAACAAATGCAGGAAGTAATCACTCAGGGAGAGGAACGATTTGGCCCGATCAACGGGGTAATTCATGCTGCGGGGACAATTGGAGAAAAGACATTTTCTCTTATTGGGGAGATTGATAAGGATCATTGTGAACAGCAATTTCTGCCTAAGATACAGGGGACTTTGGTTCTGAACAAATTATTACAGGGGAAAAAACTGGATTTTTGCCTGTTGATGTCGTCTTTAGCGTCAGTACTGGGAGGAATAGGGTATACAGCCTATTCAGCGGCAAATCTATTTTTGGATGCTTTCTCTTGCAATAAAAGAAAAACAGAAGTTCCCTGGATCAGCGTAAATTGGGATGCATGGAGGTTCGAAGAAGAAAAGGAGCAAAAACCGTCTCTTGGATCTAAATTGGAGGAACTTGCCATTACACCAGGGGAAGGTATCGAGGCATTAAATCGCATGTTATTTTATGATGATTTAAAACAACTTGTTGTTTCTACGGGTGATCTCAAGACAAGGCTGGACCAGTGGATTTATCATACGGATACGAATGTAAGAAAACAGATATCTGCTAACCTGTACTTAAGGCCAAAGTTACCCAACGCTTATGTCCCTCCGAGAAATCAATGTGAGCAAACTATTGCCAGTATCTGGCAAAACTTACTTGGTTTAGAACAGGTTGGAATATATGATAATTTCTTTGACCTGGGAGGTCATTCACTCCTTGCCACGCAGGTACTTTCCCGTTTACGTGATGTTTATTGGTTGAACTTATCATTGCGCGCTTTATTTGAAGAACCAACAGTGGCAGGTTTGGCAGAGTATGTTGAAAACATTCAATCTTCAAAGGATAAAAAGCATTCACCGATTGGCCCTATTACTGAGGATAGAGAGGAAATTAAAATATGACAAGCTTCGAAGAGTTTTTATCCATGCTTCAAAATCGAGATATTAAGGTTTGGGCAGAAGGCGAGGACCTGCGTTGCAATGCTCCGAAGGGGGTTATAACTCCTGAAATTCGTGAACAGTTGGTTAAACACAAGGCCGAGATTCTCACTTATTTACACAAGGAGAATGGTACCTCACGTTTTCGTCATGAACCCATACAACCTCTAGCAGGGAATAAGAATCTTCCTCTTTCATTTGCACAGCAACGACTGTGGTTTCTTGACCAATTGGAAGGTGGTTCTTCCGCGTATAACATGCCGGCTGCCTTTCAGATGAAAGGGCCACTTCACATAAAAGGGTTGGAACAGAGCCTTACTGAAATGGTAAGACGTCACGAGGTTTTACGCACGGTATTTTTGCAGTTAAATGGTAGCCCAATACAAACGATCAATCCTCCTGAAACGATGATAATCCCGTTAATTGATTTACAGCATTTATCGAGAAAAGAGCAGGAAAGTAAAACGAGACGTTTGATTGCTGAAGAAGCAAAATGTCCTTTTGATTTAGCCAGGGGACCACTGTTACGTGCATCTTTGCTGCGGTTAGACGATAATTCACATATATTGCTCGTTACCATGCATCACATAGTCACTGATGGTTGGTCTATTGTAATATTCATCAAGGAATTAGCCTCTCTCTATAGTGCTTTTTCAAAAGGGGAAACCATCTCTTTGCCGGAACTGCCCATTCAGTATGCCGATTATGCTTATTGGCAACGTGAAGTACTGCAGGGTGAAACGTTGGAAACACTGCTTGATTATTGGAAGCAACAGTTGGCCGGTGCTCCACCCTTATTAGAACTCCCATTGGATAGGCCACGTCCCGCACTACAAAGTTTTCGTGGAAGTTTTATTCCCTTTGAATTAGATTCCCTTCATATGGATGGCATGAAAAAATTGAGTCGTGAAGCTGGTGCCACACTCTTTATGCCTCTCCTTACAGCCTTTGCAACCTTACTTTCACGATACAGCGGACAAGAGGATATTGTCGTGGGTACTCCTATTGCGAACCGCAATCGTGCAGAGGTTGAGGGGTTGATCGGTTTTTTTGCTAATACCCTGGCTCTACGGATCAGATTATCGGGCAATCCTACTTTTCGTGAATTGTTAGATCAGGTACGGGAAACAACTATTGGTGCCTACGAACATCAAGACCTTCCCTTTGAGAAACTAGTCGAGGAATTACAACCGGAACGTCATTTGAGTTATAATCCGCTTGTTCAAGTGGTTTTTGTCCTCCAGAACATACCACTGAATGCCCCGACGCCGGCGTTAAAACTACGGGGATTGGATTTGACACCAATGGAGTTTGATCATGGAACCGTTAGGATGGATCTTGAGGTTCACCTCTGGGAAGTTCCTGAAGGGTGTAAAGGGTATTTTATTTATAACACTGATCTCTTTGATGCCGCTACAATAAATCGCATGATAGGACATTTTCAATCTATTGTAAAGTCAGTTTCATTCAATCCGAATCAGTTCGCGCTTGAATTGTCTATGTTGACTGACGTCGAGCGTCATCAATTGGCATCAGGTTGGAATAGAACCAATAAAGACTATTTTCAGAACAAATGTATTCATACGGTATTTGAAGCACTTGCTGAGCAGAGGCCAGGGGCGACTGCAGTCATATATGAGGACAAGAAACTATCTTACAGAGAATTAAACGATAGGGCGAATCAACTAGCGCGCTATTTACAATCCCGGGGAATTGGTCCTGAGGTGCCAGTTGCTATATGTTTAGAACGTTCATTGGAAATGATGGTTGGATTGTTGGGTATACTCAAAGCCGGTGGAGCATATGTTCCGTTAGACCCTGCCTATCCGGATGATCGATTGACATTCATGTTGAAAGATTCTATGGCTCCAGTTTTGTTAACACAGCAGAATCTGGTTTTCCGTTTGCCTGAAATTAAAGATCAGAATTCGGAAAATCAACATCCAACGATAATCTGCCTTGACAGGGATTCTGATATAATTTCAAAAGAATATACTGACAATCTCAGAAGTGGTGTACATTCAAAAAACCTTGCTTACATTATCTATACATCCGGTTCTACCGGGAAACCGAAAGGTGTTCAGGTGAATCACGATAGTGTTGTCCATCTTCTCAAAGCGATATATCCACTCTTTCATTTTGATGAAAATGATATCTGGACTGTTTTTCATTCCTATGCCTTTGATTTTTCAGTGTGGGAAATCTGGGGTGCATTGCTCTATGGATGTCGACTGGTGATTGTTCCTCAACAGATGACTCAGTCGCCAAAGAATTTTTACGAATTATTACAGAGAGAGCAAGTTACGGTGCTTAACCAGACACCCTCGGCACTTTACCAGCTCATAAAGTCAAAAAAAGAGTCTACACACGTAAAATCGGAGTTAAGCTTACGTCATATCATTTGTGGTGGAGAAGATTTTCCTGGCAAGTTGGCATCACAGCTCATTGAATGGAAAATACCCCTTTGGAATTTCTATGGGCCTACTGAGGCAACGGTGTGGACAACTATCCATCGTGTTGAAGGGGTTAAAGATAAAAACAGATCGGTTCCCATTGGTAAACCGATTACTAATGCCCAGGTTTATCTGTTAGATCCCCTGTTGCAACTAGTCCCTGTTGGGATACCCGGGGAACTTTATATCGGTGGGGCAGGACTTGCAAGGGGTTATCACAACAGATCTGAATTAAACAGTGAAAAATTCATACCCAATCCCTTTCAGAATGTTTCAGATGCCCGTCTTTACCATACGGGAGATATTGCTCGATATCTGCCGGATGGAACAATTGAATATATCCGTCGTGTCGATCATCAAGTAAAGATTCGCGGTTTTCGTATTGAATTAGGAGAGATTGAATCCCTCCTGCAAGATCATCATGCGGTGCAGGAATCAGTGGTGATTATCAAAGAATATCAACAAGACGATAAGAGGTTGATTGCATATGTGGTTCAGAGTCAGGGGCAAAAGATTAATGATATTGAACTTCGTCATTATCTGAAAACAAAGGTACCTGAATATATGGTCCCGTCGGTTATCGCAATACTGGAAAAAATGCCCTTGTCCTCCAATGGAAAGATCGATCGCCTGGCACTACCTCTTTATGAACATTCAGGAACGGTATCAGGATCAAAATATGAAGCACCCCGGAACGAAGTTGAGCAAAGGATTGCAAAGATATGGCAGGAGGTGCTTCACCGGGAAAAGGTTGGTACCCATGATAATTTTTTTGATATTGGCGGCCATTCCCTTCTTACCACCCAGGTTCAAAGTAAATTACAGGAAATATTTCAGAATGAAATTTCAGTAGTTGACCTGTTTCAGCATCCGTCCATCCATTCACTTGCAGAATTTATCTCTTGGAAAGAAGGTACAGAACGGCCTGTTTTTCAACAAATGCATGATCGTGTCAGAAAACAGAAAAGCGTGATGAGTAAACGGTCACAGCACTTGAAACAACTAAAGAAAAAAAAGGTATGAAAAGATTATATGGTATTCGAGTACAAAATAAAATGAAACTGTTATGTTTTCTATGAAATCAATAAAGTATTTAGAGGTATATAAAAGTTGAACCAGGAAACCCATGATTCGTTAGAGCCTATTGCTATTATCGGTATGTCCTGTCGTTTTCCCGGAGCAGGGAGTGTGCATACGTTCTGGGAGAATATGAAAAACGGAGTAGAATCCGTATCATTTTTTACCGACGAAGAATTACAGATGTCAGGCATTGGCACAGAATTACTGAATAATCCAGATTATGTGAAAGCTAAGGCAGTACTGGAAGATATGGAAATGTTCGATGCCTCTTTCTTTGGTTTTACTCCCAGGGAAGCTGAGATGATGGACCCACAACATCGCCTCTTTCTTGAATGTGCCTGGGAGGCCATGGAAAATGCCGGTTATGACTCTGGAAGATATGGTGGCCGTGTTGGAGTATATGCCGGAGTTGGGTTGAATACCTATTTACTGAGGAATCTCCTTTCAAATCCTGACCTTGTTAAATACGAAAATGAATATCAAATACTCATAGGTAATGATAAGGATTTTGTACCTACCCGTGTGTCTTATAAATTAAATCTGAAAGGGCCAAGTGTCAGCGTAAATACTGCATGTTCTACTTCTCTGGTAGCAATACATTTCGCCTGCCAGAGTTTGCTGAATTATCAGTGTGATATGGCACTTACCGGGGCAGTAACTATACGGTCTCCCAAAAAGGAAGGGTACCTGTATCAGGATGGGGGTGTGCTCTCCCCTGACGGTCATTGCCGCGCATTCGATGCAAAATCCAAAGGCATCGTTGGAGGGAATGGAGTTGGGGTTGTGATACTTAAGAGATTAGAGGATGCCATGGCTGACGGGGATAGCATTCATGCCGTCATTAAGGGCTCTGCCATCAATAACGACGGTTCTCTGAAGGTAGGATTTACCGCACCCAGTGTGGACGGCCAGGCAGAGGTAATTGCCGAGGCTCAGGCCATGGCGGGAGTTGACCCTGAAACTATCACCTATATTGAAACCCATGGGACGGGTACCGCCCTGGGAGATCCGATTGAAATTGCAGCACTTACCCAGGCCTTCCGTCTAAGCACCCAGAAGAAGGGTTTTTGTGCAATTGGGTCAGTAAAAACGAATCTTGGTCACCTCGACACCGCTGCCGGTATCGCTGGAATCATTAAGACTGTCCAGGCACTCAAACACAGGCAGATCCCACCCAGTTTACATTTCGAACAACCGAATCCTGCAATTGATTTTGCAAACAGCCCTTTTAAGGTTAATACAAAACTGTCCCAATGGAAGACAAATGGGCCACCCCGGAGGGCAGGGATAAGTTCATTTGGGATTGGTGGTACCAATGCCCATGTTATCCTTGAAGAAGCCCCATCCATGGAGCCTTCAGGTATATTCCGCCCATGGCAACTATTAGTGTTGTCTGCCCACACAAGTACTGCACTGAATAATGCAACGGCAAACATGGCAGAACACCTTCATCGGTATCCGGATCTGAACCTTGCAGATGTTACCTATACTCTCCAGGTTGGCCGCAAAGATTTCAGTCATCGAAGAATACTGGTGTGTAAGTCAACTGATGAGGCCGTGACATCTCTCAATACCATGGATTCAAAAAAGGTCTTTACTCATTGTCAAGAGGAAGGAGAACGGACTGTGGCTTTTCTGTTTCCTGGTCAGGGTGCCCAATATGTGAATATGGGGCGGGAACTGTATGAGATAGAGTCGACATTTAGAGAGCAGGTTGATCACTGTTCTGAAATCTTGAAACCGTACTTGAAGCTGGATCTGCGTGAACTGCTTTATCCGAAAGACAAAGATAGTGTACAGGGGAGATCACAAGAAGAACAACTCCAGCAGACGATCATTGCTCAGCCGGCTCTCTTTGTGGTGGAATATGCCCTTGCCAGATTATGGATGGAGTGGGGGATACAGCCAGAGGCAATGATTGGTCACAGTCTTGGTGAATATGTGGCTGCGTGTATATCCGGTGTGTTTTCATTGGAAGAGGCTCTAGGATTAGTGGCATCAAGAGGACAGCTGATTCAACAGCTACCCGGAGGTTCTATGCTTGCCATATCATTATCAGAAGAAAAAATACAACCATACCTGATGAACGGAATTTCCCTGGCCGCAGTGAACGGGCCATCTCTCTGTGTGTTATCCGGTAACGCAGAATCAATAGAGATTATAAAGAAACAATTTAAAGAACAGGATGTCGAGTGTCGGTTACTTCATACCTCACATGCTTTTCATTCAGAGATGATTGAACCAATTCTTGATTCTTTTCTGGAGCGGGTAAGAGAGACCAGTCTTAATTTTCCCCAGATCCCTTATATTTCAAATGTTACCGGTTCATGGATTACGCAAGCTGAGGCTATAGATCCTGAGTATTGGGTAAGACATTTACGTCAAACAGTACGGTTTTCCGAGGGAGCCAGGCTCCTATTGGAACAATCAGAGAGGGTTATGCTGGAAGTAGGACCGGGAAGGGCATTGAGTACCTTCGTGAAACGGCAATCTGAGAAACCACGAGAATTCGTGATACTCTCTTCTCTGCGTCAGTATCAAGAAAGTCAACCAGACGTCTCATTCATGCTCAGCTCATTAGGCAGATTATGGTTATCGGGTGTAACAGTGGATTGGTCGGGGTTTTCAATCCATGAACGACGTTGTCGTTTACCGCTACCGACCTATCCATTTGAACGTAAACGGTACTGGATTGATATCCAGAGACAGAAACAATACCAGACAGAAAGTGTACTCACAACGAAAAGAGAGGATATTGCTGACTGGTTCTCTGTTCCTTCCTGGAAGCGTACGGCACCACTTCCGTATGAATCAATAGATACTGCATCGCTGTGGTTGATCTTTATGGATGAGTGTGAAGTGGGTGCAGGGTTGGCAAAACGACTGAGAAATGAATGTGATAATAGTGCAAACCAAAGAGTTATGGATGGGCTGTGGAATGAAGTGATTCGTCAAGTGATTACGGTAAGGGTGGGTGAAAGATTTGTCAGATTGAATGAAAGTGAATATGTCCTCAATCCTCGCAAATCCGGTGATTATGAAGCATTGTTTGACGAATTGCGTCTGAAGGAGAAGCTTCCTACAAGGATCGTTTATGCCTGGACTGTTACCGAAAACATTGACAGTGAGAAATCTGATGAGCATATAAGGTGTTTACAGGATTCTCCTTTTATGTCCTCTGGCTATTATAGTCTTCTTTTTCTTACCCAGGCACTGGTAAAACAGGATATGAAAGAGAAATTTCACATCATAGTGGTCTCAAATAATATGCAGGAAGTAACGGGAGAAGAGACACTTTGTCCGGAAAAGGCCACGTTGATGGGCCCTGTCAAGGTAATACCTCAAGAATATCCGAACATTTTGTGCAAGAGCATTGATATTTTGCTTCCCTTACAAGGATCGCGGGAAAATGATAAGCAGATAGACTTCCTGTTATCTGAATTTGATGGTGAACAGGAAGATACGGTTGTCGCCTATCGTGGAAACCATCGATGGGTGCAAACATTCGAGCCTGCTCATTTGGACGAGGTTTCCGGAATACCATATCGGTTACGGGAAGGTGGTACCTATTTGATCACGGGAGGGCTCGGAGGGATTGGACTCCTGCTTGCTGAATACCTTGCAAGAACGGTCAAGGGAAATCTGGTGATTACGGGACGGACTCGTTTACCAGCGAGGCAGGAATGGGACAAATGGTTGGAAACAGAAGATGTCCGTTCCCGTTCAGCGAGTGAAATGAGTATTGATCTGGAAAAAGATGCAGAGTATATAAATACACAAGAAAAAAAGATAGAAAATGAGTTGGGAATACGGGGAATAGAATGGTATGCAGGATTGAAAGAAACCATGGAAGAACTTTGTGCATGCTACATTTTTTCCTATCTGACAGACGATAGAGATATAAAAACCGGCTACACCTGTGACAAAGTGGAGTTGAAAAAAAGACTGAACGTACTGCCGAAATTTGATAAATTTTTTGACTTTTTTATTCAGGTACTCACGGTAGACCAGATAATTAAAATAGAAGACGATAGCATCATATTTTTAAAGGGGAAGGAAGATCTTAAGGATCAGAATCTATTAAAAAAAGAAGGAGAAGAAAGATACCCTGAATTTAAAGCAATGATTGGTGTGGTTGAATATTTTGCGCATCGGTACAGAGATGCTTTGAGCGGTAAAATAGAGGCAATCAGTGTATTGTTTCCTGACG
>Ga0233430_1001598_pt1 | contig 30687 bp, 28 predicted proteins | sample SI_118_April2016_2_FD_179883 | JGI IMG/M metagenome (GOLD analysis project Ga0233430, IMG submission 179883) | Seawater microbial communities from Saanich Inlet, British Columbia, Canada - SI_118_April2016_150_MG | ecosystem: Environmental > Aquatic > Marine > Inlet | place: Canada: British... | reverse complement strand
TCATTATTTATCCTTTGCGAATGAAAAATACGCATAGGATACATGAAAAAGTTTACGAAAAATATTTTTGAATCGCTCTCTGAGCCCTGTTATGGCTTGCTTGTTGTGTTAGCCGGGAATCGCTGAGAACCTTTGAAGCACCACCTGAGTTATTAGTTTATCAAAGAAAGCGCAATCAACTGACACTCCTCATTGTTTTAAGCTTAAACTAAGGATAAGAAAACTTTTGATTTAACGCCCTATTCCCATTATTCTATTAACGCTGACCTCGGCTTAAACACTAAGCTTGAGGCTTCCTGGCTGATCCGCGCGCCCATGAGGCGACGACACTTAACATTGGATGTGATATAGACAAATGAAAAGGACTCGACTCATTATTGCTTTTCTGGGGCTCATTAGCCTGGCCCCTCTAGCGCTTGCCAAACACCAAGGTGTCAGCTGGGGCGCTGGAGGGCTGACTTACCGCCCTGATAATTATTCAACTTTCGTGCTTTCGGGATATGCGCAACTTGAGGCAACGAAATTCTCCCGCAATGACTTTGGCTTGAAAAATGAAATCTTCCTGCACTCACTGGAATACGATATCTTCGCCACGTTTGGGCAAGACCTTCATTTTGATTTATCCGGCGACTGGATGAAGCCACTCAAAGTAGAAACCGCTTACGTTGAATACGACGGATGGAAAAATATCATTTTTCAAGTGGGGCAGATTTTCCCCAACTTTGGCTTAAATAACACAGATTCCACAGGACAGCTTAACTACGTTGAATTCAATCTACCGTCCAATACCTTTGCTACGGACTATTATCTGGGGTCTACTTTCTTAATTCATAACAAACAACTCTCTGCTTTTTTCTCCGCCTTTGGCCCAAGGATCGCGGTTAACTATGACGGTCGCTATCCTTTCGGCGCCCTGACTCGCGAGATTTGGTCACCCATCCACAATGAACATCAGACCTTTGAAACGGGTATTTCATTGTGGTACCAAAAGCCCGACGGCAGCAATACCTCTGGCTGGGGCACGGTGCCAGAAGTTGATTCTCGAGACATGACCTCGCTCGCCGATACCGGCACTATATTGAATACTAGAAACTCTCTGACGTATGATCTCGAAATCGCTTATCAGTTAGGCCCCTTTTATGTTGCGAGCGAATACATGTCGGATCGCGTTTCACGACTAAAAAACAATCCAAACCTTACTTTTTCCGGGGCATATATCTCAACCAGCGTTTTCCTCACTGGCGAGCATCACCCGTATCAATATCCAGAGGGTGACTTTTTGGCCGTCTCTAAAATCAAACATAGCTTTGGCGCTTTCGAATTAGCCGCGCGGTTGAGCCGGCTTAATTTGAATTCGCATGATATTCGCGGAGGGCGAGAAAAGAACATGACGTTAGGGGTTAACTGGTATTTCTCTCAGCACATTAAGCTGCTTTTGAACTACATCGATATTTGGTTTAGAAGTGGAACGACACATAAAAACAAGCGTATCAACACGTACGCTGCACAATTAGAGTATTTGACTTAGTCATCCCGCGACTAACTGAGTCATCCCGCGACTTGATCGCGGGATCCATCTTGTTTCTTAAGCACCCACCGACGTATCAATCTTATTAAACCGTGCCATGCTCTCAACAATTTCTTTCTTCGCCTGCTCAGGCCCCGTCCAACCTTGGACTTTCACCCATTTGCCAGGCTCTAAATCTTTATAATGCTCAAAAAAGTGCTTGATTGCAGCCAACAACTCCGGCGTGACGTCTTCGGCTGTTTTAACATTACGGTACTTTGTGGTCAACTTGTCTGCAGGAACAGCTAGAAGCTTGGAATCCTGCCCCGCTTCATCTTCCATATCCAGCATAGCAACAGGGCGGCACCTGATCGCTGATCCACTGATCAATGGAAAAGGCGTGATCACCAATACATCAGTGGGATCACCATCCTCTGACAATGTTTGAGGAATGTAGCCATAGTTACAAGGATAATACATGCTGGTTGCCATAAAACGATCAACAAACATCGCACCTGACACTTTGTCAATTTCATACTTGACCGGCGCACCCGTTGCTGGAATTTCAATAACAACATTCACTTCGTCCGGCGCATTATCGCCCGGTCCCAAACATCTCACACCCATAATAAATCACCTAGTTAATTTGAATGAGACCGATTATACTGATCCCCATTGAAAATGCTAACTTTTTAGAGCCAGGAGAAGATGGAGATGAACGATTGCCTATTTTGCAAAATCCTTGCACGAGAGATTCCCGCAGACATCCTCTATGAGGATGAACAAGTGCTTGCCTTCAGTGATATTGACCCTAAAGCTCCGACACATGCTTTGATTATCCCCAAAATACACATCTCAACCATCAACGATCTCACAGAAGAGCACAATGCCTTGATCGGTCATATGTTTCAAGTCGCAAAAAAAATCGCCAAAACCAAAGGCTACGCTGAAGACGGTTATCGCGTCGTGATGAACTGCAATCGAGGTGGTGGGCAGGCTGTTTACCATATTCATTTGCATCTTTTAGCCGGCCGACAGATGCAATGGCCTCCCGGGTAAATAGCCCATGGACACGCCACACATTCTGTGTACAATGCTTATATCCTGATTTTAAGATTTTTTAACCAAAAGGAAACTATAATGAATACCAATAAACTGCTCTGCATTGGCCTTTTTCTATCCCTGGGCTCAAGCATCGCCTTTGCCAGCGCCACCCCAAAACAGCTCAAATGTACCGTCATCACCCCCGCCCCAGGCACTAGCTCAAACACTATCGTACTCACTCAAACAAATAGCACAACCAGCCCGAGTACCCCGCAGTCATACACGGCCAGCGGCACGATCATCCTGCCTTCAGAGGCGCAAAGCAACAACACTCCTGCGCCCGTGAATTTAGGATGCATCTCCACCGCGACACAAACCAGCGAAGCGCCTGCTCCAGCTGCTACAAAGTCAGCTTAGCTTCTGTACCGCCCTTTAATCGTTGAATATTACCAGCGTGGCGCCATATCACCAGCAGCGCAACGCAGGCAAGCCCGATGAAATAGGGCGGTTGAAACAGTAGAATGACAAAAGGTGCTGCAATCGTCGTTACCAGCGAAGCAAGCGACGCGTAGCGCAAAATGAACGCGAGCACGCCCCAAATGACGATCGCCACGATACCCAGTGGCAATGATAAGGCAAAATAGCAACCCATTGCCGTCGCAACGCCTTTACCACCTTTAAACTTAAAGAAAACAGGAAACATGTGCCCCAGCACGGCGACCACAGAAATAAGGCCCAACATCCAGCCATGCACACCCAAAATCATTGCAATGACAACGGCACAAAATCCCTTTAATGCATCACCTAGCAAAACGATCGCAGCATAATGCTTGCCGGCCACGCGTAACACGTTAGAAGCGCCAGGGTTGCCAGAGCCTTCGGTGCGCGGATCAGGAAGATCGGCCACCTTGCAAACAATTACCGCCACCGAAATCGAACCCAACAAATACGCAATAATAATCGCGATTATTTCCATCATTAGTTAACATCCTTTTTAAAAATAATATCCAAAACATTGTACTCAGAAAAATTACAACCTGTCATGTGATATTTTAAAATGTTCGCGAAACCATTCAATGTCCGCCAACAACTGCACATACGCTTGATTTTGGAAAAATACATGACCAATGTCCTGCCCCGAACCAACGCGTACCGACACAATATCGCCCGCTGTCTTTTTCAAATATACCTCTTTCACGGAAGGCAGCGCCCTCAACGTTTCAATATCGCTTATCTGAGCAATTTTCCCAGGGCCTGGATGAATCAGGTAGGCTGCGCTGAATGACTCAGCACGATGGCAAACATCAACCTTCTGTTTTAAGTATAACTGAAGCAAGACTTTCCACGGATCAAACCGATAACTCCGCTGGATCAAATCCATAATAAAGCCGCCGGGAGGACGAATGGTTAACTCATTAAAAACCAAACCGTCTTCTGTGACAAAAAATTCAATGTGCGCAATGCCATCATCCAGCTCAAATGCCTCCATGATGTGGCGAGCAAAACGCTCAAGTGTCTTTTTTTGGATGAACTCATCAGGCGCTGGCACCACGTTAATCTCATAATGCAGATAGTATTGTGTGGAGTTCAAGAAAAGCAATTGCCGTTTTTGGAAAAAAATCTCCATACTCATCTCTACACCGTGAATGGCTTTTTCAACGAGGTAGCCATGGCCTTGAAGTTTTTTGAGCGCATCCAACGAAGACGCCACTTGCAAGCCTCGTCCGCCAGAATGATTGCGCAACTTCGCATACACCGGACAATCCCAAGATGATATCAATGGCCAAGCGCCCGCTTGATCAAGCAACGCGTAAGGTGCCACGGGGATCTGATGCACTTCTGCTTGTTGCTTCATTAACCATTTATCATGACAAGCTGCCATCCTCTGCGAAGGCAATGGCTTATCGAACGCCTGCATTAACAACATGGCTGCGGGAATGGATCGTTCAGTCAGGGGAATAATGGCATCAAACGCCACCGATTGCGCTTTGAAAAAAGAGTCAACATCCGCCGACAACGCGCCATCAATCTCTGGAAAGGGGGCCGCAATCGTCGGATAAGCATGGGACACCGGTGATTCTGGACACCAAATAACCGGCTCATACCCCAGAGCAACCGCTGCTTGTACAGCTTTTTTCCGGTATCCAACAAATGCAATCTTTGCCATAGGCATTTCACACAATTAGTGATATAACGTGAATAGATTCGCACAGATAAGGCTCACTGACAATGCACGCAAGAAATTTAATATGGATAGACCTAGAAATGACCGGCTTAAGCCTGGAAAAAGAACGCATCATTGAAATTGCGACCATCGTCACGGATGCGCAACTCAATATCCTGGCAGAAGGGCCGTCCCTTGTCATTCATCAATCTGATGAGCTTTTGTCTAAAATGGATGATTGGAACACCAAACAACACGGCGGCTCAGGCTTAATCGACAGGGTCAAACAAAGCCAAATCACAGAAGCACAAGCCGAAGAAGCCACCCTCACTTTCTTGAAACAATACGTGCCCGAAGGAAAATCGCCCATGTGTGGCAACAGCATCTGCACCGACAGACGATTTTTATACCAATTCATGCCAACCTTAGAAAGCTATTTTCACTATCGCCACCTGGATGTTTCCACGATCAAAGAGCTGGCTAAACGCTGGGCACCTAAAATTTATAAACAAATGGAGAAAGATTCCAAACATTTAGCGCTCGACGATATCAAAGACTCTATTGATGAATTACGCTTTTACCGCGAACACATCATGAAGATTTAACAACACGAGAAAGAAGTGCTAACATAGCCACCATTCGAAACTAAAAGGAAACCACCATGTCAAACCACGTTAAAGTCGCGATCACAGGCGCTGCCGGTCAAATTGGCTATTCATTACTTTTTCGCATTGCTTCTGGACAAATGTTTGGTGCTGATACCACCGTTGATTTACAGTTGCTCGAATTAGAAGCCGCGCTGCCCGCTTTAAACGGCGTGCGTATGGAACTAGAAGATTGTGCTTTTCCTTTGTTGCGTAACATTGTTTGTACCTCCGATTTAAATGTAGCAATGAAAGATGCAAGCTGGGTTATCTTGGTGGGTGCTGTGCCGCGTAAAGCTGGCATGGAACGTGCCGATCTTTTGAAAATTAATGGCGGTGTTTTTACCGCACAAGGTAAAGCCATTAATGACTACGCCGCTAAAGATGTGCGTGTATTCGTTGTGGGCAATCCTTGCAATACTAATTGCTTGATCGCCATGAACAACGCACCCGACGTTCCTAACGATCGCTTTTACGCCATGACCATGCTGGATCAAAAACGCGCTACTGCACAATTGGCCATGAAATCTAACACTGAGGTCACTGCCGTTAAAGACATGATCATCTGGGGCAATCACTCTGCCACACAATACCCCGACTTTTATCACGCCAACATCAACAAACAACCGGCGGCAGACGTCATCACTGACGAAAAATGGCTTCAAAAGAATTTCATCGAAGTTGTTCAGCAACGAGGCGCAGCCATCATCACTGCACGTGGCGCATCATCCGCAGCTTCCGCGGCGAACGCTATCATCAATGGTGTAGCGAGCATTGTGAATGACACACCGGAAGGCGATATGTATTCCATGTGCAAATGCTCCACGGGTGAGTATGGCGTTGACGCTGGTTTGATTTTTTCTTTCCCTTGCCGCACAGAAAACGGTGTGCTTAAGGTGGTTGAAGGCATCGAGCATAACGCATTTGGCCAAGAAAAGCTTCAGGTTACACTCGACGAATTGCGCAAGGAGCGCGATGCGGTTAGGGAGATGGAATTAATCTCGGCTGATTGAATCTTGCGCTATTAGTAGAGACCGACAGCAACTGTTGCCCTGTCGGTTTCTTTTGAGTAGAGCCAGAACAGAACAACATACTCTTACGTCGCACTGCTTTCTTGGGCGCAATATTTTCTTTTCCTTGTCGGCGCGTTGAACTTTCGAAAACCATTAATTCGAGTGACGGTTGAACTAACAAAGCCGTCGTACTCATACTTTCTCGATGACTCGGCTGACTTGCATATATTGATCGAATCCCATCCACGTCTTCCAATAGATCGCCAGTGTGAATCCTCTCCTCCAGCGGTCTCAACATTTTAGCAACAAGCCTCACCAATGCGACAACAGCTTGATGCTCGACGCCACCAAGCACTCGCTCAACAAATGTCTTTTCGGTCTTTAATGACCATTTTTTTATAAAAGCACCCGTTGAATATCCACCATCAGCAGTAAGTTGCATAAACTCTTCTGGATTAATGATTTTTAGTAATGTAACACCCAACGCCCATATGTCGTTAGATTGATGCTCTTCTATAGATAGGCCACCTTGATAACCGTCCATTTCGGGAGAGGTGTGGCTAGCCGTACCCGCCGACTCGAGCTCCGTCAGATTATCTTGAGACAAACCCTGCGCACTTCCCATATCCGCCAAAACAAATAGTGGTCGCTTTTTATCAAAGGTTTTATCAACTAAAATATTGCCCGCTTTAACATCTCTATGAACGATACTTCTTTTCGTGTGTAAAAACTTAAGTGCACTCGTGACATGACTACAAACACCTAACAGAAAAAGGGCAGCATCAAGTGCAACAGGATCACTACTGTCATGAAGATCAACACACAATTGATCAGCGTAGGCGCTTAGCGTTTTATCTGGATAATACTGGAAAAGTAAACCTTGTCCCTTCCACTCACCCAAATAATTAACAATAGTTTGAGGCGCTTGCGTTTTATGGATGGTGTCATTGATGCGTTGTTCATGCTGAAGGCTTTTTTGCCCTCGACAAGTAGCTCTTTTCAAGACAACAACAAAAGTTTCATTGAGCTCTGGGATTCGTAAGGTCAGCTTTGTTACTGTGCCATTAGCACCTTGCCCCAGCACCTTCCCCTCTGTTACATCTAACGCCTTTGGCTGCAGATCCTTATATCCTGCGCACTTAAGAAGTGCCGCAATCAAGGCTGGATCTGTTATTTTGTCTGCGCTATCCTTTGAGGCATCTACAGCCTTCGCCTGCACAGAGGGCTTGCGCGAAAAACTTAACGACTTCATTAGTTTTTTTGGATTTTTTAGCAACATTATTGGCTTACGCGCACGCAACTTAAGGAGAGATGGCATTATTTTTTCCTTTAATAATTATTATCATTAACCCGGTGAGGGTATCATATAACGCAAGATATTGGAAGAAATTTAACCAATATCCTGCGCCAATCTTCTTTTTATCTCGAGAGAATAGCAATTTTCGCAAGAAAAACAAAGCATTATCTGATTGTTTTTGTAGGGAATATATTACATCTAACCCCCGCGGCGAAAACCCGTGGAATCCGTGGCTTTTCGCGTGAGTCCAGTTTATGCTATAGCTGTCCTCAATGAAGCGACGGGGGCACCTGGATGCCGCGGTCAAGCCGCGGCATGACATAAAAGCATGATGGCAACCATGGAACAGCATGACCGTTAAAGTTAAAAAATTAATTGCTCCCTCACTGTTTATTTTAGTGTTGATGGTATCTGTGGGGCCGTTTGGTGACACGGAATACACGCCCTCACTGCCACGTATCGCGCGCGAGCTAGGCGTCGCCTATAATCTTGTTCAAGTCACCATGACCTCCTATTTGCTCGGCTATGCTGTCAGCCAACTCTTCTGGGGGCCGCTTTCTGATCGCTTTGGACGTAAACCTATTATGTTGGCGGGCGCTGCCACCTTTATTCTGGGCTCTTTAGTTTGCGTAACCAGCTTTGATATTTGGCAACTGATCGGAGGGCGATTTGTTCAGGCCATCGGGGCTTGTGCGGGCGGCGTTATATCGAGCGCGGCTGTGCGTGATGCTTTTTCTGAACAAGAACGAGGGCATGTGTTCGCCAAAGTGAATGCGGCCTTTGCTGTCGCACCAGGCATAGGGCCTATCGTTGGTAGCTTTGTTGATCACGCCTATGGCTGGCATGCCAACTTTCTGATCTTGCTCGTCCTCTCTATTATTTTATTTATCTCCGTTTGGCTTTTTTTCCCAGAAACCAATTTGAAAAAAGCGGCCGACGCGCTAAAGCCCAAGGTTCTTTTCCACAATTACGCCGTGTTATTCCGAGACCCCTATTACCTCGCCTACATCGTTCCCATGGGTTTCGCGATTGGTATTGTTTACTCCGCATTAATTGGTGCGCCCGATCTTGTCATCAACATTTTGCATCAACCCTCCTACGTTGTGGTGGTGATCGCGCTCGGTGTACTGATTGGCTTTGTTGCAGGCTCTTTAATTTGTAACTTTTTAGCGGGACGTTATCAAAACAATACGCTGATTGTGACAGGCTTGTTGATTATGCTGGCTGGCTCGTTGTTGTTATCACTTTCATCTTACGTTGGATTAATGACCACGCACCTCTCTGCCAGTATCATACCGATCATGGTTATTTTTTCTGGTATTGCCTTTGTGATACCCGTGGCCACGGCGGAAGCGCTTGCGCCCTTTGAACATGTAGCAGGCTCAGCCTCTGCGATGCTTGGTTTTTTTGAAATGGGGCTTGCCTCTGCCAGCACCGGTGTGATGAGCAGTATTCCACTGGACAGCGCTTATTCCATGCCCATTGTTTTTACAGGGCTCTCTGTACTGGGGCTTCTGGTCTTTGTACCTTTCATTATGATGCGTAAAAATCGCGCTCGCGCTATCATTTAATCTCGTCATCAAGGGTCGACTTTGGCCTTGGCCCGAATCGCATACACCCTCGGAAAAACGGTGCCGTATCACAAAAAACCGATGAAGACCTTCGTTGAGTCAACGTCGCAAACGCTGCATCCGTTTCAAACAAGGTCTGCGTTGGCAAAATCTCCCCAAACCCGCATTTTTCACTGTGAAAGTATTGAATCATCACTTTCTGAGACAGCGCATAAAAAGGTGTATCAAGAATATCGGCACGCTGCCTGATATCACTGATCACAGAATCAACAATGTGCTTCACCTCATAAAGATCCCGCATGGTGCTAGAGACCGTTCTCGCCTTGGGGCTAAATTCAAACGCCGTTGGATACCTTAACGAATAATACACGCTGCGCTCAGGTTGGTTCATATCATACAATCCGGGGATCATCATACTCGCCGTGTAATTATTTTGCATTTGATACACGTTTTGATAAATCGACTCTAGCTCAGAAATCGGCGCTGCAACATCGTCATTCGCGAGCCGAAAACCTAATGCTTCACCCATACCTATGATCGCCAAGTGTTTGACGGTATCTGCTAGATACGCATTCGGACGTATATTTTTAGTCGACAATGCGCGAGAATAAATCAAATCCAACACAACATAGTTGCGCCAAAATCTCGTGTTTTTCCAAGAGCTTTCCAACAAATAGCGATAAAAAGCGCCCCATGCTGGATCATTCGCATTATCATCAAACCACGCTTTACTGAAATAAATAAATTCAACATGCCAGGGCGTTTGAAATTGTGGCGAGTTCGCAAGCGAAACAAACACCTCCCAGTGTTCTTGCAACGCTTTTGGTGTATCCGAAACAATATTAAATTCGCGTTTAATGCGCTTATGCCCAGCATCATTACTAATCTTCGGCAACATAAAAATAGAACGCGCCCCTGCTGTAATGTTGCGAATACACGCACCCCGCAAACTGACCGAGGCATCCAGCACACGCTGCAATGCGATCATGCGCCCTGGCATCATCAAAGAAAACGGCATAAATCGATCATTGATATCAAAAAAAGATTCTGCCGCATTGTGCGTGACAATGCCAGCGGGAATGGTTCCATGATTGTAATAAAGATCTTCGCGTATTTTGGCAGGAATAGACGCATCATCAATAGGCACCACTTGGTGGCTCGCATTGGGCAACGAAAAAACGACGCCTTTTAAAATCTCGCTACCATACGGGTAACGCGCTCGATAAAGGGGAAAGTTTTTACCTGGATTCAGCGCATCAATAATGCTCACAAGCTCAGGCCTGAGCGGTTGAATCACTTCCCGGGCTTCTTTCCATGTAATCTGTTCAAGCAAGCAGCTTGGGTCTTCCGTGGTGCTCATACGACGATTAGCTATCAATCTCTAGTGCGCGCAATATACCATAATTCATCTGGATTTTGCTCGAGTATTGATGAAGTTTATCGTATATCCTAGATAATAAGCTGAATATTGATCAAATTAGGCAGCCAATGCTTTCAAATAATTTGTGAAATTCGTGATTCTATGTAAGACTACCGCTCTAGGAATATAAGGATTTAACTTGAAACAACAATGGACGCGGAAAGTTCGCATTGTGAATTGCCATGGATACATGTAGCGTGATGACACCCAGCAAATCTCTTGCGTTAGATAAGCTAACCTGGGCACAGGCTCGCACGACCGTGCTTAAACTGAATCCAGAACTGGCAAAATTAATCGACGAGGTTGATCCGGGCCCGGACTGTGTTTTGTACAAAGCTCGCTATCCTTATGGCAGCCAAATGCTCAGTGCAGGTGAATTCTGCTTACCCACAGAAAACGGCGGCGTGATCAATATCCGCGATCACCGTGTACCTTTAGAAATAAAAGAACAATTAGGATACAATCCAAACGCCAACCCGTTAGCCCTAGTTACCAGTAAATCTGCAGAGATCTTCCTCACCCTGGAAGATCGCGTCATCCCGTTTAGAGTCGTCAAGAAAGGCGGATTGATGGGCGTGTGGCACACATTGGACGGCTTAAATGGCAACCGCACAACACATCATGCTGGCATGTTTTTATGGGATGTCACGGCCGGCGCACGATCTGTTTTCATGTTGCCCAAGATTTCTGAAATGATGGCGCACAGTAAATTAAAACAAGCCTTTCATGTCAATGTAGAAAAACCTAAACACTCGCTAGATCATTGGAAGGTCTTTCGCACCATCGCAGCACAGCCTGCGTTTGTTGAACCCTGGCATACCGAAGTTCTTTATTTCTCAAAAGCGTGGTTTGAATACTTTAATGACTTGGCTTGGTTGAAGCTAAGACATTATCTGATTAATCAAGCCTGGCTCGACAGTGAATTCTGGCGCAATCAGTTTATTTGGAATCTATCATTCGCGCGCGCGTTAACCTTAAAAAACATTAAGGCCTCGGCGTATATCGCCGACACCGTCAAGCATATACTGACGGTTGCTCTAGGCGCTGTGCCGGGTTTCCAGCCTGCGCTCGATAGCACGTTAGCACCCATTCGAGGGATCCAAGATGCCTACATCAACCATTACGAACTAAAAAGTTATCACCCAATTATCATGCAGCCCGCCTCGCTCTCCCTTCAAAACAACAAAGATACGGTTTATTATTCCCTGCAATATCCCTCTGCCTTAGAGTTAGCACCCAAAGCCAGCGAACGCTCGAGCACCATCTCAGATCTATACGATGTTCGCGCGCTCATGACCAAGTATTTGAAAGAAATCCACTCCAACCGGTGGAAAACCAGCTTGACACCGCTTTATGAATTAGCAAAGCGCATTGAATTACAGTACTATCACAGTAACGTCGACTTATACACGGGCATGCTGAGTGGCACCCAAATGATTGATAACGACCCTAATTTTGCAGCAGCAAGCCAGGGCTTCGGATCAAGAGAGTTCCCTAAAACAAGCAGCTTTATCAAAGGCGCGATTGCCATCTCTCACCCCAATTCGGAATAACTAAGAAGCGCGCACCCGCTGACGAATAATTCGTCATAAAACCCAAGGTGCCTCCTTTGTGAATCTATCGTCAATGCTGCGGAGAAAACGAGATGAACGACACCCAAGTGATATGGGCTCACTTAGAAAAAAGCAATAACACATTTTATGACGCCCTTAAGTTATCAGCAAAACAAAAAGCAACAGCCGAACAATACATCAAAAAAAACTATATGAATGTCGTTAAAACCGCAGACGCTTTTTTTGACGGGCGCTTGCTGTTCGAACCAGAACAACAAACCTTTTATGCCAACAATGCTTTTCTGCATTGGCTTGGCTACAACAACAAAACACGCCCCAAGAAAGCGCGTTGGATTACGCAAACGATTCATCAAGACGACCAAGCAGCATTGATCACCGCGATGAAGTCTGCTGAAACTTCAAAGAAAGAACAAGCGCTCGTTATCCGCTTCCTCGGCAAAACCAAAAAAACATTATGGGCCATTGTCCGCATACAAAAAGTCAGCTCTCTTGTCGTGTGCCTACTGATTGATATCACGGCACAAAAACAACTTGAAGCCGCACTTAAAAAAACAGCGTTGCATGATGATCTGACCACACTCCCCAATCGAGCCTCTTTTTATGCCGCCTTACACCGCGCCATTTCAAGAGCTGGGCGACGAAAACAACAATTTGCTTTACTTTACATTGATGTTGATAATTTCAAAGCCATTAACGACACAATGGGGCACAGCTCCGGCGACAAAATGTTAAAGCGCATGGCAGAAGCGCTCAAAGAAGCGGTGCGGGATGAGGATTTCATTACGCGCATCGGCGGTGACGAATTCACCGTGATTGCCGAAGATATCAACACTCCCCTGCAAGCTGCCCAACTAGCAAAGCGTATCATTGAGAAAGCACAAAAACCCATTCTCATCGGAAAAAAGAAACTCGCATGCACCACAAGCATCGGCATTGCACTTTTTCCTTCAGGCGGTAAAACAGCCGAAGAACTCATTCGCCATGCCGACGCTGCGATGTATAGCGCCAAACAGCGCGGGCGCAATGATTTTCGTTTTTACAGTGAAGAAAAAAACCAAGAAATCATGCGTAAAAGCCGCATCGAAACAGAATTGCACAGCGCCATCCAAGAAGAGGGCCTTTTCTTGGAAACGCAACCCATTATCGACTTGAAGAAAAAGCACTGCATCGGCTTGGAAACCTTAATTCGCTGGGATCATGAAGACCTTGGAGAAATTGCACCCAAAGAGCTCATTGCCATTGCAGAAGAAACAGGGCTTATGCGCAAACTTGGACTCTGGGTCATTGAGAAAACACTCGATAAATTCTCCTCGCTGTCACAACAGCTACCCCAACAAACCCGCACAATGCAAATCACCGTCAATCTTTCAAGAGCACATTTGCTTGATGAAACGTTTCCTTTGCTACTTCAACAATTACTTCAACAATACAATCTACCGCCTGCTTGCTTAATCTTAGAGATTTCAGAATCCGCACTCATCGGCATCCTGGACGAAGCCGCGCCAGCACTCAATCAGCTTCACGACATTGGCGTCGTGCTCGCGATCGACAATTTTGGCACAGGCCATCTTTCCATCATGAGCGTCAGCCAAACGCCCATTTCCATCATCAAACTCGATCGCTCTTTTATTGAAAAAGTCGTCCAAACACAGAAACAAAAAAAACTATTACAAACGATTATCCACATGGGCAAACATTTAAATTTTAACATCATTGCCGGCGGCGTTGAAACCGAGCAACAGCTGCAATTGTTATTGGAGCTTGGTTGTTATGCTGCGCAGGGTTATTTTATTAGTAAGCCTTTGCTTGATGAAGACTTGGTGGGCTTTCTTGAGAAGCAAGTAGAGACGCCTTAGAGGATGGGTGCGGCTTGTTAGTGGTGTTCGAACCAGTATGCGAGAAAACACCGTGTTTTTTTATATAACAAATCACTTCATTCGCCGTCGGCCTCGCTTCTGGCTTCTTCATGCACCATACCATCAAATCACGGTACTCCCTGTGTAATTTAAGCTTAATCCACGTTTTATGATCTGATGAAAACGCTCGGGCTTCTCCAAAAACCATTTTCCATAAAATAACACCATAGGAATACATGTCGGTCGCCTCTGTACAACAATGCTTTGCATCTCGCAACTCAGGTGCTAGATAATCCCACGATCCTTTCACCCCGGGCTTAATATTTTTCTTGTGATCCATCAGCCCAAAATCACAGATCTTAGGTTCGCCATGTTGATCAAGCAGAATATTATCGGTTTTCAAATCACAATGAATGAGGTTTTGCTCGTTATGCTGATACGCAATGCCACTGACAATGCTCAACGCCAGCCTCCAGCGCTGCCCCCAAAATAATCTTTCGCCAACCAAATAATCATGCAGGCTCCCGCCGATATACGGCATCACAAGGCAGTTTTGCCATGAACCATACGTATGCAAAACATTGGGGTGATGCATTCTGTGACCAAATGACGGCTCTTTTATCGAGGTAGGAATTTTCGACAATTTCTTGCTTCTACGAGACACAGGCATACCTGAACAGCGCCCCCCCGTCTTGGAGAAGCAAGCAGACGGATGAACACTGCTATCTACAAGAGCACGGGTTTGAGATTTCGAACATTTAACTGCTACAAGCATTCCGCCCTTCACTAGCGCACCTAGCAAAACAAAAGCAAAACTGCCGCTACCCAGCACAATCAAACGGTCCTGTTTATTTCTCATAAGCTTAATATCGTCAACGTGCAAACACCATGGTGTCTTGGATAAGTTTCGTTGCTGACTTCTTGTCTTCTTGTGTTTCTTCAGGCCACAACATTGGTTTCTAAGTCTCAGACTTTCCTGAACAAACCGTTGATCATCAGCCCTCAAACGCCATGCTTGATCCAAAATATCAATAGCCTCTTGGTAACGCTGTAATTCGCGGAAAATCACTGCCAACCTAAGGAAGCTTGAGGCTCGTTTAGCACTCGTTCTTGCTGCCAATTTATAAGCAACAATCGCCTTGTGGTACTGACCTAGCCAGTGATAGACTGAACCAAGCATATAAAAAGCATCGTTCACCGAGGCGTGACTTGGGTTACGTTTGATTGCGGCTTTAAAATAGATGGCCGCGTTTTGATAATTCTGAAATCCTTGAATAAGCGCGCGGCCCATCGCATAAAGCGCGCTAAATTTATTAGGCTGCAGCTCAAGCACTCTTTGATAACTCTCGGTTGCATTTTTATAGTCATTGCAACGGTGATAGAGACGAGCCATACCATACAAGCAATCCGCCTCTAACTCATGATCAGCACTCATCAATTCAAGTGCGCGATCATAATCAGCAAACTCTTCTTTATAGCGCGTTAAACGATGGTAAAGGCGGGCTCTGGCATACAGGAAATCAACCACTAACTCATGATCCTCATTCATCAATCCAAGTGCGCGATCATGATCAGAAAACTCCTCTTTATAGCGCGTTAAATGATGGTAAAGGCGGGCTCTAGCATACAGAGCCGAAATCAGTGTTTCACTATCATTAGGCGCCTCTCTAACAAGACGATCATAGTTAAGAAGCGCTAGCTCATAATGCCCGAGAAAATAATAGGAATCCGCTTTCTTTTGAAGCACCACGAAATCTGTTGGGAACAATCTAAGTATATAGATATACAAATCAAGCGCCTCCAGATATTTCGCTCTAGCAAAATAAGCATCCGCGTCTTTAATTATCTCGAGACTGCCTTGCATACTATTATCTCTCTTAGTTATTATCTCTTTTATGAAGTGATCGTTTGTACAATAGGAATGCTATGCTATACTGATTTTGCGTTGACTTCAAGCTTGTTTATTCTGCGCTTAAATGCAAAATAGCATTATCGGAGTTATTAGCTTTTTTTAAATAACTTTGCTGAAAAATCTCGTCAAACTGCGCCGAAACCGCCTCTTCGCCCAACACCACATCCGATCGATAAATATAAATGTCATTGACAAGCTGTTCGCGAACAAACGCATTAAAACACTGCATACCCACCTCAACCCATAAATCATGGACACCCTGCGAGCCAATGGCTTTTAAAACAGCATCAAGATCTAGCAACGAGTGCGCCGTCTTCACCGGCATACAAACAATATCGGATTTCGACAAATCACTATCAATTTGTTGGATCGATTTATCATAAAACAAGGTCAGTGTTTTGGCGGTATCACGCAACCTGGCATCCCGCGGAAAAGAAAGGGTTCTATCCAACAAATACACAGGCTTTGCGATGACATCTTGATGCAAGCGAACATTCAGCTGCGGATCATCATGACAGACGGTTTTTGCGGTACTCAACAACGCATCAGCTTGGTCTCTTTTTTTATGGGTAAAGTAATTAATACGCGCATCCGTAATCTTCGCAGGCTTGCCTTGTGCCAAAGCGATTTTATGATCGGCAGAGATTGCCAGTTTGATCGTGACCCACGGCTTCCCTGTTTTCCACCAGTGAACATAGCTTGCATAAAAGCGTTGAATGGCAGGCAATGTTATTTTTTCGCAAACAACGTGATTTGCTTTTAGCTGTGCGGCACTTTTCTTTGCCACCAAAGGGTTAGGATCATCTGCGCCATAAACAACGCGTTTGATTTTTTTCGCGATAATAAGATCGGTACAAGGCGGTGTGCGCCCATGATGACAACAAGGTTCTAAGGTCACGTAAAGCGTTGCGCCTTCGCACTGCGCATCACTGAGTTTTTGCAACGCCATTCTTTCTGCGTGTGCAGTGCCAGGCCCTTGGTGATAACCCGTGGCAATGACGCGGCCTTTTTTTTCAACCACGGCACCAACCGCTGGATTGGGGGCAACCCGCCCTCGACCTAATTCAGCGTATTTCAGCGCAAGTAATAAAAAGCGTCGGTCGTTGCTCATGGTTTTTGTTTGCTGGTGATAGGCAGTGTGATCGTTACCCTTAAACCGCCATCTTTATTGGCTTCCAAAGTTACATCACCGTAATGAGCATGAAGAATATTTCGCGAAACCGCCAGACCAAGGCCCGTACCGCCGGTGCTTCGACTACGCGATTGCTCGCCACGATAAAACGGTTGAAAGACTTTTTGTAAATCCTCATCAGGAATACCAGGGCCATTATCATCGACCGTGATCACGTAATAACGTCTTTTCTTATTAAAGCTCACAATCGCTTTGCCGCCGTATTTAAGCGCATTATCAATCACGTTATTAAAGGCGCGTTTAAGCGCCGGTGAATCGCCATAAAAAGTCTGATTTTTCTTGCTGCCTTGGTAGGTTAATTTGTGATTGGTGTCTTGGTAATCAATGCACGTTGCCACAAGCAGGGAGGCCAAATCAATTTTGGTTTTTTTGTAGATTTGCGTTTCATTTTTAAAATACGCCAGCGAGGTTGTGATCATGGCTTCCATTTCATCCAGATCATGGATGATTTTTTTGTACTGTTCTTTATCTTCGATAAATTGTGCTCGCAGCTTGAGGCGTGTTATGGGTGTCTTCAAATCATGGGAAATGGCGGCCATCATTTGCGTTCGCTCACCAATCATCGTTTGAATACGCGATTGCATTTTATTAATCGCCACAGCGGCCTGGCGAACCATGGGGGGACCATCTGTTTCTGATAATTTCATTTGATTAATGTTATGCCCTAAATGCTCAACGGATTGAATAAAGCGCTTAAGCGGTCGATTAAAGCGACTAAACGACCACGTCATAAAAATAAGCGCCAATACAATAATCAATTCGAGAATAAATAAGAAAATCTGCAAGTTCCAAGAAGACTGCAAAATAACGGCCGAAATATTTAACCACTTATGATCGCTGAATTTAATGGATAGACGAATCACGCGCGTCGTCTTGGGGATTTCATTGATTTTCAAAATCACGTTCCAGACTTCCATGCGAGAGACACGCAAACGATAACGCGGGGAATGATCTAAACTGATGGTAATGTTAGGGATATCGATGGCATTAACAACGATTTTTTGCTTGTTGGGTGGATTGATCTCCACCGCCTCGATCAATGTGATAATTTGGCGGGCAATAATGCCCCGGTTAATTTGTAATTCTGTATCACGTGTGTACCTTGAAAAAACATAAAAGGCGATCAAGTGGGTGACGAACACACAGAAAATAACGATAATAAAAATCTGCGTCCAGGTGTTGCGAACAAAGAGAAACGATTTTGTCTTCATAGCTCAACCTTGGACACTTGTGCCGCCAAAATATAACCACCGCCTCGCACGGTTTTGATCATGGTCGGTTTTTTGGGATTGTCTTCTATTTTTTGACGCAAGCGACTGACTTGCATATCAATGCTCCGATCATACGGATTCGAATAACGATGCCGCGTTAAATCCAACAGTTGATCCCGGCTCAAAACTTGTTGCGGCGCCTCCAAGAAGGCCACCAACAAATCATATTCACCCGCACTTAAGCTGATCTCCGCAATGCGCGGTGAATTCAGTTGTCGTGTGGTGAGATCCAAGGTCCATTGGTCAAATTTCAAGGCATTATGCCGCACCTCGACCGCGGCCTCTTTAGCAGTCTTACTGCGCCGCAAAATAGCACGAATTCTCGCCAACAGCTCCCGCGGATTAAACGGCTTAGAAATATAGTCATCCGCCCCCACCTCAAGCCCAATAATACGATCCGTCTCTTCACCCGCTGCGCTCAACATGATGATAGGAAACGTATGCCGACTGGCCTGCAGCTTCCGACACAAGGTAATCCCGTCATCACCAGGCAGCATCATATCAAGAATAAGAAGGTCAACGCTCGCCTTGCCAAGGTGCTCAAACATTTCAATACCGTCATTAGCGGTCAAAACGTTATACTGATGCTTGACAAGAAATTGCCCTAACAACTCGCGAATATCCGCGTCGTCATCAACAATGAGCAGGGTTTTTTCGGTATCAGGCATGGTTGTTGCCGAGCAGTTTGATATAAACTCATAGGATACGCGTAATCTGGCGTCCGTCAATTTTCATTTCGCATCCTGCACGGTTATAGGTATAATCAGATCCTAGAAAAACACAGCAACAGGAACCCAACATGTCAACCATCACCCATATCCACGCACGTGAAATCCTGGACTCCCGAGGGAATCCCACGGTTGAGGCGGAGGTTACGCTGGATGACGGTGTTAAGGCCTTCTCATGTGCGCCGTCTGGTGCGTCGACGGGGTCGCGTGAGGCGTTGGAGCTGCGGGATAAGGATCCCAAGCGTTATGGCGGCAAGGGTGTGTTGACGGCGGTTAAGAACATTAATGAGGACATTGTTGGCGCGCTGCGAGGGCAGGACGTTTCTAATCAACGTGCGCTTGATGAGCTTATGATTCAGTTGGATGGTACGGAGAATAAAGAAAAGCTTGGCGCGAATGCCATTCTTGCGGTTTCGCTGGCTTGTGCGAAAGCTGCGGCGCAAAGTGCGGGGCAACCTTTGTATCGTTATATCAATGATGAGCCGCGTTATCAAATGCCTGTGCCCATGATGAACATCATCAATGGTGGTGCGCATGCTGATAATAACGTTGATTTTCAAGAGTTTATGATTCTTCCTGTGGGTGCGCCTAACATCAACGAGGCTATTCGCTATGGTGCTGAAATCTTTCATGCGTTAAAAAGTGTTTTGAAATCTCGAGGGTTAAATACGTCTGTCGGTGACGAGGGGGGCTTTGCGCCTGATTTATCTTCCAATGTCGAGGCGATTGAAGAAATCTTGGCGGCCATTGAGATGGCGGGCTTTAAAGCGGGCTCCGATATTTTGCTGGGGCTTGATTTAGCCAGCAGTGAATTTTATCGCGACGGGCATTATCAATTATCTTCCGAAAACAAAACGTTGAATTCAGGACAATTTGCAGACTACTTAGAAAACTGGGTCAATCAATACCCCATCATATCCATCGAAGACGGCATGGACGAGAGCGACTGGGATGGCTGGCGCACGCTGACAGAAAAAGTCGGTCATCGCGTTCAGCTCGTGGGCGATGATCTCTTTGTCACAAACACCAAAATTCTCGAACGAGGTATTCGCGAGCACATCGCCAATGCTATTTTAATCAAGTTCAATCAAATCGGCACACTTACAGAAACTTTAGCCGCCATCAAAATGGCGCAAGACGCAGGCTTTAACGCCGTGATTTCGCATCGCTCCGGTGAAACCGAAGACACGACCCTTGCAGACTTAGCCGTCGCAACCAACGCCGGACAAATTAAAACAGGCTCACTCTGCCGCACCGATCGCGTCGCAAAATACAACCAGCTCTTACGCATTGCAGACGAGCTAGGTGCAGATGCAAGCTACGCAGGCAAGCAAGTGTTTAAAACATTCTTAAAAGGCTAACTCCATTGACCACCGTACGCTCCATCGGCATTGTTCTTTTTTTCTTGTTTGCTCTGCTGCAATACAAGCTATGGTTTGCTAGCAATGGCATCTCAGAAACCGTGCAACTTAAAAAGAACATTGCCACACAAAAAACCAATAATGAAAAAATCATCACAGCAAACACCCTGCTCGCCTCGCAAATTAAAACGCTGCAACAGGGTAAGGCCAGTATTGAAAATATGGCTAGGGAGGAGCTTGGTATGATTAAGCCTGGGGAAACGTTTTATCAGTTTGTGCCGCCGAACAAATAGACGGCTCAAGCGCGAGAAAAATCAAAACTCAACACTTGTTTAATGTCCTCAACACCCAACGCCAACATCACCAACCGATCAACCCCCAGCGCAACGCCCGCACAATCGGGCAAGCCGTGCGCTAATGCCTGAAGGAAAAATTCATCCAGCGGCACTTGATCCAATTGTTTGTCCTGCCGAAGCTGGTTGTCTTTTTCGAATCGTGCGCGTTGTTCTTTTGCATCGCGCAATTCATGAAAGCCGTTGGCTAGCTCTACGCCTTTATAATAAACTTCGAATCGCTCTGCAACGCGTGGGTCTTGTTGCGATAGTTTGGCGAGTGCGGATTGTGAGGCGGGGTAGTCGTAAATAAAGAGGGGTTCATTGGCGCCTAGTTTTGGTTCGATGCAGTGCGTCATTAGGAGGTTGAGCCAGTCATCTTTTTCCAGCGTGCTTTCAATAGAAATAGCGTGTGCTTTTGCGCATTGTGATAATGCGCCTATGGTCGCTGTTAAGGGGTCGATGTTTAAGTGGTCTAAAAACAATTGTTGATAGCTTGTTTTTTTGGCGGGAAGACAATGCAGCATATACTGCAATAGTGCATCCATTTCCTGCATCAATTGATGATGATCAAAGCCAACGCGGTACCATTCCAGCATCGTGAATTCTGGGTTATGTTGTCGACCGGATTCTTCTTTTCTAAAGGCTTTGGTGATTTGAAAAATAGATCCGCTGCCTGCTGCCAGTAATCGTTTCATCGCAAATTCGGGGGAGGTTTGTAGATAGCGTTTTTTGTCTGACGCGATCGTTAGGCTCTCGATGAAAGGATCGGGCACGGTGGCGTGTGATAAGAGCGGAGTTTCTACTTCCCAGACTTCGCGCTCAATAAAAAAACGCCGAAGCTTCATGAGAAGATCAGCGCGTTTTTTTAAATGTTCAATGGATGCTGAAGGCTGCCAGTGCGTCATTAGCTTTTAACGCGAGAAACGTATTCCGCCGTGCGCGTGTCCACTTTAATCAGCTCGCCTATTTGCAAAAATAACGGCACGCGAACAACGGCGCCGGTTTCTAACGTTGCGGGCTTTCCACCGCCGCCACTGGTATCGCCGCGCAAACCGGGGTCGGTGTCTGTGACTTTAAGGGTAACAAAGATCGGGGGCTCGATGCTTAATGGTGTGCCGTTCCATAATGTTAACGTACAGACGTCTTGTTCTTTTAACCATTGTTTTGCATCCGCAACCGGTGTGCCACCTGCTGCGTATTGCTCAAAGGTTTTTGGCTCCATAAAGTGCCAGTGCTCGCCATCGTTATAAAGGTATTGTACTTCGATCTCCATCACATCCGCGGCTTCTACGCTTTCACCGGATTTAAAGGTGCGCTCAATGACGCGGCCGTTTTTGAGGTTTTTAACTTTAACACGATTAAATGCTTGGCCTTTGCCGGGTTTGACGAATTCGTTATGAACGATGGTGTAGGGATCATTATCGAGGATGATTTTTAAACCGCCTTTGAATTCATTGGTGCTGTATTTTGCCATGCTTGCCTCTTTGCGCTTGAATACGATGGATGGATGTTATCACAGAGACAGAGGGGGTGAAAGTAAGGATTGATGTTGAAGAATAAGAAATACAAACAGAAGACATCGCCAAGCCGGCGATACAAGCTTCCGTCATGTTAAGCACGTTTTACGTTTTACAGAAACACCTGCATATCATCAGAAAAAATGGAGGGTGCGTGCTGCTGCTTAGGTGCTGATTGTGCTACTGGCGTAAAAAAACAAACTTGAGATTGACTCTTAGGTCGATCTTCTTGGAATGAAGGTTCAGAAATCATAAACTATCCCCTTGCGTTCTTAATTATAAAAAACATACAAGACGAACTTCTTCAACATTCCATTGTTTAACTCGTATGCAACCACCCTTCATTTGTAACATACATCCCTAAGGATTGCACGGATTTCCTAAAAAAAACCAGAGAAAAGTTAGGGGATTATTTTTCGTTTGTTTTCAATGAGTTACGACTTTGTTTTTCATCGGCTGACAAGCCTCCTTCGCTAATGTGTAGGAAAACCGCCCGCTTATCGCCTGATTCTTCACCAAAAAACGGATTCAACGCCAAACCAAGGTCGCGCTTTAACTGATCAACCACCTGCTTGGCCGAACTTTTGCTTGTATCAAACCTGAGCAAATAGTCTCGAATCAGGTCTTGGGGGTAACTGAGAGATCGCGCCGTTTTCAAGAAAAACTGCTGGGCCAATCGTTGCAAACAGTGTTCGGCAATCGTGGTAAACGCGGAAAAGGAAAGGGGCTGGAAATCGATGCATTCGCATTGCTCCAACAATGACTCGGGTAATTTAATCGCGCCCCGCTTAGCGCTTGTTGTCCGTGCTTCTTTTTTGGTGCGACTTGATGTTGGCAAATCACGCACAACAAGTTGAAGGATCGAATCTGTTGTCGTCGGCTCAACAACCGCAGCCTCTTCCACATACGCCATCTCTACTGCCTCCACGCTGTCGTAAACTAACACAACAATCACATGGCGCAAGACGAGATCCCTCTGGCGAGGTAGCGTTAACTTGGCTGAAGCGAGCATATCAGCAATCGCATAAAGCACCTTGGTTGATGCGCTTTGTGCATTGCTAAGCACCACCAAACCCTGGCGCCATTGCTTGTAATGCGCTGCAATTAGTGACGACACATCATCCACATCGACATACGCCAAGTCCAACCTTAACACGGGGATATGATGTCCGAATAAAAACGTGTGCAGAGCCCGCGCCGTCATTTGCTTGCCCACACTCGGTGATCCGCAGAACAACAAACAAGGCATCGTTGCTGTATCTATCGTATCTTCTTGCAAAAACCGGGGCAATGTTTCGCTTAACTGCATTAACGCGGCCTTTTGCCCAATGATCGTCTTTGAAAGCGTGACACCCAAATCCTGCAGCCTTGATGGCTCATAATACGCCTGGTTTTCCGCATAAACGCCGAACCACCCCGCCAACACGCTGATAAAATCCTCTCGGCGCCAATGAAGCTCTACCGCACCAAACTGATGTTGCTTGATATGTGCGATGGTTTTGTCAATCAACAACAACACAGATTGCGGCAATGCCATCGATGTCACAAAGCGCTTGGATAATTGGATCGCCGATGAAAGCAACACAGAATCCTCGAGCAACGCTTTTATCGCTTTTTGCCGAACAAAATGCTCGCCTATCACCTGCACAACATCTTTGTCGGCCAGTGGCGCCAACGCCACGCTCTCTATATATGGCCTCAGATCTGCTTCAACCTGCAGGGCTTGATAATAAAAATCCGCACAACACACCAACCCCAAACAAAACCGTCCCCGCCGCCATGCCTGCTTCACAAGGCGCAATAACTGAAGCCAACTTGAGGCATCATAAACCAACAGACGCTCGACTTGATCCAAAAACAGCAATGTTTTTCTTGACGCCGTCTCCGCCGCGGCAAAGATCCGCGCAAGCGTTTCCACAAAACCCGCCGCATTACGCGCGTATAAATCATCGATATCTAATCGCCTAATCTGCATATTCTGCCAAACACCGGGCACCTTTTGTTGCTCGGAAACGCCTGCAAATTGACGCAAAAAAGTTGTTTTGCCGGAGCCCGGCTCACCGAGCAAGATAGGGTGCTGACACTGAGATCGCGTGAGAACTTCAGCTAGCTTTTGCGCGGTTGCTTGGCGACTCGGGGACATCACTTGAAAAGACGTCGCTTTCGCCGTGAGGTTTTCGGTTAAATTTAAAGACATCATCCACACACCGTTGGAAAAAAAACCATTATCCTTCATTCATGCGCAGGCGTCCACTATGACAGGTGCTCGTTGTGATCCGGGGCATTTCTCGCTATAATCCCCCTTTCTCTCACGATGGCGATACTGCTTTGAATGAAACATTTGATGTCAAAACCTTTCAGGGATTGATTCTCACGCTACAAGATTACTGGGCCAAACAGGGTTGCGCACTTATGCAGCCTCTCGACCTGGAAGTCGGCGCAGGCACCTTTCATCCCGCCACGTTTTTACAAGCCATCGGCCCTGAGCCCTGGCACGCTGCTTTTGTACAACCTTGCCGCCGACCTACCGATGGTCGCTATGGCGAAAACCCGAATCGCATACAACATTATTATCAATTTCAAGTCGTGCTCAAGCCTTCACCCAAAGATATTCAAGAACGCTATCTCGGGTCACTTCGCGCACTGGGCATTGATCCTCTGGTGCACGATATTCGTTTTGTCGAAGACAACTGGGAATCACCCACGCTAGGTGCCTGGGGATTGGGCTGGGAAGTGTGGCAAGATGGCATGGAGATTTCTCAATTCACGTATTTTCAACAAGTCGGCGGCCTGCCTTGCAAACCCATCACCGGTGAAATTACTTATGGCTTAGAACGCCTCGCCATGTACATACAAAATGTTGACAGCATCTTTGATCTTGTTTGGGCAAAGACACCTTCGGGCACGATGACGTATGGCGATATTTTTTTAGAAAACGAAAAAGAAATGTCGACGTATAATTTTGAACATGCGGACGTTGATTTTCTGCTTCAGCAATTTAATCACCTGGAAGCACAATGCCAAAAGCTGATTGGTTTGGAGTTACCCCTCCCCGCGTATGAAAGCCTGATTAAAGCGTCCAATGCATTTAATTTGCTGGATGCACGTCACGCCATTTCTGTGACCGAACGACAAGCCTACATTTTACGGCTTCGCAAACTTTCAAAAACGGTAGCACAAGCCTATTACAATAAACGAGAAGCGCTTGCGTTTCCTCGTCTCAAACCTTCTTGTAACGAGACATCATCATGACGACCAATGATTTTTTAGTTGAAATCCTTACCGAAGAATTACCCCCTAAGGCCTTATTAACCTTAGCGACTTCGTTTCACGAGCAACTGATTCAAGGCATACGACTTGCCGGGCTTTCTTTTGCGACTAGTTGTTTTTATGCAACGCCGAGACGACTGGCTGTGCACATTGAAGCACTAGAGACGCAACAAGAAGCGCAAACCATCGAACGCAAAGGTCCTTCACTCGCGGCCGCCTACGATAAAGAAGGCAACCCCAGCAAAGCAGCGCTTGGATTTGCAAGGTCATGCGGCATCGATCTTTCCGAAACCACTACCACCCAAACAGATAAAGGCGAATGGCTTTTTTATCAAACAACCGCGCCGGGCAAGACTGCCTTTGAACTATTGCCCGCACTTGTAGAACAAGCGCTAGCGCATCTGCCCGTGCCGAAAGTAATGTCGTGGGGCGATAGTCAGCACACCTTTGTGCGACCTGTGCATCACGTTTTGATGATGTTTGGTGAGAAAACAGTGGATGCCACTTTATTCGGCCTCCCTGCCACCAACACTACCTACGGTCATCGCTTTCATCATCCTGAAAAAATAAGCCTTAAACACCCTCGCGATTATCGTGCTGCTTTGAAAAACGCGCACGTCATTGCTGATTTTGATGAACGAAAAACATTGATCCAACAACAAATTCAAACGCTCGCTAAAAAGCAAAAAGCGAAGGCTGTTATTTCTGATGCATTATTAAATGAAGTCACTAGCATCGTGGAATGGCCAAACGCCTTGCTGGGTCAGTTTGATCAACAACTTTTACAAGTACCCAAAGAAGCATTAACGCTTGCCATGGAATCGCATCAAAAATCTTTTTCGCTTACGGATACTCAAGGGAACTTGCTGCCTCAGTTCATTACCGTCAGCAACATTGAAAGCAAAGAACCCAAACAAGTCATTCATGGTAACGAACGCGTCATGGCCGCGCGCTTATCAGATGCGGAGTTTTTCTTTGAAACAGACAAGCGAATACCGTTGGCCGAACGCGTGGAAAAATTACAAGCTGTTATTTTTCAAAAACAATTGGGTACGCTTGCAGAAAAAGTATCGCGAGTTACGGCATTAACTGCCGCGATCACTGAACAAATGCAAGGGGATGTCGCGCTTGCAAAACGCGCCGGGGAATTAAGCAAAGCGGATTTAGTGACCGACATGGTGGGTGAGTTTCCTGAGCTTCAAGGCGTTATGGGGCGCTATTACGCGCACAACGACAACGAGCCTGAAGAAGCCGCGCTTGCTTTAGATGAACTTTATATGCCGCGTTTTTCCGGCGATCAATTGCCAACAAGTAAGACAGGGCAAGCACTTGCCTTAGCGGATCGCATTGATACATTGGTAGGTATTTTTGGTATTAACAAACCACCCACAGGCAGCAAAGATCCGTTTGCTTTGCGACGTGCGGCCTTAGGTGTGTTGCGTATTATTATCGAGAAGCAGTTGGATTTAGATTTACGCGAGCTATTTGCACTGTCCGCCGAGTTATACGGCGACAAAATTCAACACGAGCATCTTATTGAAACGTGTTTAACATTCTGCAATGATCGTTTAAAACATTGGTCACAAGAACAAGGCATTCCACCTTCGGTGTTTGCTGCGGTTGCTGCGAAAAAAATCGGGAAGCCTTATGATATCCAACAACGCTTGGATGCCGTGAATGCGTTTATGCAATTACCCGAAGCCACCGCGCTCGCGGCTGCGAATAAACGGGTGCATAATATTTTAAGCAAGCAAGGTGGGGCTGCCATTAATACTGTTGACTTTAACTTGCTCGAAGAAGATGCGGAAAAAATATTAGCGGAAAAACTGGCTGAAAAGACCAAGAGTATTGCGCCGTTGAATTATCAAGACACGTTGTTTGCGTTAGCGGATTTGCAACAGCCGATTGATCGGTTTTTTGATGATGTGATGGTGATGGTGGATGATGAGAAAATCAAGCACAATCGGTTGGCGTTGCTTGGATCTGTTCAGCGGTTGTTTGGGCGTGTGGCTGATGTTTCGTTGTTGGTGAAATAGACACACCCCGGCCATAGCATCAGTCGTTAACCATAGCGCCTTCTTGCTGAACATGTGAGTCTGCGCCGTCAACTTGCACGCCGCTATAAACCACACTAGTAGTTTCGGCGGCCGTCGTACCGAACTCATCGCCAAACTGAGCAAAAACCCCGCCCACAGACAAAAAACACGCCATTGAAACAAAAAGTACCGCCATCCATTTAAGCTTCATAATAACACCTCGACATTGCTTATTTACTCGCCTCCAGTATAGTAGAAGCTCTGGATTTGTGTGAAATCACACCAATATTATTAGCAACAACGAGCTAACCCCATGAAAAATCGATTCGTTTTTTTAGACCGTGACGGCGTTATCAACCGAGATTCCGCGGATTACATCAAATCCCCCGAAGAATGGCAGCCCCTTCCCGGCAGTCTCGAGGCTATTGCTGCCTTGTGCCAAGCAGGCGAACAGATCGCTATCATCACCAACCAATCAGGCGTCAATCGTCAATTATTCGATTTAAACACCCTTCAGAAGATCCACCAAAAGATGCTAAATGCCATCGAGGCACACGGCGGAAAAATAGAGAAAATCTACTTCTGCCCCCACCACCCCGACGAAAACTGCACCTGCCGCAAACCCGGCACAGGGATGCTTGAACAATGCCAAGACGACTTTGATCCTGATTTTTCAAAGAGTTACTTGATTGGTGATTCGTTAAAAGACTTGCAGGCTGGGCTTGCTATGGGGTGTAGGATTATTCTGGTCAAAACGGGGAATGGTCAGAAAACCTTGAGCAGCCAGGCACCTGAGCTGGAACGCGCTGTGATCGTGGACGATCTTGCGGCGGCTGTTCGATATATCTTAGAATAACCGCGATTGCTCGCCCCAACCTAAAAGGCTTCAATAGTCCGCAAAAAAATATCGCCATAACGCTTCAACTTCACCTCGCCCACACCATTAATACCGAGCATCTTTTCCAAAGAATCCGGTTTTTCTTGCGCCATGGTTCGGAGTACGCTGTCGTGGAAAATCATGTACGGTGGGATGCTTTGTGATTTTGCCAGGGCTAATCGCTTGGCTCTCAGCGCTTCAAACAACGTCTGATCCTCTGGATCTACATCGCCTGCCGTTGCTTTTTTGACTTTCTTCTTGGCGGCTGCTTTGCTTTCTTCTTTTCGGTATTGCGCCAGCTCTAGGGTTTTCTTCTCTCGTAAAAATTGGGCGCCTTTTTCTGTGATGATTAATCGGTTATAGGCTTGAACATCGACATGCAACAATCCGAGCGCGATTAATTGACGAAAGACGCTTCGCCAGGCTTGTTGGCTTAAATCGCGGCCGATGCCAAAGGTGCTTAGTTGATCATGGTTAAATTCTTGCACGCGCTCATTCAGACTGCCGCGTAAAACCGCCATCACATGATTCACACCAAAACGCTGGCCGGTGCGATACACACAAGACAGGGCTTTCTGTGCGACAAGTGTGGCGTCAAACTTTTCTGGTGGGTGGTTGCAGTTATCACAATAACCACATGGCTCGCAATCATCGCCAAAGTACGCTAACAATAATTGCCTGCGGCACGTTGCCGCCTCGCATAATCCTAACAAACTATTTAATTTTTGCTGCCAAATGCGTTTTTGCAAATCTGGTGCTTCGGAGTTTTCAATAAAACTTCGCTGCATGACGGAATCACTTAAGCCGTAAGCCATCCAAGCATTGGCCGGCATGCCGTCACGCCCAGCCCGTCCTGTTTCTTGGTAATAAGCTTCAATGTTCTTGGGAATTGTTAAATGAGCAACGAAACGCACGTTGGGCTTATCAATTCCCATACCAAAAGCGATAGTTGCTACCATAATAATTTGTTCTTCTTTTAGAAACCGGCTTTGGTTTTTATGACGCACATTACTCGACAACCCCGCGTGATAAGGCAAGGCATTAAACCCTTTCGTCTTCAGCCACGCAGCCACTTCTTCAACGCGCTTGCGGGATAAACAATAGACAATGCCGCAATCCTCCGGATGATTTTTGTTGATCATTTTCAACAACTGTTGCTTCGGGTTATCCGCCGCCACAATGGTGTAATGAATATTAGGGCGATCAAAGCCCGACACAAAAACTCGAGCGTCATTTAATCCTAAACGCATTCTCATATCTTCTTGCGTCAACTGATCCGCCGTCGCTGTTAACGCAATTCTTGGTATCGTCGGAAACTGTTCAGCCAAGATAGATAGCCGCGCATAATCAGGACGAAAATCATGCCCCCATTGCGACACACAATGCGCTTCATCAATCGCGAACAAGGCAATCGGCATGTTTTGCAATCTTGCCAAAAAGGATTCCATCAACAATCGCTCTGGCGCGACATACAGTAAATCGAGCGTGCCTTCCGCTAATTGCTTATTCGTTTGTTGTAATTGCTTCATGGATTGACTGGAATTAATCGCGGCAGCGTTGATCCCTAACTGTTGCAAAGCATCCACTTGGTTTTGCATCAATGCAATCAATGGCGAAACAATAATCCCAACGCCCTTGCGACAAAGCGAGGGGATTTGATAACACAACGACTTACCCGAACCTGTCGGCATTACGACCAAGGCGTGGTTTCCTGCAATGATGTGATCAATGATTTCGCCTTGCTCACCGCGAAAGGATGTGTAGCCGTAGCAAGTTTGTAGGATGTCGAGAGGCTCAACATCGCTGGACTTTGCCATGGGTGCAGATGTCGGGTGGAGTGCCTGTATAGATGTCATGCTTAGCCGCCACAGACGCTAGCAAACTGTTTAATCCGACTTAACATCACTCCCGCCTTTTAATCAACCATTGTTTCGCGGAAGCATAGCGGCTTCATATTCAAGAATCAAGAGGCTTAACACCTGACAATTTCCAAGCATTTCCATAGTCTTGGAATTTTAGCTCGAGTCATCATGGCTTTTCGTAATAAGCGTAAGCCACGTTTAAAAGCAGAGAGCCAAGACCTTAACGCTTTTTTTTA
>Ga0233430_1001590_pt1 | contig 30809 bp, 20 predicted proteins | sample SI_118_April2016_2_FD_179883 | JGI IMG/M metagenome (GOLD analysis project Ga0233430, IMG submission 179883) | Seawater microbial communities from Saanich Inlet, British Columbia, Canada - SI_118_April2016_150_MG | ecosystem: Environmental > Aquatic > Marine > Inlet | place: Canada: British... | reverse complement strand
CGAAGAGGGCGATCCACACACTGCGGTAATTGCGCGATCCGATCAGATGCTCGCAGGCCCGATCGATCAGCTTCTGCCGATCCTTTTCGCTGACGATCAGCTGATTGATGTTGCGGATGGCGGCCAACAACTGGTTCAGAAGGACTACGCGATCCGCCCGTTCCTCCAGTCGGCTGTTGGCGGTCTTCAGTTTTTCGTTCATCCCCTCCAGCCGCAAAAAAAGCCCCGCCACCTTTTCCGCCATCCGATTGAAGGAGAATCCCAGATGTCCGATCTCGTCTCTGGAGGCGATCGCCACCCGGTGTTCCAGTTCCCCTATGGCGATCGCGTCCGCCCCTGCGCACAGCTCCTGAATCGGCCGGATCAGCAACGAACGCAGGACCAGACTGAGCAGCAGAAACGCGGCGAAGGTCACTCCGATGACTATCAGGATCCCCTGGTTGCGCATTCGGGCGAGCGCCCGCATATCCTCTGCCATGGAAAAGGCCATGTCTATTCGTCCGATGATCTTCGTCCGCTCCTCCCATTCGTCCATCACGAACATCTCCGGCATATCCTCGGGCCAGAACGGCGCCGTGATATCCCGGCTGTAGAAACGCAGATCGTCGCCCTCGCATTCCCCGGCCGCGAATGTCACTTCTTCCTCTCCATCGAGGATGCGACAACAGACCGCCGCCGCCTGCTCCATGGCGCTCGCGCCGATATGCTCCAGCCCTTCCAGATTGCCGATCCGCATGGGATAACTGCTGATATTAGCCATGTTGTCGAGGAACAGACCGGCGCTGCGATCGAACTTTTCCCGGATATCCCCGTGCTCGTGGTGCAGGAAGAGCGCGAACAGCAGGCTGCTCAGAACGGTGAGTACGGCGGCGAACAGCAGGAAGATCTTCGCCGAGAGGTTCCACTCAAGCCACTGCCGCGGGGCGGCTGCCACTTTCCCGATAATACTCATCGCCCGATCACCATACCCGCCTCATCGACGATTTCCGCCGGCAGCCGGAGCCGCAATTGCCGGGCCGTCAGCAGGTTGATCGAAAACCGCATCCGCGACGGTTTTTCGTACTGCCCTTCTGCTCCCCGCCGCCACAGCAGGGCCGCCTGTTCGCCGATGTGAGTGTAATCGAGCCCGAAGGAGACGAGCGCCCCGGCCTGCGTGTAGCGCTCGGAGAGCCCGACGACCGGAATGCCCCGGTGCAGTCCTTCGCGCAACAAAAAGACGACCGCATCCGGAGAGAACAGCCCGGCATCCGGCAGCATGACGAAACAATCGACTTTGCGGCAGAGCTGCACGCAGGCACGCGGGAACGCTTCCGGCCCATCGACCATCAGGGCATTCAGTTCGATCCCCTGGCGCGCGCACGCCTGGTTCAGCCGCCGGTACGCGCCGACCGAGGCCGAGGAATAGAGCGTGCCGAAATTAACCTCTCCCAGCATCCGTGCCAGCGTTTCCACGCGAACATCCACCGGAATGTCCATGCAGACCCCCGGAGGCGTTATGCCGTTCTCCTCCGGATTCAGGACCATGGCGAATAACTGGGGCAGCCCGGTCAATCGGCTCTGCGCCAGGCGCGTGGCCGGCGTTCCCAGCGTGAATACCAGACTCGGCTGCAGGGAGCGGACCTCTGCCAGCAGCGTTTCATAATCCTCTCCGGCAGCCAGATAGAACCGGTGCACCCCGACCCCCTCCGGCAATTCCTTCTGGAGGTTTTGTTCGAACCCGGCCACCACCGAGTCGTAGGCGGCCACGTCGCGACTCAACAGCGCGGCCACCACCGTCCGTTCATCCAGACCGGCCGCTGCTGATGCCAATAGCGCAATCGCCAGCAGCGGCAGTAAATGCAAGGATCTGTGCCTTTCGGGAGTCATGACGCCGACTCAATGGATCGCGTAGTTCACAGTGACATTCATTCTCCGGGCGACCGCATCCGCCGTGTGCCATCCGTCCGGCGGCGCGTTCGACTCGAAATGCTCGTTGGCAAACAGATTGGCGACCGACATTCCCACCTCCACACCCTCCCCCGCCGCCACGACCAGATGCGCATCGACGGTGAAATAACCATCCACCTCCGCCACGCCGTCCCCTACTCTCCCGAAGACCGGATTGGCAGTCATGTAGATCTCCTGATACGCGCCGACGTACTGTCCGCGCAGCGCCAGCATCCGACCATCCCGCTCCAGCGCCAGCCCCCAATTGGCCTTGTGTCTGGGATCGACCGCAGTTCCCGCGTAATCGTCGCGCTCCGTGTCCAGAAAAGCGTAACCGAACGAACCGCTCAAGGTGCGCGAAAAGCGACACTCCAGCTGGCATTCCATCCCCAGCTGGTCGGCATCCGCGACGTTCTGCATCGGCCCCGATTGCGAGTTGTCGATCAGATCCCGGCAAATGTTGTAGAACAGCGCCCCACTCATTCTCATGCCCGGCGAGAACTCCATCGCGCCGGCCAGCTCGAACATGGCGATCCGCTCCTCTTTCAGATCCCGGTTTCCCAGCGCAAACGGGTACGCCGTTCCCTCGTTGGTCTGCTGGAAGAGGGAGGGGAGGTAGTGTCCGGTTGCCGCCGTAAAGCGGAGATGCCGTCCGGCGTCCGGTTTGAAGATGACGCTCGCCCTCCCCAGCGTCATGTAATCCAGATCGGTGTAGCGCTCCAGCCTTCCGCCGATGCTCAGGATATAACGCTCCCCGAGCCGCCATTCGTCTTCCAGATTGACGGCCAGATCGGCGACCGCGTGGTTTTCGGCGATACCGGGACGGGTCTCCGTCTGCAATCGGCTCACCTCCCACCAGGTGTACTTGGCGTATCCTCCCACCGACAGAGTGTGCGCCCCGCGCCGGAACAGCTTCATCAACTCCAGTTCGTAGTTGCGATCATCGACGCCGTAGGTTTCGTCCCAAAAATCCTTCACGTGGAAATTGTGGAACAGGCGCAGCCAGAAATCTTCCCGTTCGTAGCGAAGATTCGCGAAGCGGGTGGTCGGATTGCAGACCCGACTGATGACGTTGCGCGCGTTTGAATAGCGCAGATCCAGGGTGAGAAGCGCGTTGCCTCCCAGAGACCGCGCCAATCTTCCCGCCCCGTAGAACACCCGGAACCGCTCCCCTTCGAGCCGCCCCGGATATCCGACTGTCTCCGCCAGTTCCGGCTCGTCCCATTCCCTGGCCCCGCGCGCTCCCAGAGCGATGCTGTAATCCCATTGTTCGCCGATGTTTCCGCCGTGTATCACATTACCCCGATACGCCTCGCCGTTTCCTCCCTGAATCGTCAGGTACGTTCCCTCTACATCCTCCCGGGTCACGATGTTGATCACGCCGCTGAAAGCACTCCCCCCGTAGAAGAGCCCCCCCGGTCCCTTTATCACCTCGACCCGCTCCACCTCCTCGATATTGAGCGGCGCCCAGTCCAGGAAGATGTGGTTGGCGTGGTACATGAAGGCATTATTGCCATCGATGGTGACCAGCACGTGGCCGGTATCGGCAAAACCGCGAATTCCCAACACGTGCTGACTGGCATGCGCCTGACGAACATCGACGCCTGCCAGCGCACGCAGCGCGGCGGCGATGTTCGTCGCCCCGCTGCGGCGGATCTCCTCTCCACTCATGACCATCACGGAAGAGGCGGTCTCTTCCATCGGTTGCGGGCGTTTCGACGACGAGACGACGAGGGGGATCTCCATGAAGAAGAGCGCCTCCTGATCGTCGGCGTGCGCTGGTGCGGCGCTGCCGACCAGGCAGCAACTAACCAACAATGCCCACCCGATCATACGGCAGTTCCTATACCGATTCCTCATGATTCCTCTCTGTATCAAGTTCGACCAGTGCTCCTTGATGCAGGCGCCAATGGAGTGACGATACCGGTGCGTCGAACTGCCGCCAGTACGGCCCCAGCCGCACCTCTGTCCCGGCGGGCACGCCCTCATCGATGCGGATCTCCGCTCCTTCCGTGCAGACGATGGCAGCGCGTACCGCATCCCGCGCATCCCGCAGTTCCTGGAAATGGCCGATCTTCTCGACCAGCTGGCGAACGACACGGGCCAGCATCTTCTTTTGCAGCCCTCGGGTCGCCTGTAGGCGCTTCGTGATCTGCCGAATATCCAGCCGCTCCAGACCGAGCTTCTTCTGGATGAACTGGACTTCGCGATACGCATTCCCGAGACGCTGGTTCAGCCGCTCCAGGCGCTCCCCGTCCGCGGGCGTCAAACTGGCGGCCAGGACGATTTTGGAATCGGAGACCGATTCTACGCGCGACAGGCGGATTCCGCCCATCGCGTACACCCGGCCCCCGCCTCTGAAAACGAGTCTGCCATTCCCTTTTGCGATCAACCGCCCTCCGGCCCACACTGCCGCATTCTCGAGACTCGTCTCTAGGGCGATATCCCCCCCCGCCTCGATCGCCGCTTGCGCAATCGAGGCGGCATGCACCCCGCCTCCGACGCGCAATTTCGTGTTCCTTCCCGCGATGCAGCCGCGCACGTACAGGCTCTGTCCCACCTCGATACACCCCCCCTTCTCTATCACTCCTTCGACGACCATATCTCCACTCGCCTGCAGGACACTGCACCCGCGCAGCGACCCGCGCACATGCATGGTTCCCTCGTAGTGGAGAGAACCGTGCCGGCGTTCCACATCGTGATCCAGTGTCAGCAGCGGATGGACATTGAGCACCCCCTGGAAGATACCGACCACTCCGTCGCAGGTAGCCAGAAAAAGCTCGCGTTCTCCCGCCCGGGCACGCCGCAGACCGCAACCCGGCCGCTTTGCTTCCCCCGCTTCCTGGGTGGGGGAAATTTCCTTTCCGCGAACATCGACCCCCGGGCGCTCCCGCACCCCCCAGAGGTGCCATGCGACCACTTCTCCCTGCCGTACTCTGGCCTTCTGACCTGGGATATCATCGCTTCCCGCTATCAGTTCAAGCCGGTCGAGGATTGGCTGTTCTCCCTTCGCCACGACGACTGCCGACCCTGCCGAAACCCCCAGCAGCATCCGTTCGACCGCTTCGTCGATCCGGTTGCTGTCGATACCGACCACCACCCCTTCCTTTCCCAGGCACTTCCGCACCCTCTCGGCCGGCAGCGACCGGGACCGTCCATCCAGCAATAGCCAGTACGCCTTCATCCCTTCCGGCGCGACCCAAAGAGGCGAGCACAGTTCCAAAACACCGTCGCGCACCACCAGGTAACCGCAGGCGGTGGCCCGCACTTTATCCCCTTCCCGTTCCAGGCCACGGCCGATATCCAGGCCGCGGCGGCTGGCCGCCGGATCGACAGGCCGTCCGAATACATCCCGTCCCGATCGCTCCCGATCTACGGTTGCTATCTCAGCGACGATCCCTCCGGATTCGACCAGCGGCAGTAAGACGCCCTTCAGCGCCTCTTCATCCAGACTTTTTGCCGCCAGCGCCTTCAGCAGTTGTTCGCCGCGCAAATGCAGGTCTCCGACCTCCGGGCGCATCCCCTCTGCATCGGGAAGCAGCAGAAACTGCTCCTCTCCGGCGCACAGGGGGAACTCCCCGCGGGCTACATCGATCCAGCAGAGACTTTCCGCACTCCGCCTCTGACGGATGCTCCGCAGCGCGGGGACGCGATCGACCTGGATGTGGTAATTGCCCAGCAAATGGATGAATCCCTCTGCATCCTCCGCCAGTTTCGGATCGACGATCGATGCGAAAGCGCGCATCCCATCCTCGCCGATCGCCAGTTCGAGCCCTCCCGTCGAAAAACGGAAGACCGCCAGGCCCGCCTCGCGCAGCAGCATCCACTCCAGTTCTTCAGGGGGAATTCCCATGCCCGCCGCGATCCACTCGCACCGCTCCTCGCACGCAGGAATTTGGCTCATTCTCGTCAGCTTTCGTTCTCCCCGCCGCCCAGGATGCTCTCCAATTCCGCTCCGGACAGTTCCGCATCCGTCAGATCCAGCGTCATCCTCACCAGCGCCGCATCCAGCACCAAGCCGCCCTCGAGGGCCAGACGTTCCAGCGTCTTTTGTGTCTCCTCCGCATCCGCGTCCGGTACCCCTCCCAACCGCATCACTCCGAGCCGTTCTTCCTGATAGCAGAGCGGAACCGCCAGTTCGTCCCCACTGCGTACCACCCCTGATCCACCCTCCTCCGCCAGCATGCCGTCCGCATCTATGCGCATCTCCTTTGCCACGGCCCCATAGGAGGTGCGGCAACTCAATCCACCCGCCCCCTCGCTCAGGTTGAGTTCGCCCCACTCGCACCTCAGCACCCCGGCCGCTACCTCCAGCACGATGCGGGCGGCCTCCTCGACGCTTTCTACCTGCATCTGGGCGCGCATCAGTCGTTCCTGCCCCCGCAATTCGTTCACCTGGCACTCCAACCGATGCATCAGCACCATCCGCTCCCGTTCTCTTTCGCTGTGATACAGAGCCATCTGGATGGTGACGTGCAACTCGCGCTCGTTGTACGGTTTGATCAGATAGCCCCAGGGTACCGTGACATGCACCCTTCTCAGCGTATCCTGGTCGGAATAAGCGGTGAGGAAGATTACCGGAATGCCCCACCGTTCGCGGATCTTCCCGGCCGCATCGATACCATCTCCGTCCCCTTTGAGCATAATATCCATCAACACCAGATCCGGCTTCTCCATCCTGGCCAGTTCGACGGCCGTTTCGCACGTGTGCGCTATACCGACGACCTGATAGCCGAGCCCCGCAAGAGACTCCCGCAGGTCGAGTCCGGTTATAACCTCATCCTCTACGATCAATACGCGCGTTTCCATTTGCGACCTCTTCCTGATAGTCCGATTGCAACCTCTTTCTGAAATTCCGTCTCTGTTTCGCCTCCCCGCAAATTTCATCCCCTGAACTGCGCCGCATGTTTCCTCCCCGGGCTGACTATAGCCCTCACGCGTTGAATCGACTTCGCGATTCCGAAGACGAAACGCAGATGGGCCGCCACCTACGACTGTTCCAGGCGATAACCGGCCATTCGGGCGACCGTCCGCGCTATCTCAATCTCCCATCTGCGCCATGAACGCTCTTTCGTGCAATCCTCGAAGACGATGGATCCCGCCAATTCCCCGGCAGTCGAAAAGATGGGGACAGCCAGCAGCGCACATGTCTGCCGGGCGCGCAACGCCCGCGCTACATCGGCAACATCAGCGCGTGCATTCTGTACATCCCGGATCACGACATTCCGCCCCCTTTCATGTCGCCTGATCAACCAGGAACAGGAAGAAAGAGCGATCGATTCATCCTTCCTCCCGGCATGCGCGCACCGCTGCCACGCATACGCCCGTTTCGCCGTTCTGCTGTCGGCACTGCACAGAATCAGGTGCGTGCGATCGACCTGTAGCATCTCTCCCAGTTTCTCCAGGATGCAATGCCATAACGGCTTCTGTTCACCGCATAGCATCCGTGCGACGCATCCCAGCCGCTCCTCGCGGAGCCTGTTTTCTCCAGATTCCCACCCGGTGAAGATCTCGCTCAGCAGGTCCACCACACCGCGCATAAGTTCCAGATCCACGTGCGAATGGGGATCGGATCTGAGACTGGTCAGACTCAGAAATCCGCCGTTGAACGACCATTCGATGACGGAGCCGATCTCTCCCGGAACGCCAAATACCGACGGCACATCCCCCTCCACCGACAGGTTCCTCCAGTAGATCGGTTTCATTTCTCTGCAGATTCTCGGGTACGCTCTGTCGGCCGGAGACACACTCCACTCCTCGAACTCTCCCCGCGCCCGCAGTTGCGCGAGACGGACCTGCGGCGCACCGTCCTCTTCCCGCATCAGGCCGATGCCTATGTCGTGATAGGAGATATCCAGTTGTCTCATACACCTTCCGACCGCCTTCAGCATTTCTTTCATATCACAACCCGCTCCACACCGCTGAATCTTCAGCCCCTCTTCCGCCAGATGGCTGAGCCGCCGCTGCCGCTCTACGGCGACAATCCCCCGCAGCGCGGCAGAAACCCACTCCCGATCCATGGGGCCGAAAATCGACGGACTGCCGTCGCCGATAAGCAGCAACGCCAGCCGCGATTCCCGATTCCACGTCCAGACGGCCTCCTTAACACCCATTTCGCGTTGCAGAAATTCTCCCCAGGCCGTCTCCCCTCTTCCCCCGCAGATGCAGCAGAACATCTCGGGAGTTTCTCGCGTGTAAAACTCCGGCCATTCACCGGGACCGAATCCCACCCGCTCCAGCGCCCAGAAGAATCCCATATCCGGACGCTGACGGAAAAGAACGATTTTTTGCACGCCGACCAGCGCGCGCAGTTGGTGTAACAGCTTGCAGACATTCATCACTCCGGGAACATCGGTCTGCAACATCTGTATCAACCGCCCGAAAAACAGACTTTCTTGCCGCAGACGGCGACCGATCTCCTGCTCCGCCTCCAGCGCCCGATGCATATACAGCCCTTCCGCCCTCTGTTCCTGCGACGGGATCTGAGTGCGAAGTCTTCTCTGAATTGCGCGATTTTCCAATCGATCTCTCTCCTGCGTGCTCTGGTCAGAGGCGATTTCCGAGATTAATGATGCGGGTAGCCGCGGGGAGCCCCCTCTTCCAGTCCACGACCGATACGCAAAAAGCGTGCGCATCGGACAACGAGGAAAAAATCTTCCGAAAAAAACCTTTTCAAAAAATGAAATTAATGGTATAAATAATTGTTATTTAAGAAATAAAGAACTCACCGATAATCGCTAGAACAATATCCCCAACGCGCTTGCTTTTGGCGGTTTTTTCAGCCGAAAACTCCATTTGTCGTTTTTTTCCGACACGCTATTTTGATTTTCCCGACACTACGGGCCATGGATGACAAAAAGCGCGGGGTCCCGATCCGACCATCCCGCAGGACGCCGGACCGGGACCCCGCGGGTGCCCGGTGCGTGCAGTAGCAGACCACGCTTACTGGAGGTTCTTTACATTCTGTAAGTGCCTGTATACCATGAGTTGATTCAAAAATATCTCCTGATTCATAGAGAGGGGCGGCCCCCTCCGCTTCACTTCAGCAGCAGCATGCGCCGGACCTCCCGATAGCCAGGGATCGATAGTTGGTACAGGTAGACGCCGGTGGACAGATCGTCTCCGGCGAGCCGCACGCTGTGATGGCCCGCGGCTCGCACCCCTTCCACCAGCACCGCCACCCTCTGCCCGGTGATGTTGTAGAGCACCAGCTCGACCTGGCCGCTCACCGGCAGGTTATACGATATAACCGTCTCCGCGTTGAACGGGTTGGGAAAGTTCTGGGCCAGCGCGAAACCGCCGGGCAGTCCGGTCGCAACGTCCTCCACGGCGGTGATCCCTTCATACGCCTCGTATTTGAGGATAAACCCCTCGTTACCCACGAACCAGACCACCCGGTCGCCGACAGAGGAGATCCCTTCGATCTGGGCGATGGTCGGACTCGAGGCATAGCTCCAGGTCGCTCCGCCGTCGGTCGTGCGCAGCAGGACGTCGCGCCCACCGGCCCAGCCGAATTCCCCATCCGTGAAGCAGAGCGTGTGCAGGGATATCCCCAGGCTCTTCTGCACCTCCCAATCGTTGCCCCCGTTCGCCGTATGCACGATCGAGCCGTCGTTGGTCACGCCCCACCCCCGCTGCGCATCGACGAAGAAGACGGAGATCAAACCCTTTACCCCGGTGACCGATTCCGTCCAGGTCGCCCCGCCGTCGTCGGTGCGCAGCAGCAGGCTGCCCTCCGGTTCCTCCCCCTCTTCCAGTTCCTCCTCGTCCACGTGCTCGGCATCCTCTCCCATACCCTCTCTCCCTCCCAGAATCCAGCCGTTCCGCGCATCCGCGAAAAAGACCTGGACGAAGTCGAGCGTATCGGCAAAGGACATCCGGCTCCACGTCCGGCCGCCGTCCTCCGTATGCAGCACGTGCCCCTCCATGCCTGCGATCCAGCCGTTCCCGGCATCGGCAAAGCAGATGGAGCGCAGATCCGCGTCCGCACCGCTGGCGATCACCCGCCACTCCCGGCCGCCGTCCTCCGTCAACAGAATCCGCCCCAGATCGCCGACTGCCAGCCCTCGATTCCGATCGAAGAAGATCAGGTCGTTCATATCCTGTTCGGTCGCGCTCGATACATCGGACCAGTTCTTGCCGCCGTCCCGCGTCTTCAGGATCTGACCGCCCGTTCCCGCGACCCAGCCGTACTCTTCGTCGATGAAGAAGACCTCGTTGAACATGTTGGCCCGGCTGAAACCGCTGTGCAAAGTCGTCCACTCCTCCCCGCCGTCATCCGTTCTGAACACCGTCTCGAATTCCGAGGCGACCCAGCCCGTGCGTTCGTTTACGAAAAAGACGAACTGCGCTTTCCCTTCGGTCTGCAGCAACTGCCGGGTCCAGGTCGCTCCGCCGTCTTCGGTGCGCAGCAGCAGGCCGTCCTGCTTCAGGCGGCCCACCGCCCAGCCGTTTTGCGCATCCACGAAACTGACGGAACTCAGATTCAGACCGGTTTCGGCGTGCATCAATTCCCAGTTCTCGCCATCCGCCGTGCGGAAGATCGCCCCGTTGCTGCCCGCGGCCCAGCCGGTCCGCGCATCCAGGAAAAAGAGTGCCCGCAGGTTGAGATCGCCCGCCGCCTCCCCGTCCCCCTGTCCCTCGCCGACGGCGTTGCTGCTGCGGCTGTCGGAGCCCCGTTGATCCCCTGCTGCCTCTTCCCCTTCTTCCCCTTCTTCCCCCTCTTCCAACAGAACCGGATCGATGTATATTCGCGCGAAATCGACCGCCTGCCAGCGCTGTCCGTCGCGCGTCTCCAGAATATGCCCCGCCTGCCCCACGATCCAACCCCGCGTCGCGCCCGTGCAGAAGATGCCGGTCAGTTCCACTTTTTCCTCCGGCCCGTCCACCTCCTGCAGCGCCCAGTTGCTACCGCCGTCCACCGTGCCCAGCACCAGACCGTCCTCGCCGACGGCCCAGCCGGTCTGCGCATCGACGAAGAAGATGTCCATCAGATCATCCTCCACGCCGCTGGACTGATAGACCCACGATTGCCCCCCGTCGTCCGATCGCATGATGCGCCCCTCCGAACCGGCGATCCAGCCGGTCCGCGCGTCGATGAAGAAGATATCCATCTCATCGGGCATGTCCGGCGCCATCAGCAGTTCCCATTCGGTGCCCCCGTCGGTGCTGCGGTACAGCAATCCCTCTTCTCCCATCGCCCAGCCGTGCAGATCATCGGCAAAGAACAGCTCGTGGAACGGCCCCGCCCCCTCCACAGACTGTTCGCTCCACATCTCCTCGGCGCGCGCGGGGGCACCGGACAGTGCCATCCCCAGCACCAAAATCGCGCTTGCAATATGCCTTTTCATTTCGCATTCCCCTCCTTTTTTTTGCTTCCGTTTATCGTCGTTCACATCCAGACATCGCTCGCATTTTCTCGAATCGCATCGTACTCGCACTCTTCGACGCACAGAGCGCAACCGTTGCACTTCCGCACCGCCACCGAAGCGGTGTGCAGCTCGGCGCTGATCGCCTCCGTCTCGCAGGCCGGCAGGCACTCGCCGCAGCGGTTGCACAGATCCAGATCGATCAGCGGCTGGTGGTAGTCGGCCGGTTTCTCGGCGCTGATCGCCTCGAACTCGCAGACATCGAAGCATTTGCCGCAGTGCGTGCAGCGCTCTTCCTCCATCTCCACGTGCGCCGGATTGATCGCCTCTTCGGGACAGGCGGATACGCATTTGCCGCAGCGAGTGCACGCCTCCGTGTCGATGATCGCCTTGTCCCAGGGAACGGTGATCGCATTCTCTTCACAGGCGGCCACGCACTCCTGGTTGCAGCGGTCCGACCGGCAGTTTCCCCGGATCATGTAGTAATCCCGCTCCCAGACGATCGCATCCCCCTCCTCCTTGCACACCTCCATGCATTCGCCGCAGCCGACGCACTGCTCCGAATCGAGCACGTACTGGGTGACCGATATCGCGATCGCGTTCTTCTCGCAGACCTTCATGCACTCGCCGCATTCGTCGCACTTTTCCGTATCGATCTCGTAGACCGTCGGCTTGGGCAGAATGACCGCCCCCGGCTCGCAGACATCGACGCAGGCGCCGCAGCCGACACAGGACGTCTCGCAGATCGAAAAACTGGTGAACGGACTGAGGCCGCTCCCCTTGGAACAACCGGTCATCCCCGGCCATCCGGTCAGCAGAAAACCGCCGAGGGCGCATCCCCCCTTGATGATGAAATCCCTTCTCTCTCGTTTCATATCTCCATATTCCTTTGCTCAGAATGACCAGCGAAATTCCAGCCGTCCCATCTGCATCTCTTCTTCCAGCAGGTCGGTCCTGCCGTAGCTGTAGACGCCCTCCAGCCGCAGACCGTCGAACAGCCGGATTCCCATAGTCAGATCCAGCTCCGTCACATCCGCCGCCCCCACCTGCTCGATCAGAGAGACGCCGATCGCCGGCGCCAGTCTCCAGGGGAACCGATGGTGCACCGAGGTATAGGCCAGCGGCAGGGCAGGAGCGTCGAGCCGCATCACTTCGCCCATGAACAGATTGCCGAATGTGGGATAGAAGAAAGCATCGTCGTCGATCCGGAAACGCCCCATGTAACCGGCGGTCAGATCCGTGAAGGCGCCCGAACGCCACGTCACATCGCGCTGTGCCTCGGCCATGTAGCCTATGGCCTTTTCTCCTTCTATATACTGGCCTATCCCCTCCAGCTTCATGCCGATCCTCCACGGCAGGGACAGTTCCAGCAGGCCGCCGGCGTAGTACTTGTAATTGTGGAATCCGTCGCCGAACTCCTCCATGAAGATCAGGCTGACCCGTTCCAGCAGGCGGTTCTCTTCCTCCCCGCCGAAGACGGCGAATTCATCCCCGAAATCCGCGAACGCCATCTCGTCGTCATTCTCCAGAGCGCAGGCCTCCGCAGGTGCCTCCTCGACCGTTTTTCCCGGCATCCACGATATCTTAGCCGCCACCAGATTCGTCTCGCCCAATGCGTCGGCGACCAGGCTCAGGCGCCGGCCGCGCAGCAGCTGATAGGTGTGGCGATTGGCGCAGAACTCCTCCATGCGGGCGAAGTCGGTGGCCACGCTTCCCGCCCTCAATTGCACATCGAAAGGTCCGAAAGCCTTCATCGCGCTCGCGCCCAGCACCCTTTCGTCGAGCAGCAGCCCTTCGCCCAGATTCATGCTCTGCAATCCGACTTTGAGCCAGGACGAATGCCCGTCGTAACGATAGAACGCCTCCCGCAGCCACAGATGCCTGCGCTCCGGTTCGGTCTCCCCATCCTCTCCTTCGCCCGGCCCGTCGTCGGAACGGTACCAGTCCTTCCATCCCCCTTCCAGGTAGAACTGGTGGCCGCTATCCTTCCAGGGGCGTATGTCCAGGCCGGTAAACAGCAGCCCCGTCCGCAGCGAACGGTCCTCCCCTTCCAGTTCCATCCATCCCTGGGTGGCGGTCGTCTCCATGCTCCAGGACAGCAGGTCGCTGCCGAAAAGCGGTTTGAAATGCGCCCCCAGTTCGCTTTTGCATTCCCGACCCATGGCGCTCATCGGCAGCAAAAACAGCAGTGCGATACCACCTATCCATCGTATTTTTCGTCCCTGTATCATCTCATTTCTCCTTGCGCTGACGCTGACTTTCACGTTCTGTTCTCCTCACTTTTCGACCGCCACCAGCTCGGTCTTCATCTCGACGGAACGCGCGCCGCGCGTGCGGCCGATTCCCTCCCATTTGCAGCTGTCCAGACAGGTGCCGCACATGATGCAATCGCCGTTCTTGACCTGAATATCCCCGTCGATCGCCTGCACCTGACAGGCGGAGGCGCAGCGCCGGCAGGATCGGCAATCGTCGTTGGCGGCCAGTCTCAGCGCCCCGGGCAGCCGGCTCACCCAGCCCAGAACCAGGCCGACCGGACAGACCGACCGGCAAAACGGCCGGTAGATGTACAGCGAACTGACCAGCAGCAACCCCAGCAGTATCCACCCGGTCGCGTAGAACGAGCGCATGTTGAAGGCGACTTTGAACGGATCGACGTGGATGAACAGATTTTCGCGGGTGATGAACAGCTGCAGAAGCAGCGCGGCAAACAGCACGTAGCGCATCCAGCGCATGACCTGCTGCGCCCTTTCTCCGCGCAGAAACGCCAGCCGGTTCGACGCGTGCAGGAACTCCTGCAGGGCGCCCAGATGACAGATCCAGCCGCACCATACTTTGCCGAACAGATAGGTGATCGGGATGAGTCCCAGAAACCAGACCATGCTGTACCAGCAGCCCTCTCCGCCCAGCCCCCTGAGGATCGTATTCTGGAAACTCGAAATCGGGCAGGGACAGCCGCCCAGCCAGAACCCCAGGGTAATCAGCGACGTCAGCAGCAGCAGCGTGCGCCACTGGCGCGCCCGCTCGTAGCGGACCAGCACACCGGCCAGCAGCGTCGCCAGAAGCGCTCCCACCGCCACCCGCAGGCCCTGATGGTTCCACGGTTCCACCTCTTTCGCCACCGCGTCGTCGGTGGCGAACTCATCCCCGCCGACTTCTTCGAAACTTTCGAAATCCATCTCGAAATCCCCTTCCTGCGCTACGGCTGTCTCCCCTATCAGCAACACCCTCGAGATCAGCAGCAGCAACAGGCCGGTCCTCCACAAAACGCGCATCGCTCTCCCTCCCGTTCTTTATTATGTTCTCTCTATTCAGTCTGCAGGCGCCGCCGGAACGCCCAGTTTCAGCATGCCGTATCCACCCTCTTTTTCGCACTTGCGCCGGGCGTGGAACGCTCCCTCGCCCCCTTGGGCCGAGGTAACGCTCACTTTGAAAAATCGGACGAAACGGCCGGGGCTCGTCTCCTTCCATGGCGTGGCGCCGAGTATCTTCAAACCTTCGGTCTGGTACTTGGTCGCCTTGATCCCCTCCGGGCAGTCCTTGTGCGTCAGAAATACTTCGACGGCCAGGACCAGTTCCTCCCCTTCCGCGTAAACCTCCTTTTGCGCCCCTTTCGTTTTTACCTCGATCTCGCAACCCCAGGCCGGAATGGCCAGGAATATGCCCACTACTGCGACCAGCAGTCGGCCGAGCAGCCGGCCTGGCCGGCACTTTTTCCTATCCGCCGATCTCTTCTCCATGTTCTCTCCCTCCCTCGAAAAACCTTGCGGTGAATTGATTCAGGCCCCGATTCGCAAATCCAATGCCAAAAAAAGGACCGCCGTCTATCAATGCGCGATAAACGGCGGTTCCGCGGTCGTTTTTACCCTTTTTTCCGCTCAATCCCCCTCTTTCGTGCCTCCTCCGGCGCTCTGTTTGCCCTGTAGAGCGCCGGAATGCAGTCTCGCGTGCAACCCCATCCTCTCTTCTCCGGCCTTCCGCGCTCGCTTTTCGACCATATCGTCGAATCAGCGGCCATCAACGGCGCTCTGCTTTTCCCTTTACACTATGTTTTTTATTAAATTGCAATGCTTTCGACATTTTTGTCGCCGCCCATCGACCATAACGTCGAATCAGCGGCCATCAACGGCGCTCTGCTTTTCCCTTTACACTATGTTTTTTATTAAATTGCAATGCTTTCGACATTTTTGTCGCCGCCCATCGACCATAACGTCGTCCCCCTCGCCGGCCTTTCCCAAACCCGAAACCACACCCGCTTCCACCCCCCTTTCAAACCGCCCTGTTTCAAACCGTATCTCTTCCTTTTACAGCGCGGATTCCTCTCCCCCGATCCCGGAATCTCGGCCGCCCGGATCTGCACTCCGCGCGCCTCCTCGAGTGCCCTGGCGATCGCCATCCGCTCCAGTTCCTCGACCTGCTCGGGCAGGGAACTGCCTCCCTCCTTATCGTCTCCCACCTCCCCGGCAAACGGCAGATCTCCAAAGGTGATCAAATCGCCGCGCGCCATCACCACTGCCCGTCCGCTATCCGTCGCGATATCGCTGAACAGCGCGCAAATTTCACGCACAATCCCCCCTCCGATATTTGCTCTTTTGTCATTTTTTTACGACACTTTATTTTTATACGACAGACAGCAGCCTTTTTTCTCTCTCCGGAAAAACCGCCCCATGCATCATACCAACCCCTCTGTGCTGATCGTCGAAGACGACCCGATCTTTGCGGAAATTCTCAAGAGCAGCCTCCACGACTGGAATTACGCGGCCGTGATTACGGACGACGGCGAAAAGGCCCAGGAGTGGATAAACAGCACCCCGTTCGAGATCGTGCTGCTTGACCTCATGCTTCCCGGAAAGAGCGGCCTGGAAATTCTGGAAGCAACGGCCAATCAGCCGGGCAGCCCCGAATTCATCGTCATGACGGTGGATCAATCGGTTGATACAGTGGTGCAGGCGATAAAGCTGGGCGCCCTGGATTTCCTGCCCAAACCGCTCAACTTCGACTACCTGGAAATACTGCTGAACCGGACCCTGGAACGCCGCCGCCAGCAGCTCGAGGCGCATTTTTTGCGCAGTCAGCTGCTCGAAAAAAACACCTTCGAAGGCATGGTGGGGGTGTGTCCGGCCATGCAAATCGTATATGAGCGGATTCGGCGCGGAGCACTGACCCACAGTCCGGTGCTCATCTCGGGCGAAACCGGCACGGGCAAGGAACTGGTGGCCCGCGCCATCCACAACCTGCGCTCCTCCCCACACGGCCAGTTCCTGGCCATAAACTGCGGGGCAGTACCCGACGATTTGCTGGAAAGTGAATTGTTCGGTCACGAGAAAGGGGCTTTCACCGGGGCGACCACAAGCCACCGCGGCCTGCTGGAAAGGGCGGCGGAAGGGACCTTGTTTCTCGACGATATCCAGCAGATGTCGGCCGCCATGCAAGGGGCGCTCCTGCGCGCGGTAGAGGAAAAGGAGATACGCCGCGTGGGCAGCACAAAGTCGATACATACCGACTTCCACCTGCTTTCCTCCACGAACGTTCCCCTGAAAGAATTGATCGCCCATGGCCAGTTTCGGGAAGATCTCTTCTTTCGCATCAGCACGCTGCCCATCGATCTGCCTCCCTTGCGCGAACGAGGAGAGGACATTCCGCTGCTGGCCGAGCACTTCCTGAACAGGCGCGCGGATGAACTCTCGCGCCCGGTGCGCGGCTTTACGCCCGAAGCGATGAGCTGGATGAAATCCTTTAGATGGCCCGGCAATGTGCGCCAGCTACAGCAGACGCTGGAGCGCGCCCTCGTATTCGGCAATGGCGAGAAGATCGCCCTTGAAGATCTGAACATGGATATCGGAACGAATCAGCCGGCCGGTTCCACTCCACTCCATCCTTTAGCCCCACTGAAAAAAGCGCGCGAGGACTTCGAACGGCGCTATCTGATCAGTCTGCTGGAAATGACGAATGGCAACTGTCAGGAAGCCGCCCGCCATGCCGGACTCAACCGCCAGTATTTCTACCAGAAAATGGAGCGGTTGCGCATCCGGCTCCCCCACCCCCACGCCTGAAGAGTCGGCGCTTCCAGCGCGGATTTCCAAAATTCTGGCACACTTCTTGCTTTATCAATACTGTGGACATTTTTAAGCTGCGATAGCGCCATATTCTCTTAGGGTTTGGTATAGGGGTGTTTTTTTCATCCAGTTTAGCGTCCATCCGAACTTGGAAAAAATAAGCTGGAGGAAGTGTTCGTTGAAATAACAAGCCTTTACACTGGCAATGGAATGGACGATGGGTTGGTTGGTATGGTGGGCTTGTCTTTGTTCGATTTTGGCGATATTGAGGGTTGTCAGAGACGCATTGAAGTGAAAATGGAGGCGTTGGGCATCGCGCGCTTGACACTGGGTTAAGCCGGTAAACTGTTTGGCGTCGCGGAAAATAAACTCGATTTGAAAACGGGCTTTGTAATAGTAATAGAGCGTCACCGCATCCAATTCCAGATCGGTCGAAAACAGTAGGGCATAGCGCGGTTTGTTCGGATCGCTCAGATCCAGCACGACGACTACGCGCAGGGTGCGTTTGAGTGAGACATGGTTTAGCACCTGAGTGTATAAGTGCAGGCCGTCTTGGTCGGTGACATATTCGAAGCGACTGAGATCCTGCCAATCGACCTTGCCATCATAGATTTTTTGTCGCCCAGAGCCCGAAGCTCGGGGTGGACCGGTGTAGAAAAATCGCATATTCGCATCGCGACGCAGTTTGCCAATGGTGTGCAGGCCCCCCGCTTCGACGCCATCGATCCATTTTTTCTTGGCGAAGTAGCCATCGACGGCCAGATAGGACTCTTCGGGATGCAAGTAGGGTTGCACCGCGTGCAGGTGCGCCAAGTAACGGTCTATTAAGGTGTCGTCATCCGCTCTCTCGTCAGAGGAAGGTAGGGCAGTGGTTTGCTGCACGGACAAGGTAAATCCGGTATGTTGCTCCAGATCGATGATACTGAAGGTGGAAATTTCCAAGCCTTTTTCAGCCCGACCATGACCACCATTCCAGAAATAGGCCCGACCGGGCGTATGCTTCCCCGATTTGGCAATGAAACTGGGATCGAAAGCGATCAGTCGGGCGCGATCCAGCGGAAGGGCCTGATCGATCAAAGCACGATTCAAACCGATGAAGTCGAAGGCATGACTAAATTGACGGGCATAGGTCCGTGCCGACAAGGCGCTGTAGCGACTCAGATTGCGGAACGTGACCTTGCCCCGGAGAGTTAGGATGGTCGTAAATAACGTCAAAAGAAACTTTCGTTGCGGCTTGGTGATCGCCAGGCCATTGAGTATCTTTTCTGCCAGATCCATGGTGCCGTCTTTTCTTGTGAGTTGGTCTCTTTGATTTGGTCGTTGAAGATTCCAACTTGAGAAGACGGCACTTTTTTGTCAATAAATGTCCACAGTATTACTTTATTGCATGTACAATGAAAACCAACGCCATGCGGCGTAAGGATGCACTTCGCCTTTCCGTTTTTCATTAGACCGGAAAACAATCGCGGAAGAGAAAGATCCAATGCCCGACCTCAGCAGCGACAGGCCGGATGAAAAACGCCGGCAAGACTCCGCTGAAGATATCGAGAGCACCGATTTCGGATTGATCGATGCGTGGATCGACGAGGAGAATGCTCCTTCCACGCAGAGCAGGGCCCAGCGCCGCTGGCAGCGCCGGAAAAACATCGATGCAAACGTTCAGCAGGCGTTGAATGGAATCCCGGAGGACATGGAGGCACTGGGGGCGCTGGCCAAAGCCCTGCCCGAAGAAGGACAGAACGAAGAAATCATCGTGGAGGATGAAGAAGAGCAACCGGCCACCGCCGCCCCGGAGGCTGCCGAAGAAATGCGCATTGCAGTGGAGGTCGCGGAGGACGGGATGGAAGCGGCGATAACCCTTCTCGACCTGACAAAGACCACCCCCCGTCCCGATCTGGCCTCTGTATTGGAATTTCTCAGTGTCGAGTACGGAGTGATCGCCGGCATCGACGCAAAAAAGCTCGGCGAACTGATCGAGCGGGCCCGCCGGGAGGTTGTCGAGGGACCGATCCTCATCGCCCGGGGCCGCCCGGCCTGCCCCGGAGAAGACGGTCGGATTGTCTTTCCGTTCGCCACCGACTCGGGAGAAGAATCGCAACCGATAGGCCCGGAACTGCGCCAGGCCATGCGCGAGGAAACGCCGCGGGCCGTCCTGCGACACAATCTGCAGACCTGCCTGGTCGCCCCGGGACAAACGCTGGCCGAAGTGCTTCCCCCCGGCGAAGGGACCGCCGGCCACGACGTGTTCGGCCAGCCGTTGCGGCAACCCGGCCAGCCGGCCGAACGCCCCGGCGCCGGAGACAATGTCACTGAAGAGGAAAACCGCTACCTGGCCGCTATCTACGGGTATGTCTGTCTCATCGACAATGCGCTTCACATCCTCTCCCCGCTGTGGATCTCTCCCGATGGGATGAAAGCCCTGTTCATCCACTTTTTCCAGATCTGCAAGGAACCGTTGCCGGAATCCGACTGGATCATGCAACTTCTGGAAAAAAGCGACGTTCGCCACGGCATCCAGGAGACGGGCATGGAAAAACTGTGCGCCGGGACGGCGAAAAAAACCCGAAGGGCCCTCCTGCTGGCCCGCGGCGAACCGGTCCAGAACGGCGCGGATGCCTACTTCAAACCGGCCTTCGATTTCACTTCGAGACCGGGAAAGATGCGCCAGGACGGCAGTATAGATTTCCGCGACCGCAACATCATCGTCGGCGTAACAGCCGATCAGCACCTGGGCGAGTTCGTACCGGCCGCCAAAGGAACCGACGGCATGAACCTGCGCGGCGAGGTCCTCGCGGCGCAGGACGGCAGGGAGAGCGAATTTTCCGCCGACGAGGGAGTGCGCGCCGAAGAGGATGAAGCGGGCATAACGCGCTATTACGCCGAACGGGAAGGTTCCGTCCGCTGCAAAAACGGAAAACTGTCGGTGCTGCCCGTGGTTGCGGTGGATGGCGACGTCGATTACGCAGTCGGCCACATCGAGACGCGCGCGGATGTGCAGATACAGGGGTCGGTACTGTCCGGCTTCCACGTCCGCTCCCTGGGCAATGTCGTCATCGGCGGCAGAGTGGAGAATGGGGCGCGCATATGGGCGGAAGGAGATGTAGCTGTCAGCCAGTCGATCGTAGGCCAGGATACGCGCGTGATCGCCGGGGGCAGCGTGGAGTGCAAGTTCATTCAAAACAGCCAGGTCGTCGCCCAGGGCAGCATCAAGGCGGGCAGCTACATCTTGAATTCCCGCGTCCACGCCGGAGAGGGAATCGCGGTCAGCGCGGCCGGCGGCAAGCGCGCCGGGAGCATCATTGGCGGCGAGGTCTTCGCCGGCACCCAGATAGAGTGCGCGCATCTGGGTTCGTCCGGGTTGGAGCATACCCTGGTCGGCTGCCGCCCGACACCGGCGACCCAGGCCCGCCTGCACAAGCAGCAGCTCGAGCTGACTGCCCGCAAGAAGGAAATCGGCGCATGCCTGGCGATTCTGGGAGTCAGTCAGCTGGATACGCAGCAGATCAATGCCGCGCTGGCTTCTGTTCCACCCGACCAGCGCGCCACCATGATAGAGGCCTTCAAGAAGGCGTATGAGATTGCCCAGAGCCTACCGGCCCTCGAAGAGGAAATCGCCGGCATCGAAGCCGAGGGAAACAGCATCCTGGCCGCCGGCAGGGTCAAAGCCACTCAAAACGTGTATCCGGAAGTGGTGGTCGAGTTCGGCGCCCGCGCGCTGCACAATACCGATGCGCGGAAAGCACATCAGTTCTTCCTGTCCGAGGAAACGCTCGTGGCGGAGCCGCTGTGAGAGCCGCCGCCTATCCAAAAACCCGACTGTCGGCCTGAGAGCAAGCGAGAAGGACCAGGCCGGCATTCCCGTGCCGGAGCAAGGACGGACGGAACGGCACCCATATCTTCGGCAGCGGCGGTCCGGGCGTGGAGACCGACCCGGATTTCTGGAATTCCGACGACGGCGGCAATGACCGGAATCGGCCTCGACACCGCCTGCATGTATTGGAAAAATCCACCCGGGTCGCAGACCTTTTTTGCTGAATTTGCACAGCGCCGTGATGGCGCGGATCGGAGGGAAGTTGATGCAGAGCGTTAGCGGAATCGCAGCTCCGAGGAAGTGGGCTGCGGTGGCTGTCCTGGCGGTGGCGGCGACGGTCGCGCAGGCGTTGGGAGAAGGGGCGGATTTCGATCAGACGATCGACGAATTCCTGTGGGGTCCGGAAGTCGCCCTGGTGACGGCTACCCGGGAGGAGCAGCATCCATTCGAGGCGCCGGCCACGGCGGTGATCATCACCGCCGAGATGATACGCCAGCGAGGCTATCTCGATTTGAAGGATGTGCTGGCCGATCTGCCCGGATTCGATCTGAGCACCGACGTGTACGGGGAGTTCGCCACGCTCATAAGCCAGCGCGGGATCGGCGGCAACAACAAGCTGGTATTGTTGCTGGACGGAGAGGAGTTCACCGCCCCCTCGGGCAAGCAGTTCCCCTTCGGCAACAATGTCCCGGTTTCGCTGGCCCGGCGGATCGAGGTGGTCTACGGACCGGCATCCGCCAACTACGGGCCGGATGCCTTCGGAGTGATCAACATCATCACGCGGGATGCCGGGGAGATCGGCGGGTTGGACGTGGAGAGCAGCGTGGGCGCGGACGCCACCTGGCACGGAGCGGTGCACTTCGGACGCCGGCTGGGAGAGGATGCGGAATTGACCCTGTACGGCCGGCGCTATGTCACCGACGGCCAGGATCTGTCCGGGAAATATCCGGAACTGGCCTACATTCGTTCCGGCTACCCGGAGGAACTGGTCGCAAAGCGCATGGTCGATCCGGTGCGCGACTGGAATTTCTACGGTCGCCTGAAACTGGGTGAACTGACGCTGGGACTGATGCATTCCTCCTACCACGAGCAGCTGGCGGACGGCCTCATTCCGCAGCACTACGTGTACGACGAAGAGGCGTACTGGGGACAGAGCATATCCCGCCTGTACCTGCAGCACCGTCAGAGCCGGGGCCGCTGGGAACTGAACACCCGGGCGGCGCTGGCGCAGTTCGAGATCGATCCGGAGATGAACTGGTTCTATCTGCTCGAGGAGGAGGGGCGGTTTTCGACGCTGAAAGTGCATCAGTACGGACGGACCAGCAGCGCGGTACTGGAAAGTCAGTGCGGATTCCGCTATTCGGAGCGTCTCAACCTGCTGGGCGGACTGGTGCTGGAGGATATCACCGGCCTGGGGGTCGGCGATGTGTACGGGGAGCCATTCGACAGGAACGCCCCTCTGCTCATCCAGAATTACGGCGTCTCCCAGGCGGCGCTGGCCGCGCGCGACTACGGCGCGTACCTGCAGATGAAGTGGCGCCCGGGCGCCGATTGGCACATCACCCTGGGCACCCGCTACGATTACAACACGATCTACGGCGGGACGCACAACCCCCGCCTGGGTCTGGTCTACCGTCCGGACGACAGGCAGGCGGTCAAGCTGCTCTACGGAGAAGCCTACATCGCCCCTTCCTATTTCGATCGCTACGAAACCTGGTTTCTGGAGGAGTACGGCCACATTCAAAATCCCGACCTTCAGCCGGAGACGATGCGCACGGTGGAACTGAACTACGCGCGCAACTGGAGCGGTCTGCTGGAGACTTCCATCAGTTTGTATCACAACCACGTGGAGAATCTGATCGTCCGCCGCTACTATGGCGAAGTGGAGATGAGCGATCCGTTCGTGGACGCCAACGGCGACGGGCGGGTCTTCGTCGAGTGGAGCGACAACTTCGGCCAGCTCGACTCGTACGGCGCGGACGTGCGCGGCGATCTCTTTCTGAAGCCCGGATTCGTCGTGCATCTGGCCTACTCCTTCATGGACGGCGAAAACACCGATCCGAACACCGGAGAAGAGCTGGATCTGTTCAAGACGTCCAAACACAAGATCATGGGCGGCCTCGTCTGGACACTGGGCGGTCGGCTGACCATAGCGCCGCGCCTGCGCTGGGTGAGCGACATCGCCACCCGTCAGGAAAACGCCCTGTACGCCGGTTCGCGCATGCCCGGTTACCAGGTCGCCACGCTGAACGTCAGACTGAAAAATCTGATCGAAGGGCTGGAAGCGCAACTGACGATCGACAACCTGACGGACGCGCGCTACTACACGGCGGGAGTGCGTTCCGAATCGACGGTGTACCTGCCCCGCGTCCCCCAGGATGGGCGCCGGGTAATGCTGGGCCTGAACTGGCATCCTTCCTGGTGAGGCATTCTCAAAGCCTTATCTATCACTGCCTGAAGATCGTACTGAGGCCGCCTTTGACCAGTATTCGACAGTGTTGCGGAGTCGGCGATCGACGCTGGAATTTCCGGGCCGGCATTTTGTTTTCTGCGGGTTGCCTATGCGCTGGAGGAGAAATAAGGTGACGTTCGGGAGAAGATGGAGCGGCTGTGCCTGGTGGTGCACGGCGATGCTGGCGTGGTGGCTGTGCGGGACAGCGGCAGGCCAGCGGATAGGCGTGCTCAAGGGAGGGGATTTCACCGCCTTCGACGCGGCCGTCGCGGGGTTCCGCGAGGGACTGGAAGAGGAGGGAAAATCGTACAAACTGATCGAGATCCTGCTCGATCCGCGCAATCAGCAGAAGAGTCTCAGCGCTCTCCAGGCGAGCGGACCGCAGTTGATCTACGCGGTGGGCAACCAGGCGACCCTGGCCGCTCTCGGGCGACAGTGGGATATTCCGGTGCTCTTTGCGCTGGTAACCGCCCCCTGGCAGTTCGGCATCCTGGATGGCACGCAGCGGCAAGAGGCCCGGGTGAGCGGCGTCGTCGCCGATATCCCCCTGGAGACACAGCTGGATGTTCTGCGGCAAATCCTCCCTTCGCTGCAAAAAATCGGCCTGCTGTACAGCGTTTCGACCCTGGAGCAGGCGCAGCAGATCCAGGCGGTTCTCGCCAGCCGGAACATCGGCATGGAGGCGCAGGTCGTGCGCCAGACCGACGATGTGGTCGGCGTGGCGGCGGGTATGGCCGAGATCGACCTGTTCTGGATGCTGCCGGACCGCGCCATCTTCGCCGCGCACAACAGAAAGTCGCTGTTCGCCCATTTGCGCGGGCGACGGATCCCGATCTTCGCCCCCACGGCGAAATTCCTTCAGGGAGAGGACGGCGGCGATCTGGCGATAGCGGTCGATCCGCGTGCCTGCGGTCGCCAGGCCGCCGGCATGGCCGTGGATGCGCTCGAGGGAGACAGCTGGCCCCCCGCGCCTCAGGTTCCCCGAACCTGGAACGTCTTCCTGAAGGAAGGACGGCCCCTGCGCCCGATGGCCGGGGCGGTTTACGTAAAATAGATACAGGGACGCGAAACATTGCACAGATTGTGGTTCAAATTCTTCCTGGTCTATCTGGTGATGATCCTCGTGGTCGTCGGTTTGAACCTGGCGTTTTTCGCCGACGAATTCAGGCGCCGGATGGAAGAGGAATACGCCGAACGCGGCCGCCAGATCGTCGAGGATTGCGCCGCCGATTTGTGGCAGACCGCAATGAAGCGCGGCAGCGTCGATCTGGAGATGAGCAGTGCCGATGCATCCTTTCGCAGCGCCCTGGTCGAGGCGCTGGGGGGAACGACCCGTTCTCCCGATGTCCTCTTTATCGGTCTCTACGGACGCGCCGGCGAGGTGCTCGTGGAATCGGGCGATTTGCAGGCGGCCGAGCGCTTCGGGCATCTGCCCCGAATGGATCTGGGAAACGATCCTTCGGTGCGGATGAGAAGAGAGACGCGCAGCGGGGAACCCTCTCTGTTCCTCTTCAGCAAGCCGCTCTTTCCCCTGCCGGATGCGGGAGGGGATGATGCGGCTTTTCTGTTCGGCGACCAGCGCGAAGCGGATGCGGCACGGCCCGTGGGATATCTGTCGCTGGGCTTCTCGCTGAAAACGATGGAAAAGAAGATCGCCCAGAACCGGCTGCGCGTCCTGGGGACGAGCCTGGGATTGGGGCTTTTCAGCGTCCTGATCGTCTTCTTCCTGGTGCGGCGGATGATCGGCCCTCTCAGGCGCCTGCAGGAAGGGACCCGGGCGGTGGCTGCCGGCGATCTGGATTACAGCGTCGATCTCTCCTCGGAGGACGAGGTCGGCCAGCTCGCCCAGTCGTTCGACGAGATGATCCGGCAGTTGCGCCATTCCCGCCAGGAACGGCATGCCCGGCAGCGGGCGGAGCAGGCGCAACAGCAAGTTCGTCAGGCGGTGTGGGAGATGGAGAAGCCGGGCGACATAGCAGCGGTGCTGGTGGCGGTCAGGGAGAGCCTGGATGCGCTGGAGATCGATGCGCACGACTGCGGCATCAATCTGATGGACGCTTCGCGGGGTGATGTCTTCCACCGAACCTACAACCTGATGCAGCAGGGAAAGTGGGAAGAGGCCCCGGTAAACCAAACGCTGGTCGGCATCTGGCAGGGACGCCGGCCGGTATACCGACCGGACCTGACGGCGGAAGACACATACGGAGAACTGCGGCATATCCGGACCTATTTCGGCGCGCCCATCCGCTCGGTGCTGGATGTGCCTTTCGCCCAGGGGACGCTGGCGATCAACAGTCTGCGGGCAAACGCGTTTTCCGAGGCGCACATCGCCTATCTGCGGGCGCTGGCGCAGATTCTGGAAGGCGGGTTCCTGCGCCTGGAGGATCTGCAGCGGCTGCTGCAGGCCAAACTGGAGGCGGAAGCAGCGAACAGCGCCAAGTCGGTCTTCGTGGCGACGATGAGCCACGAACTGCGCACGCCGATCAACGGGATCGTCGGTCTGACCGAACTGCTGCTGCGGGACCGGCCGACGCAGGAGCAAAAGGAGCGCCTGATGCTGATCGGCCAGTCGGCCGAACTGCTGATGGAGCTGATCGGAGACGTGCTGGATCTTTCGCGCATCGAATCGGGGCGAATGGAACTGGAGATCGACATATTCACCCTGCGCGAACCGCTGGAGCAACTGGTCCGCGTGCGCCGGGTAGGCGCCGAGGAGAAAGGGCTCTCCCTCTCTCTGCAGGTAGATCCACGAGTGCCCGATCTGCTGATGGGCGACGAGTTGAGGCTGCGCCAGGTGCTCAACAATCTGATCGGCAACGCCATCAAGTTCACCGAGCGGGGCAGGGTGGATGTACAAGTGGACGTGCGGAATCTGGAACAGGAGCACGTGCTGCTGGCCTTTCAGGTGCGGGACACGGGAATCGGCATCGCCGCCGACCGGCAGGAGCGGATCTTCCAGGCATTCACGCAGGCGGACGAATCGACGACGAGACGGTACGGAGGCAGCGGGCTGGGTCTGCGCATCGCCGCGCTGCTGGTGGATATGATGGGCGGACAGATGCAGGTGGAGAGCGCGGAGGGCCGGGGAAGCACGTTCAGCTTCACCGCCCGCTTCGGCCTGGCCCGGGCGGAAGATTACACCGAGCAACTGCCCGCGGCGGTGCCGCAGCAGCAAAATCCGCTGCGCGTGCTCCTGGCCGAAGACAACGAGATCAACCAGCTTGTGGCCAGAGATCTGCTGGAACTGGAAGGACACACGGTCACGGCGGTGGGCAACGGTCGCGAGGCGGTCGCCGCGGTGAAGGACAGCGCGTTCGATCTGGTGCTGATGGATGTGCAGATGCCGGTGCTGGACGGTGTCGAAGCGGCGCGGGAGATCCGCGCGTGGGAGCGGGCAACGGGCGACCACGTTCCCATAGTGGCGCTGACGGCGCACGCGGTGGCCGGCGACAGGGAGCGTTTCCTGGCGGCCGGAATGGACGACTATCTGACCAAGCCCCTGCACACCGAACAGCTGTTCTCGACGCTGGCGAAAATAGGTGCTCGCGGAGAGCGGAAAATCGCGCCGTCGCCCCCGCAGTTGGAAGCATGGGACAAACTGGAGCGCCTGGCGGCGCAGGGACATTTCTCCATTGCGCGCTACGTGGATATTTTCCTGCGCGACGCGCCGCAGCGACTGGCCAATCTGCGCCAGGCGCTGGCCGATGGAGACGCGGAGAGCCTGGAGCGGGAGGCGCACACCCTGAAGGGAGGGGCGCGCGAGTTCGGAGCGGTGGAGATGGTGGCGGTCTCCCAGGAGCTGGAGGATATGGGAGAGGCGGGCGAACTGGACAGTGCGGCGGCCGTTCTGGAGCGCGTGGCGACCGAATACGAGCGGCTGAAGGCGGAGCTGGAAAAACGGATGGCCGATTGAAACCCAGGAAGCGTTTACCGGACGGGGAGCGAATGATGGTATTCTGCTGTGTGGCGATTCTGGCGATGACGGGCGCGGTCTTCGGCGCCGACGCAGAGGGGACAGTGCGTCTGTACATCGATGCGGACCGCAGCGGAGCGAAGGCCGCCGGCGACGCCATCGAGTGGGGATTGCGCACCGCCTTGAGTGAGGTGGGCGACCGTCTGGGCGGTTTCCAGGCGGAGATCGTCCCCCTCGATCACCGGGGCAATTCCCGTCGCAGCCTGCGGCATCTGGAAACCTTCGCCCGCGACGACCGGGCGCTGGCGCTGTTCGCCGGACTGCATTCCCCCCCGCTGCTGGAAAACCGGGATTACATCAACCGGAACGAAATCCTGGTGCTCGACCCGTGGGCGGCGGCCGGTCCGATCACCCGGCCTCCGGAAGGAGAGAACTGGATCTTCCGTCTGTCCATCGACGATGCGCGCGCCGGCTATGTCATCGCGCGCGAGGCGGTCGCGGAGGGATTCCGAAGGCCGTACCTGCTGCTGGAGGATACAGGCTGGGGGAAATCGAACGAAACGACGATGACGCGCGCCCTGGCGGAACTGGGCGTGGAGCCGGTGGGAGTCGAGTGGTTCAACTGGAACCTGGGCGCAACCGGCGCCCGCATCATTCTGCGCAAAATCGCCGATACCGGTGCCGATGTCCAATAGTGAGCGGTACTCTTCTTGCTAAAGTTGATTTGTCCCTGAAAAGAGGGTGTTATTGCTGGTTGTCCGAGTTATAACCGGTTGGAAATACACGGAATTAACTGAAGCCGCTATTCGGGTAAGACCGATATGCCTCTTCCCCCTTTTTTCTTTTTTTGCTTGCGCTGGAGCGCTCCTGGAAGGTTTTTATCCCCTTTCGCCTCCTTTTTTCTTCCCCTTGGTCCCCGGAGCGTCCGTATGGAACGGCTAGAAATCCCTGAATTGACCCCGCCCCCCCCCACTTTTGAGGCGTTGCTGGCCCCGATCACCCCCCTGCTGACCGAGATGGCCCCCGCCATCGACGCTCAGGCGCAGTCGCGCAAGCTCTTTTTCGCCGACTTCGTCCGGCTTCTCCTTTTTGCTCTCGTCCTGCGCATTCCCTCGTTGCGCCAACTGGTCACCGAATTGGAAACCTCCCCTACGGCCGCTTCCCTGAACCTGCCCACCATGCCTCTTTCCACCCTCAAAGACGGCTTTATCCGCTTCCCGGTGACCGCCTTTGCCCGCCTGTTTCACCACCTGGTGCAGACCGCTTCCTGGTTGGAAGTCGAGGAAATCAAGGCGCTGGGTCCGCTCTGTCTGGTGGACGGCAGCTTGTTTCGCGTCCTGGTGCGCATGAGTTGGGCCGTCTATAAGAAAGGAAAAAACGCGCTCCGCTTACACCTGGCCTTGGACCTCAATCACCTGATCCCGGTCGAGTTCGCCATCGGCGCCGGTACCTCCAGCGAACGCGCCTTTCTCCGTTCCATTATACAAGCCGGTATCACCTATGTGGCCGATCGCGGCTACTTTGCTTTTGACTTGTTCAACCACATCCACTGCGCCCAGGCCTATTTTGTGATGCGCGCCAAAGAGAATCTCCAATACACGATAAGCCAATGCCTTCCGTTGACGGGCACCTTCTCGGTGCGTTGGGAAAAGGTCTCCGATCAGGACGTCTTGCTCTCTAATGATCCCTTCCAGCACCCCTACCGATTAGTCACCTTTTCGGTGTTGGGGAAGCCCTTTTTGATCCTGACCAACCGGTTTGACTTGACTACTTTTCAGGTCATCCTGGTCTATGCCTACCGCTGGCAAGTAGAACTGATTTTCAGATTTCTCAAGCAAGGACTCCAAGGCACCCATCTGTTCAGTCAGTCCGCCCAAGGCAGCCAGGTCTTCTTCTATTTGCTCTTAATCACGGCCCTACTGCAGTTGCAGCTCAAACAGAACTGTGCGATACAGGCGGCAGAAGAAACCCCGGGAGAGGCCCCGAAAGAAAGGGGCCCAGACGCAGACGATACTCCCCCCTCGGACGATACTGCCCAAGCGCCCTACTCGTTTCTCGCCGCCATTGGGGGGAAGCTGAAAATCTACTGGAAAATCGGCTGTCATTGGCTGCGCAGGTTGCAGAACTTGTTGGCCAAACCCTTTGATCCGTCCATTATTCGAGCCTTGAGCTACGATCAGCAATAGGGGTACCGCTCACTATTGGTATGTACTCAACTACCTGGAGCATGAGGGATGGAGACATGTTTCGGCGCAGGAGCCAAACTCCCCCTCCAGTAGAAGAACAGTAGAGTGGATTCTCGGGACGAATCATCTGATCTATGGGAGTATGGGCGACATGCTGCATGCTGGACGTAGTCAGTCAGTCTCGTATGTGCGAGTAGCGGATTTGCCCGGCTTCATACTCCATATCGCTTCTCCCTTGAATCGCCGAATCGCCGAATCTGTCGCCGCCGGCTATTCCGGTGATATAAACCTTAGCTTCTATACCGGTGGACTCACGATGCGCTTTGAAGAGGGTAAACTGGTCAGCGCCGCCCCATGGGGGCCAAGTATTGAGACCGGTTGGAGTGATGAGGGATGGAATGCAAGGTTTCCCGGCTTGACTTTCCTGCAATTGCTTTTCGGCTTCAGGAGTGTAGATGATCTGCTGCATGCGTTTCCAGATGCAAGCATCGATTCTTCCAGTACCAGGGAAGTGCTGAATGCACTGTTCCCGACCAAGCCTTCATCAATCGGCTTTGAGGAAGAAGCTGTATAGAGCTTCTTCTCAAGTGCCCGTGTGAAACGCGTACGATCGCGCTGGGGGAGGGTGAGGGGTGAGTGGTCGACATATAATGCTATTTGGGAAAGAGCTTGACATTGTATGAGCGTGCTTCCTTTCTTGTGCCTTAGGTAGATCCCAAAACGAGGTGACTAACGGTGATTCTGTAAAGCAGTGAAATCCTTCCACAGGTAGTTTTTCCGGATTCTCGTTTAGGGGAAGACGGATTCTCCGTTTGCCAGGAGTGTGTCAATCCTGCAGGGATTTCTCTGTGTGTACGATTCTGTTGACTTCTTCGCGGCGGTGAGAAACGCATTTTTTGAGATTCAGATAAAGCCATTCTACCCCAGGATGACTCTATCGTTGGTGGGAGACCACAGCCGAGTAGATGCTGTGTTTTTGGCTCAATCCGAATTCTTCAACGGTGAAATGTTGTGTTTTTTCTGCTCGCTATAAATAGTACATGACAAGGCCATAGATCGTACCCTACGCTTGGTGCAGCCAACATCAAGCATTCCCAGTA
>Ga0233430_1001583_pt1 | contig 30895 bp, 30 predicted proteins | sample SI_118_April2016_2_FD_179883 | JGI IMG/M metagenome (GOLD analysis project Ga0233430, IMG submission 179883) | Seawater microbial communities from Saanich Inlet, British Columbia, Canada - SI_118_April2016_150_MG | ecosystem: Environmental > Aquatic > Marine > Inlet | place: Canada: British... | reverse complement strand
AACTGATAAGCCAAATATCCTATACCGATAGTAGTCGAAAGAACAGAAGGAAAAAATCCAAACCAATAGATAAGTTTTTTATTCTCTTGTGTAAAACGCCAAGAATCTGCAATGAGTTGTTTGTACTTCATACCTCACGAGTATAATCAAATCCGGCTACTTCATTCAACAAATCCACAAATCAATTGATTGACATTTCACTCCTTTAATAGTAAAAATTGTGACATGGAACCAATAGAAAAGAACATAAAGATCAGGCACAAAAACATAACCTGGCAGGTTATTGACGGGCATACTGAGCCTACTTTGAAAAAACTCCAACGCAAACATCTCTTCCACGACCTCGACATAGAAGATTGCCTCTCAGAAACACAACGCCCAAAGATAGATGAATACGACAATTATCTTTTCTTGGTAATTCATATTCCAGAATACAAAGGACGCGGTCACAAAAAAAGAATTGTAAACTCAGAAGTAAAAATATTCGTTGGAAATGATTTTTTAATAACTCTTCACAAAGACAACGACACCATCACCAAAATCGTCGACAAAATACGCAAAAAGAAAGCCGAAAAAGAAGAATATATGGGCCTCGGAACAGGATACCTCCTCTATATGATAGTCGATGATCTCTTCGAGTCAGGATTCCCAATAATCGAAGACTTCACTTCACAAGTCAATGAACTCGAGATGGAAGTATTCGACATGGAATACACAAAAGATCGTCTAAAAGAAATCCTACTCTTGAAGAAAGATCTCATCAACTTCAGACGCATAATCATGCCACAACGTGCAGTAGTTGCCCAGTTAGAGCACAAAAACCAGAAATTTCTCCCAGAGAAACTGGAAGTATATTTCGACGACACAGTAGATAAAATTGAAAAAACCTGGAACAACATTGAAAATCTTCAGGAATTGACCAAATCAATTCAAGAAACCAATGAATCCATAATTTCTCACAACACGAACAACGTCATAAAAACTCTTACACTTATGTCAGTCATAATGCTTCCGCTGACTTTCATCACCGGTTTCTACGGGATGAACGTCCTCGGGCTCCCATATGCTGACGCAAGTAATGCAACCTTCTATGTAACAGGAATACTCGCACTTGTCGCAATTAGCATGATTATCTATTTCAAGTACAGAAAATGGATGTAAATTCCAGCGTTTCCTTGACTGCCAAACAAATACCCCTTGCCAAAACTTCTAAAATTTGATAAATTCGAACCTGATAAACTTAATTAGATCCCCGTAAGGGAGAATTTTTTTACCAAAATACAGTCATGCAACGCACTGAAAAGAAAAAAATCATAGAAAAATATGCAGTCCACGCTAAAGATACTGGTTCTCCCCAGGTTCAAGTGGCAGTTCTCACTGAGAAAATAAACAAATTACAAGATCACTTAGTAGGTCATCCAAAAGACAATCACTCAAGGAAAGGCCTTCTCGAAATGGTTGGGAAGAGGAGAAGACATCTCAATTACCTAAGACTTCATAGCAAAGAAGAATACGAAGAATTACTAAATAACTTGAAGCTGAAAAATCCAAAAAAAGCAGCAACAAGAAAAACAGTTAAGAGAAAAATCGTGAAAAAAACAGCGACAAAGACAACAAAGAAACCGGCTACAAAGAAAGCACCGGCAAAGAAACCGGCTGCAAAGAAGCCAGCCGCAAAGAAGCCGGCCGCAAAGAAAGCAGTAAAAAAATAAGCACATTAACATAGGGCACCGCAATAGGCGGGCCAACAATCTGGAACCAAAAAGGTTTAAGTTGCAGGATTTAGGGAGTTTAATCAAAAAAACTGCTCGGATCTTGTTACTTAACCGCTTGGCTCCAGGTAAATAATATTAACCATATTTACATGGAACCAAAAGATTTTTCATTAAATCTTGCTGACAGGGAATTTACACTCTCTGTAAGCACGATCAGAACGCAAGCAACAGGTTATGTTATTGCGTCACTCGGAGACACAGTTGTTCTTGCCAACACTTCTATAAGTGAGAAAGGTAAAGAAGGAGCGGCGTGGTTTCCTCTAGTAGTAGACTACGAAGAAAACATGTACGCGAGCGGCAAAATTAAAGGAAGTCGCTTCATCAAACGTGGAGGACGTCCATCGGACAGCGCGATTTTGACTTCGCGCCTAATCGACAGGCCTATTCGCCCTCTATTCCCAAAAGGAACAACCAATGAAGTTCAGATCATCTGTTCTGTTCTATCAGCTGACCTCGAAGTCAATCCTAGCACAACAGCTATCAACGCGGCATCAGCTGCACTGATGATTTCAGGAGCACCTTTCGAAGGCCCGATTGGGGCTATCCGCATAGGTTACGTCGATGACAAACTAATTATCAACCCAACATACGACCAATGTGAAACTGGCAAACTCAACCTAGTCGTCGCCGGCACAATGGACGCGATCACTATGGTCGAAGCCGCAGTCAACGAACTTTCAGAGGACATAATCCTCGAAGCTCTCGACATGGCTCACGCAGAAATCAAAAAGCTCTGCCAACTCCAACTCGACTTCGCCGCTGAATACAAAAAAACAAACGACGTCAAAGAAATCGAAGCCGAACTTGGACTTCCATCAGAAGAAGCCACAAAAGCAGTCGAAGCAGTTCTCACAGATGAAATGATCCAGTCAATCTACGGAACATCGAAAAAAGAAGTTAAAGAAAATCTCCACAAGGTCGAAGACACAGTTCTAGAAAAATACGCTACAGAAATTGAAGAGGGAACCTTCTCACAAGGAGAACTCAAAGAAATTATCAATATGAAATTCGAAAAGTTCATGCGAAAAGGCATTCTCGAAAAAGGAGAACGCCTCGACGGCCGAAAACCTGATGACATCCGCGCACTCAGCTCGGAAGTCGGAGTTCTTCCAAGAACACATGGAACAGGGCTCTTTAACAGAGGAGAAACCCAAGTCCTCACAGTCACAACTCTCGGCGGCCCACAAGACGCTCAACTCCTCGACACAATGGACGAAGACTGTGAAAAACACTACATGCACCACTATCACTTCCCTCCATACTCAGTAGGGGACATCAAGATGCTCCGTGGTGCTTCACGACGTGAGGTCGGACACGGGGACCTTGCAGAACGCGCGCTCCTCCCGGTCCTTCCAGACCAAGCAGACTTCCCATACGCAATGTGGCTCGTCTCAGAAGTCACAAGCTGTAACGGCTCAAGCTCAATGGCATCCGTCTGCGGCTCAACTCTCTCACTTATGGACGCCGGTGTGCCGATCAAACGCCCAGTTTCTGGCGTAGCGATGGGCCTTGTAGTAGATAAAGAAAAATTCAACGGAGGCGCAACCGACGACGGTTCATACAAAATCCTCACAGACATCCAGGGCGCAGAAGACTTCGCTGGCGACATGGACTTCAAAGTCACAGGAACCTCAGAAGGCCTAACAGCCCTCCAAATGGACATCAAAGTCAAAGGACTCTCAGTCGAGCTGATGAAAAGAGCGCTCCAACGCGCAAAAGAAGCCCGCCTCGAAATCCTAGACTCAATGCTCAAGGCAATCCCTGAATACCGCAAAGAACTCTCGAAATATGCACCATTGATCCTAAACATCCAAGTCGACCCTGACGACATAAGAGTTGTGATCGGAAAAGGTGGAGAAACAATCCAAGCGATCTCGAAAGAATGTGAAGTTGAGGTAAACATCAACGACGACGGGATAGTCACAATTACTGCCCCAGACCAAGAAAAAGGTCAAAAAGCAGTGGATTGGATCGAAAAAATCACATACAAACCAAAAGTCGGTGACATCATTGACGGAAAAGTCGTCAAAATCATGGACTTCGGGGCATTCGTAGAGTTATCACCTGGCAAAGACGGTTTAGTTCACATCTCAAAACTTGCAAAAGAGCGAGTTAACAAAGTCGAAGATGTCGTCAAACTAGGTGACACTTTGAAAGTAAAATTAGTTGAAATCGATTCCCAAGGACGATACAATCTCACGAGCGTAGCGGCTATGGAAGGCGGCGACGCAAAATAAAACAACAGGCTCTCGCCAAACACGGCGGGAGCCATCTAGCGGGTATAGTATAATGGCTATTACGACTGGTTGCCAATCAGTAGACACGAGTTCAATTCTCGTTACCCGCTCCATTCGAGCAAATAAGACCAAGCCAAAGGCTTGAGGATTATTTAGCGAGAATGGGAGGGCAAGACCGAAGGGCTTACCCGCTCCATTTCCGAGAAAATTAAAATCTAAATCCTCGAGCTTCGTCTGATCTGGCATTTTTCCCATCCATTTCTGACGTTCTTCTGTAGTGACTAATCAGACCTTTTTTTAGTTGTTCAAGATGGGCTGACGGGACATTGACCTTATGGAAGCCGAGAGATTTTATTTGATTCAGCATAACCATATGATGCAAGCGGTGATTTCCAAGATCCCCTCTCCCGTGGATTGAAGAGACTCCACTTTGGGGATTTGGCATAAATTTTAAGCTTGAACCGCTTTTGTCTAGAAAAAGAATCCCCTCCATCATTTGAATTTTATCGTCACCTTCAGCTTCCGGATTAAAGAAAGGGAGTGTTGTCTCAATAAAATCTCCGGGTTTGCGGAAATATCTCAAAAGAGGCTCTAATTCCAGTGAAAAATTATCTTTGAGTTCTGCTGTTGCGGCCATAAAAGGACCCTGCTCATCAAGATATTCTCCCATATCCTTAAAGAAATCAGGTGGAAGATTATCTGTTCTGTACGGAACTGCAACCCCGTGTTTTACTTTCGCTCCTACCGAGCGAGCAATTGCTTCTGCAGGAGTATGACTCGGAACTTTTTCAACAGGAGCCGGAGTATCCATGCCCGTTGATTGTTCAGCTTCTTCTCCTGGTTGATTTTTTAAATCAGACATTTTTTCTATTATTATAGTGACAGTCTTCATGTAGATTATACAACATTTACGCAAAAACATCAAGTCATACAGCGATTAGTTCAATAGTTTGTGAACAATTTCTCCAAAAAGTCCGCGCGGTTCCTATAGAGGCAGCTCCAGTACCCGCCCCCGTTGACAAACCATGTAAACCGTGGTTGAATTCCACCACTGCTTATTAATAATACTCTAATGGGAAAACAAGGAATGGATATTTGGGCCGGATACGGATTTACTGAGGATCCTGATTGCAAGAAGAACGGTGGGAGAGGGAATGATTGCCTTTTTCTATCTACTGATCACTCTGGCCTCTGTAAAATAATGGTTCTATGTGTAGGAAAAGCTATACAAGCAATTGAAGAAGGAGACCACAGACGTGCAAGTCTCTATATGGTTAAATTGAATTTGTACACTTACGAATTAGGAGCAGAAGGATGTGAATCAGTAGGAAATCAATGGGAAACCCTTAAAAAGTCTTTCATTAGTAAATTTGGAAATGTTGTCGATATTGCCTGACCACCTACTTCCCATACACAACAACAGCGTCTCTATGCGCCCAGCCACGCTCCTTATCAATACCGGGCGTAGTTCTCAAATGAGAAGAAAAGTCTCCATACGTGTCCATCTTTTCCATTCTTGCCCAATCCTCAGGCTTCATCACTCTTTTAATTAGCCCGTGGCAAGCAGTACAAAGTCCGGAAACATCAATATCCTTAACTCTTCTCTTCTCAGCCTGTCTCGCGGCAAGCAGGGGCACATCTATACCTATACCACCCATCCGCGGAGGATATGGAATGGAACGAATAACGGCGTCTCCATAATCTTTTATCAATCTTGCCCTGCGTTTCTCATTCTGCACCTTGTACTTAGGATCATCCAACCCAAAGCAACAAGAACGAGCCGCATTCCCAATCTGCATTTGTAACTCAGAAGGATCAATTCCTTGGCTTTCAAAGTAATCAATAGCATTAGTAATAATAGAATCCTCACCATTCTTAGCATCAACACATTGCAACGAAGAATGCAAAACAGCCAATTCCCCATTAGGTGCCAAAATCCTCGTTCCTCCACAGTCAGCGGCCATGATCATAACAGCATTAATCATCTCTCCAGTTTCGCCTGTAATACTCACAACAACCCCGTCAGAAGCCTCTTTAGTGCGAAGAAACCCAGGAACTCCATCCTCAAGATAATGTTCATCAAAATACCCTTCTCCCTTCTCAAGTTCATCCCAAGCACGGATAGGAGTAACCTTGGTATTGTGCGTCAATTTTTGAGCTAAAACTCGATTTACTTCAACCTGTCGCAGAACAGCGCCTAATTGCTTTTGGAACCCAGGCTTTTTCGGATGTACAGGTCCAAAACCAGATAATTTAGTCTGCAAGACACCTACTTCTCCGCCAAAAATTTCCTCTGATATAAAGCGTTGATTATCTTTTCCCATGACAAATTTAGGTTAAGTTAAGGAGAGGACAATACCTCTAAATCACGAAAATGTCAAGCCCCCGAGGCCCATTCCGCTATAGCACGCCATTTTCAGATCAACTTGACGATTCCGGGCAATCAGTGTGTCGCCCCTTTACAACCAACCTGTCATCAGGTAGGCTCAGCGTAGGTATTTTTTAACCCATTTTTATATGGCTTACGCTCACACAAACAGTAAGGGGCAAACCTACTTCCTCCACACAAAAGAGGTAACTCTACGAGGAGGACGTCTGCAAAGAATTTATTACTTTGCTCGCGAAGCAAAACCAGCTGATGCTCTAGATGAGATGCCAGAAGGGTATCTAGTTGTTGAAAACAAAAGAACAGGTCTTCCAATGCTAAAGAAAGACAAATAAGACCTTGTATAGAATCCAAAAAATAGAAACAGCCTGTTGGAGAATCTCTCCGGCAGGCTTTTTTGGTGGTGGATTCAATCTCACAAGTCCCTCCAAAAAAAGATTTGCTTTTAATAAGACGACCGCTTAGAATCTCAGACGTGAATATTTTCCATAAGATTCACGGATAAGGACCCAATGTGCCGCGGTAGCTCAGTGGTAGAGCACAGGATTGAAAATCCTGGTGTCGGTAGTTCAATTCTACCTCGCGGCACCATTCAGAATAATTTTGCAAAATCCTTCCAGCTCAGTTATAATTTCAGTACTTCCAATCTTTAACCCGTTTTCCATGCAGGTTAAGTACCAGTACAAAAATCTCTCTGGCTCAGAACAGGGACTTTTCGATGACTACATGCCAAAAAAACTCCCGCAAATAGAAAGTCTCTTAACAAAATACGCAGAAGATGCCGCAATGCTAGACATTAGAATTGAAAAATTCGACAAACACGATGCATACGAAGTCGAATTAGTGCTAAAACTTCCTATGAAGACTCTCAAAGCAAAGGAAACAAGTCACAACATCACCAAAGCAGTCGATTTTTCAAAAGATCGCCTAATAGCTCAAATCAAAAAATTCCAAGGAACTATGAAAAAGGAACAACTAATGGCTCGACGCCATGCGTCAATCAGGAAGCCAGCTATTCACGAAAAAGTAAACGTAGAAGACATCCACACAAAGAAATTCATGGAAGCATAGGACTTGCCCCACATGGAGAGTTACGTATCTTTTTTTACAGGTTAGCGTTAACAGGTTAGGGAAAAGTTACGTACCTTTCGACCCACCACGATCGACCAGACCCCTATCATCCAGTTCCCACCAAGGTCGACCAGACCCCACCCGGCCCCCACCACCAAAAAAAGCAAAGAAAATTATTTCTTCACTTTTTTTGTCTAGTAGCTACTAGCTAGAAATTACTCCATTTCTTCTTCAACCATTTCTTCTTCAACAACTTCTTCTTCTGCAACAACTTCTTCTGGCTCAACAACTTCTTCAGCAACAACTTCTTCTGCAACTTCTTCTTCTGCAGCTTCTTCAACTGGAAGACATCCAGCGAGAAGTGTTGTCATGCTGAGTACAGCTAGACCGAGAAAAAATTTCCTCATAGTAATACGGTTAGGAAATATTTAGATTACATAAATTATATGGATTAACAGGAAAAAGTAAAAAAGAAGTGGGCTTTCCTACTTGATCTTTAGTGCAAAACATGCTATAGTCTTAGTGTTGATTGGTAATTTTAGTCCTCGGATTGGAATCATCAATTGGCATCGGTTCTCATTTCATTTCCTTCGGGAGTTGGAATGTTGATCCCCTCCGGTATTCCTTCGATAGTCTCGTACTATCAATAGAGTACCATCGGAAAGCAGGTCCTTTGATATCTCTTAGGGCCTGTTTTTCTTTTGTAAACGAATGTGGTAAAATCTTCTCAATAACAAACCCAAAATGGGAGGAAATAAAAATTTAATATACGGGGAACGAGTAGCGAAAAAAAGTCTACTCATGTTGATAGGGTTAACCATCCTAAAGACAATAGCCGCTTTCACGACTGGGATGGTGGTAATCTTCGCTGACGTATTGAGTTCGTTGACAGACATCATCAGCCTTTTTGCAAGTTATATAGGATTAAGACTTTCACGCAAAAGCGCCAACCAAAAATTCGAATACGGTTACTACAAAGTAGAAACTTTCGGGGCACTATTAGTGTCATTATTGATAATTTATTTCGGCTACAGAGTTTTCGGGAAAGCAATCACAACAATATTTGAGCCTCCAACAGGGCAATTTTACTCTATTGGTTTCATCACGACCTTCATATCGATCTTTTTCTCAATCAATCTTGCTCGAAAACTTTCAAAAGCCGCACACAGAACGAATTCGATCTCATTGATGAATAACGCAAAAGACAAAAGACTCGGCATTGTTGCGAGCTTCGCAGTCATAGCGAGTATCATCGCGAACATGTATAAAGTTTTCTACATAGAAAGTGTGATCAGTATGGTGATGGCGGTTATGATACTAAAAGTAGGAGTAGGAAGTACAAAAGAAGCACTTTTCTTCTTGCTCGATTATTGGGACAACCCAAAGTTGCTCAAAAAAATCAAAAAAATAATTCTCGAAAAAACAGAAGTGGTTCTTACCATCAAAAAAATCAGGATGCGAAGAGCTGGAACATTCATATTCGGAGAAGCATTTATAGATGTGAATCCATTCGCGGATATGGTGGATCTTCGCGAAGAACTCCTACTGATGGACAAAAAAATAAAAGAACTAAATCCGTACATAAAAGACTTCACCATCTATACCCAAATCCCAAAATCAAAAAGAATAAAAGTAGGAGTTCCAATCTCTAAAGGGAGTGGGCTCACGGCCAAAATAGCAAGTACACTCAAAACAACAACCGCATACGAATTCGTAGAGATAAAGGGCACCAGAATTGCAAAAAAGTATAAAAAAACTTTTAAACCAAAAGATAAAAAAATCGAAAACCTAATAGAATTCCTCAAAAGCGAAAAAGTAAACATAATAATCGACAACAATTTAAACTCACTCGTCTACTACAATCTTCGTCGGCATAATCACATTCAAGTCTATCCAAATTTCTCAAACACAAAAACTGTGGACGATGCTATTAAACTTCTGATGATAGACATTTAAATTCCCACAATGTTAAAAGTAATTCCATTACAGAAATTGCCGACAAAGCTTCCCAGCGAAGCGGACATTTTGGAAATTTGGTTCGATCGCATCAGCGCAAAGCACCACGAAAAAATACTCGAAAAAGCGAAGAAAACTTCTACTCCAATAATCTATAAACTTGAGAAAAAACTCACACCAGCCAAAGTGCTAGCCGTCCAATACATAGACGTTGATGTCAGCACTGCACCACGAACAATCAAACAATTTAAAAAACTAAACCCAAAAATTAAAGTTATAATTTCATATCACAACTTCAAAGAAACCCCATATGGGAAAGACCTCAAAGGGATCCATAAAAAAATGTCGAAAAAAGGAGCAGACATCGTAAAATTCGCAACTCATGCAAAAAGCATCACAGATAGCTTCAGAATGCTTGACTTTCTCTCTGAATTAAGTAAAAAGGGACAGAAAGCAATCTGTCTTTGCATGGGCAAGCACGGACTTTTAACAAGAATCAGCGGGCATCTTTTCGGGAATTACTTGATGTATTTCTCCGCCAGCAAAAGCAAGGAATCAAAGACAGCCCCGGGGCAAATAACAATAAAAGAATTTAACGAATATACACATGAGTCTTAAAATAGGGATAGTGGGGCTTCCAAACGTAGGGAAATCAACAATTTTCAATTCATTGGTAGGAGCAAAAAGTGCTCAAGCTGAAAATTATCCATTCTGCACAATAGATCCGAACGTCGGTGTTGTAGAAGTACCGGACAAGAGACTTTTAAAGCTTGCAGAAATAACCAAAACAGAAAAAATAATTCCAACCGCAATAGAATTCGTAGACATTGCAGGCCTGGTAAAAGGCGCAAGCAAAGGAGAAGGGTTAGGAAATAAATTTCTCGCAAACATTCGTGAATGCGACGCGATTGTTCAAGTTGTAAGATTTTTCGAAGACTCAAACATTGTCCACGTCCATGGGGATATAGATCCCAAAAGAGACAGAGAGGTTATAGATATGGAGTTAACCCTCGCTGACTTGCAGACATTAGAAAAAAGACTCACAAAAGCAAAAGCGGACGCCAAATCAAACGACAAAGAAAAAAAACAATATGCAGAATTGATAGAACGTCTCTACAATCATCTTGCAGAAGGAAAACTGGCAAGCAGTCTCGACTTCACTCACGAAGAAAAACTGCTTCTCCGTGACCTCCACCTCCTAACAATCAAGCCTCACTTACACATAGTAAATCTCCATGAATCTCAAATAAAAGATTTTGATAAAACTTCATACTCATCACTTCTTGGTATAGAAGACGAATCAAAAATTATTCCGATCTGCGCAAAGGTTGAAGAAGAGTTAGCAAACTTTACGCAGGAAGAAGCGCTCGAGTATCTAAACGATTTGGGCCTCAAAGAAACAGGTCTTAACGAACTTATCAGAGCCGCATACAAGTGTTTGAATTTAATAACATTTTTTACGGCGGGGCCAAAAGAAGTAAGAGCTTGGACAGTAGAAGACGGAGCACTTGCCCCGGAAGCCGCCGGAGTTATTCACACAGATTTCCAAAAAGGATTTATAAAAGCAGAAGTTATAAAATACGATGATTACGTTGAGCAAGGAGGCGAATTAAAAGTAAAAGAAAAAGGACTGATGAAACTAGAAGGAAAAGAATATAGAGTTATCGATGGCGATGTTGTTCATTTTAAATTCTCGCCTTAATTTTAGTCACAACCATGCAAATCACACCAGTCATCTACATCCTCGACGGGAAAGCAGTATCCCTATACAAAGGCGATTTTAAAGAAGTAAAAAAATACCCCAAAAAACCTCAAAACTATATAAAAGAATATGCAAAAGAAGGAGCACACAGAGTTTTGATAGTCGATTTGAATGCCAGCAAAGAACACAGGATAGTAAACAAAAAAATAATATTCGAAATAGTAACGGACAACCCTGAACTGGAAGTCCAATACACAGGGGGCCTACGTACTTTGGAAGAAGTAGACATAGCTTTCGAAGAATTGGGCGTAAAAAAAGTCCTGATAGGAGTATCCGGCCTCCCCATAATTCCAAAAGCAATCCAAAAATATGGAGCTGAAAAAATATACTGTGCGATTAAAGCAAAAGACAATCAGATCGTGTCCGAATACACTTCAGAAGCAAACCCATTTGAAGTCTTCGATTTTGCCCAAGAACTCGCCGGTCTGAATGTGGAAAATATTTTCTACCACGATATATGGAGCGAAGGAACATTGATTCACCCAAACTACGACGAGGCTGAAAGAGTAATAAAAACAACAGACCTTAATGTCTATATTGGGGGAGGAATCTCAAAAATAAAACACCTAAATCTTTTGCGAAAAATAGGAGTAAAAGGTGTATATATCGGCCGTGCTCTCACAGAAAACCTCCTAAGCCTAAAAGACCTCACAATCTTCGAAGTCCTAAAATAATTACTTCTTACTAGAGTTCGTATAATCAATATACTGAACAGTAAGATAAGCGTACATAAATAAAATCCCTCCGAATATAATAACCCAATTGTACGAAATCTTGAATATATAAAGCTCAATCAAAAGGGCAAACACAGCGACAGTCACAGCAAAAAAAGTAAGTCCCCAAACCCACTTCACATCTCTGAAAAGAGGAAAATTTTTCTGTACTATTTTTTTCAGATAAACAATGGTAAACAGAAGCATGAACAAACCAACGTACAAAAGTAAACTGGCAAGAAATTGATACCCGGCAGAAAAGTGAATATTAACAAGACTGTTTATAAACAATGGGTGCAAAGCCCAAACAGCAATTGTGGTTAAAGCAACGGTATAGAACGAAATGGTTGCATGTCTGAAAAACCTCGAAACTCTCTCCACACCTTCAATTTGCTCGATATGCTGGCAAACCTCACTAAAATCGTCCAAAGAATCAAACCTTATATAAAAAATCATAACCGCCTTTTTTACCAGAAGGGAAAGGTGTGCCTGAGAATAAAAGAAATCGGCGTTATAACTGACTAAAATATCAATTACATCTTTCATAAGACCTTTCCTGTTACTTCCCACAATTTTAATAGCGACCTTAGGTTCCTCAGATTTTCCCTTATTTTTCCTAAGATTCTTCAAAGTCCTCACAACATCAATAGATTGCAAGACTCCCTCTCCAATTGCTGCAAACAATTTCTTTTTGTTATCAAAATTCTGACTATATTCGTCAGCAAGAGAAGCTCTAAGTTTCCTGAAATTCAAATCTTCGACAAGACCCAATCCGGCTCGATCCAATTCCTTCTGTAGCATATGGACACCGGACGCTATCTTATTTTTAAAACTCTCCTTTTTGAGGTAAAGCTTGATCTTGTTTTGAGCGAGATTAGTCTTCGCAAAAGACAGCCACAGAAGCTCTGGGTGTTGTTTTTCAGAAGTTATAACATTTACGTGATCGCCGGTCTTCAAAATAGTTGTAATGGGCTTAATTTCATTGTTTATCTCAGATTTAACGGCATGATTACCGACTTCGGTATGGATTGCATACGCGAAATCAATTGTAGTTGCGTTCTTCGGCAGATCTATAGTTTCTCCTTCAGGGGTGAACACGAAAATTCTGTCCTGGAAAATATCAATCTTCAAATTAGAAAGGAAATCATCATGATTTTGTTGGTATTTTTGTAGATCCAAAATTTTCAACGCCCAAGAAGAACGCTGATCCTCAATAAGATTTTGGCCATTTCCATTCCCGGCTTTTTCAACGGTATCATAAAAATAATGGGCCGCTATCCCATACTCTGCATCCATATGCATCTTTTTTGTTCTGATTTGGATCTCAGTCAAAACCCCATTCATACCAAAAACCGTAGTATGGATACTTTGGTAACCGTTAACTTTCGGCACAGCGATGTAATCCTTGAATCGCCCTGGTTTCGGCGTAAAAATATCATGGATTATCCCGAGGGAGGTATAACAATCAGCCTTATCATCAGTAATGATTCGAAGAGCGATACGGTCATGTATATCATCAATAGTCTTATTTTCTGACGTAATCTTCTTATAAATACTGTAAAGACTTTTTTCTCTACCTTGAACGGCAGCTTTAATTTTGTGTTTCTTTAATGCTTTTTCAATTGCAGACATCATATTTTCCAAAGATCCTTTTTGGCGCTTAGTTGTATCCGCAGTTTTGGATTTCAATTTCTCATAATCTTCAGGATATAAATACATAAAACACAAATCCTCCAACTCGGATTTCAACTCCTGGATCCCGAGAAGGTTTGCAATAGGTACATAAATTTCCAGAGTCTCTTTAGAAATGCGAATACGTTTATCAGCCTTTGGGATAAACTTAAGTGTATTCATATTATGAAGGCGATCTGCAAGTTTTATAAGGATGACACGGGGATCTCTGGCTGTATGTATAAGAAGCTTTTTCAGCGATTCAACCTGTCGTTCCTTCATATCATGACGATAATAAACTTTCGACAATTTTGTAATCCCATCAACAAGAAAAGCCACTTCATCTCCAAATAACTTCTTTATTTGATTTAAATCTGCCTCGGTATCTTCAGGAACATCATGAAGAAGAGCGGCTATAATAGCGTCCTCATCCGCATGTAATTTTACAAGATTTTCAACAGTTTTAACAGGGTGGAGAATATACGGCTTCCCACTCTTTCTAATCTGGCCCTTGTGATAATGTTCTGCAAATTCAAAGGCTTTCACAAACTTTTTAGAATCAAAAGAATGGAGATATTTTTTAATATTTTTTATTATCTCGTCGAGATCGAAATACTTCTTATAAGATTTGGCAACTTCAGTGACCATAGGGTTCTTTATAGGTTTAAAGTGACAACAAATATGGCATAAAAATGCATAAAAGTCAAACATTCGAAGCAGTAGGATTGAAAAAAAAGCAGTTTTCAGGTATAATTATAAGATTCTAACAATACTTATGAACAAAGACAGAGGCCATTTCACACTGCATGTGGGGCCAACTCACAAGGAGGACACCCCCCAAAAAAATGGCAATGAAAAGAGGGACCTAAAAACCATCTTGAAAGATGGGACTAAGCAAATACTAGTTAGTTTGCTGATATTTGTTGTGGCGTTCGTAGCCATGAACTGGAGGGCATATTATGTGATTGCAAAAAATGAAATAGAAAAACTTCTTGGAACCAACGGACAAAGCGAATTAACAGAATTAGTCGAAACAACGGAAGAGCAAAAAACACAACAAATTCTAGTAGCGAAAGATGAAAGCACAGCAAAGCAAATAAAAACAATACCACCACTACATCTGGACATAACTCCTCCGGACACGAGATTGATCATACCAAGAATCAATGAAAATCTTCCGGTGATTCGTGTCTCAAGCGAAAACTTGATAGACAAAAACTGGGATGCCCTAGAAGGGGACATGCAAGAGGCCCTCAAGTCAGGAGTGGTCCATTATCCGGGAACGAGTCTCCCCGACCAAACAGGCAACACAGTAGTTACAGGTCATAGCTCATATTTCCCATGGGATCCGGGCCGATTCAAGGACGTATTTGCACTTCTACACGACGTGGTTGTCGGCGACAAAATCGCACTCTACTACAACCAACACAAATACATATACAAAATCTCAAACATAGATGTGGTGCTTCCCTCAAATCTGGATATACTGAAACAAACTCCGGACCAGAAACTAACTCTCATCACCTGTACGCCAATCGGAACAAACCTAAAAAGACTCGTAGTGACGGCGGACTTAATTGAAGAACAAATCTAAAGATTATCGAGCTCCTTGAGAAGATCTTCCTCGGCCTTGGCCTCTTTTTCTTCAGCAGTGGCTTCTCGCGCACGCAGTGCTTCACGCTTTTCCTTCACCTCTTCTTCGTTTATGGCAACTGTGTGTTTTTTCTCAAGTTGAGACATCTCGTTGTCATACTCTTTGTCTAATTTTTCCAGCTGAACCTTTTCGTTTACCAAAATCTCTCGGAACTTTTTTATCTGATCCTCAGTCATTATTGGTAAAATCTGAAGCCAATATTCACGCTCTTCCTCATCCATCGACTCGGTCTCAAAGATAAGCTTAATCAGATCAGGAAAAACCTCCCGTACAAGCTTGGGAACAATATAATATTTCTCAGCATCCTTAATGTATTGTTCATTCGACTTCGCAGAATCAACATTGATCAAAGTGCTTTTCCCGGTAGTCGCATCGCCTTTTTGTGATTTATCGTCTGCCATTACTCTGAATTATATATCTTAGAGATTTAAAATCAATTATTCTTCTTTGCCATCTTCGGGGGTGCCAGCCTGATCTTGCTCGTCAGCTTTTCGGGCTTCCTCTTCGAACTCCAAAACGCTCTCATTTAAGAGCCTGGCCTCTTTTTCAGCCGCAGTCTCTTCTTCAGGCACTGGCTCCTCTGCAACAGGCTCCTCCTCAGGCAACTTTATATCCGCAGGGATAAAGGCTCCCTTGAATGCAAGCGAAGGAAAGAATGGATTTGTAGAAGACGTTAAAGTAGAAGTATCTATATCTCCACTAGCTTCTCTTCCAATCATCTCCTCACTTTTCGCTTCAGGCTTGCCAGCACTGGAATTGATAACATCCAAAATTTTACTGGCCTGTTGGAAATATTGATTCTCTCCGACACCGGGCCTCATTTGGTGGAGACCTGTCGTCGTTTGAAATTTTACAACTCCATCAATCCCCACAATTCCACAAAGTACCAATTTCTGTCCATCCGCACTTTGACTTTCAAAAGCAACGATCGTCCCGGGAGGAAGTGTACCTGCATTAGCTTTTTGGACAAACGCAGAAGAACTTCCCATAAAATCAAACAATTTCGCATCATTACCCTCCACGTCCTTAGTAGTGGAGTGCAATAACTGCGAGTAAAGCCGTTCCGAATCGTAAGCTTGTGTTATTTCGCTTCGAGCCGCCTGCGTCTCAGAAATTATACCCATTTGATTATAAACATAAGCGGTAGACGCTCGCACGTCGGGCATAGGCATGCCCTTAAACTGCTCAGTCGGCACCTCGGTATTCTCCTGTTCGAGCAATTCTTTTAACTTTGCATCAGGGTCATCAACGCCCTCTTTCTTCAATGCCTCAACAATCTTATCGATTATTTCTTGTAATTTCTGCTTGTTTTCTTCGATGTCAGTCTTCTTTAATTTCTCAGTCGCTCTATGATATTTATTAAGAAGATCAGGAACTTTATCTCCACGCTTAGCTAAAAGATCGTGGATTTCATATTCAGTTAATTTGTCCGAAGCATACATAGCATCGATGAACTCAGCGTAATCCATTGGAGTAAAGGTAAATCCAAAAAACTTCTCCAAATATGAACAAGCAACCAATGCCGCTTGCGCAAATCGAGATTCAGCAACCTCAGAATCATATTTAGGAGAAGCCGGATCCATTTTTTCCTTTAGAGTCTTAGCAACCAGGCTGACTCCAACTTTCATGCTTGGCAGTTTCAAAGGAGCCCCTCCAGCTTCTTCAGATATAGCTGCAAGATCCTCGGTGGATTCTCCCTTAGTAGCCTTGGCCTTCGCGGCAGCTTTCGCTTCCACAGCAGCTTTCGCTTCCGCAGCGGCCTTAGACTCCGCAGCAGCTTTAGCTTCAGCAGCGGCCTTGGCCTTCGCTTCCGCAGTAGCTTTGGCCTCTACGGAAGTTTTCACTTCTTTTTTTTCTGTATCAGGAGACATCGACAAAAATTAAATTATAAATATATCACCAGCATCTTTTTCTAATCTTTCTTTCGTTAAACGAACTTGTTCAACAAGATTTGTGAACTGGTAAGATTCAATTTGTCCAAGATCATGCAAACCCTTAATATCACGCAATTTTGCAAGCAAAGAAACGGCATTCAAATCAGTTTCTCCCTGGATCTTTTCAGACAACTTCTCGTACAATTCTTGGTTAATCAATGTAGAAGGAGTATGCAAATCGATTTCTTTACTCTCTATTTTTGAAACAACATCATCCAAAAACACTTTATTAGATTCATCAATCCCAGAAGGATCAGCCAAAGGCTGATTCAGTTTTTTTTGCTCCTCTTCAGGGAGATCAGAAGCCTCAGCGAGTGCAGATTTAAGTTTCTGCCCGCTATCAGCTTTTATTTCTTTGTATTTTTGTTCATCTGACATACTTGCAAGTAGATGTTATTTATCCTAGAATTATACCAGAAAAACCCCCTATTTTCAACCATGAAGGAGCAAGAAGCCAAAAAACGCATAGAATTACTCAAACAGAAGATAAAACAGCTCAATTATGATTATTTTGTATTGGATAAATCGACAGTTGCCGAATCTGTCAGAGATTCCCTAAAGAGGGAATTAATAGAACTGGAAGAAGCCTATCCTAATTTAGTCACTCCAGATTCACCTACCCAAAGAGTGGGAAGCGCACTTTCCGGGAAATTTAAAAAAATAAAACATTTAACAGTAAAAAAGAGTCTCGCTGACGTGTTTTCCGGAGAAGAAATGGGGTTGTGGCATGACCGAATACAAAAACTCGTCCAAGGCCCCATAGAATTCGTGTGCGAACTAAAACTGGACGGTCTCAACATAACTATCCATTACGAAAAAGGTCAATTCAAGAGGGCAATCACCCGCGGAAACGGAGTGGAAGGAGAAGACGTCACTCACGCAGTAAAAACAATAGAAGCGGTTCCTCTCAAACTTAACAAAGAAGTCGATTTGGAAATATCCGGAGAAATTTTTCTCCCAAAAAAATCTTTCGAAAAAATAAATAAAAAGCAAAAAGAATCCCAAGGCAAAATCTACGCAAACGTCCGCAATCTAGCGGCTGGAGCCATCCGCCAACTAGATCCTAAGGTCGCGGCAGAAAGGGGATTGGACGTTAATTTCTATGAAGTCGGCAAGACAAATCTGTCCCCGGCTCCAAAAACACAAAGCGAAATTCTCGAAACATTCAGAGAGCTGGGGCTTCCCACAGAACCAAATTTTGAAAGAACAATGAAAATCACCGACGTAATAAAATTCTGTAAAAAATGGGAGAAAAAACGAAATTCATTACCATACGAAATAGACGGGATTGTCATAAAAGTAAACAACTTGGATCAACAAAAAAAGATGGGGAAAACCGCAAAGACACCTCGATATGCAATCGCCTACAAATTCCCAGCGGAAGAAGTTACGAGCAAAGTTTTGGATATAATTTTGCAGGTCGGGAGAACCGGCGCGATTACCCCGGTTGCGGTTATGAAACCGGTGACAGTAGCGGGGTCGGTCGTCGCCCGCGCTACATTACACAATGAAGACGAAATCCAAAAGAAGGACATCAAAATAGGAGATACTGTGATTCTTCGGAAAGCGGGCGATGTTATTCCAGAAGTGGTTGAAAGCATAAAAGATATGCGCACCGGCAAAGAAAAATCTTTTCGATTCCCAAAAACCTGTCCGGTATGTAAAGAAAAAATAGAAAGAAAAGAAGGAGAGGCGGCATATAGATGTCCAAATCCAAACTGTGAGGGGAAAAGAAAAGAAAGCTTCGCACATTTTGTCTCCAAAAAAGGTTTCAATATCGAAGGACTCGGGGGGAAAGTAGTCAATCAGCTACTCGAACATTCGCTCATCCAAGACTTTGCGGACGTATTCGTGCTTTGCAAAAAAGACTTGATGTCGCTTGAAATGTTCAAAGACAAAAGAGCGGACAATCTCATCACTGCCATAGAATCAGCGAGTAACATTGCGATCGAAAGATTCATTTTTAGCCTGGGGATTCGTCTCATGGGAGAAACATCCAGCTACGACTTCGCAAAGTATTTGATAAGTCATAAAAAACATTCAACAAAAACTCTAGAAAAAACCGAAAAAGAATCGGAAGAACTAACTCTATTCGAAGCTCCAAAAAAAATTACCAAAACTCCCGAAGAATTTTCAATACTCGATCTCATAGAAACAGTAAAAGCAATAAGCTTTGAACATCTGGAAAATATAGATGGAGTGGGAGACAAAGCCGCCGCATATATTTATGAATGGTTTCGTGACCAAAAAAACATCGAACTCTTAGAGAAATTATACAAAGCTGGCGTGATGCTCGACATATCGAACATAAATACAAAAGGGGAATTCACAGGCTTAAGCTTTGTGGTAACCGGATCTCTCCAAAACATGACGCGCGACCAAGCCAAAGATTTCATAAAACACAATGGCGGAAAAGTTCTATCGTCAGTCACCCGCGAACTTGATTATTTAGTGGTCGGGGAAAAACCAGGTTCAAAATTCAAAAAAGCAAAAGAGCTTGGCATTAAAACTATTACAGAAGAGATGCTAAGAACTGAACTCATCCTCCTCAAGTAGTTCTCCACCAAATATCTCCAGAGCCTGGTCTGTGAGTTCATCTTTAGTGTCATTACTTGCTACAGGTTCATCCAAATCTTTATGAGATCGGCTGACTGCCGAATCAATTTCAATTTCTTTCACACGACCGATAATTTTAACTTTTTGTCCAAAAACCTCTTCAAAAATACCTTCAATGACAACTCTGTTGTCATGCTCCATCACTTTATTGCGGTGGAAATTCGAACGGAACTCCACCATAACTTCATTCCCATCCACCGTAGCAATCTCCCCATCCATAAGTGATCTCTTGCACGCAGGAATATCAACTCTCTCAGTGATCCTAGGCCAGTGTTCTTTAACGTAACTGATCGTGAGAGGGGTGGTCGAATTCGGTTTTGGAACCTCAGGTTCTGGTGCTGGCTCAGGTTCAGCCTCGGGCTCGGATTCGGCCTTTGCTTCAGGCTTAGACTCAGGTTTAGGCTCGGACTTAGGAGCTTTTGCCTTTGCCGATTTTTCCGGAGCGACAACTTGCTCAAGATTTTTCGTAGCCTCAATCACCGCAATCTCAAGTGGAAGTTGAGGAATGGTATAAGTTTTTAACCCATTCTTTGCCTTCTGAAAAATCTCAACAGTTCTCAAATATCGAGCAATCAGCTCTTCTTGATTATCTTCAACAGCTTCTAGAAGCCGATTTCTTATTATGTCGATAAATTCATGACAAAATTGATTGAGGTCATATCCTTGGGAATGAACATCCTGGATGGTTTTCAAAGCTCCATCAGTATCATCATCCATTAAGGTCACAAACAATTTATCCAAAGTTTCAAAATCACTAACACCCAAAATATCTTGGACATGTACAAAGCTCAGTTTCCCGTCAACAGTTAACTGTTCGAGCAATTGAATAGCATCTCTCAAACTACCCTCAACATGCCGAGCAATCGCCTCGATAGCCTTATCCTCAGCTTTGATTTCCTCGAGTTGAGCGATGTAACTCAGTCGAGTCATCAGCGATTTACTATCGATTCTTTTGAAATCAAATCTCTGACATCTTGAAATGATTGTCTCAGGGATTTTGTGGACTTCAGTCGTTGCAAGAATAAAATAAACATACGAAGGTGGTTCTTCCAGAGTTTTCAAAAGTGCATTGAAAGCTTCCTTTGTCATCATGTGTACCTCATCGATGATGTAAACTTTCGTCTTCGCTCTGCTTGGCGCAAAATTGATTTTTTCCTTCAAGTCACGGATCTCATCGATACCACGATTTGACGCGGCATCAACCTCAAGCAGGTCAATCAGGCTTCCATCATTTATAGAAGTGCAGAATTGACATTCATTACACGGTTCATGATTCTCCTCCAAATTTTCGCAATTTATAGCCTTGGCAATAAGCCGCGCGGTCGTCGTCTTCCCCGTACCCCTAGGCCCACAAAACAAATACGCATGAGCGGGATTATCGGATTTCAGCGCATTTACTAGCGCATTTTTAATATTGTCTTGCCCAACAAGATTCTTGAAATTATAAGGTCTGTATTTACGGTAGAGTGCTATCTTTGACATGGGTGGTTGGAGGGCTAGAGGTATTGTCAAATTCAGGAGTCATATTCTAACATAACACCACGAATCTTAAACAAAATTATCAAACACTCGATTGACAAACAGAGGTTAAACCCTTCCTCATCTTTTTTTCAAACTCCTCACGATCAAATTGATTCGCGTGGCGCCGAATGCCCAGAGGTTTATAAGAGCGCTCATTGTACATTAACCGTGCCAAACCGTCCTCCATCGATTCAACAGTCGGCTCATAGAAAAACTCACCGGTACGACCCGCAACAACAGTCTCCAAAGCTCCGCCACGGCCAAAAGCCAGAACAGGCTTCCCACACGCCATCGCCTCGACAGGCGTAATCCCAAAATCATCTTCACCCGGAAAAAGAAAGGCCCTACAATTCTGCATATATTCACGGACTTCTTCATCAGATTTGAAGCCAAGAAAATCAATATTATCCGCCGCAATAGCTTCGAGGTATGAACGATGCGGTCCGTCGCCAATTATGACTAATCGACGCCCAATTTTATTAAACAATTGAACAGCCAAATCGATGCGTTTGTACGGCGTCAAAGTCGAAACAATCAAAAAATAATCACTATGGCCCTCATTCACTCGAAAACTTTTAACATCCACCGGCGGAAAAACAACAGTCGAATCCATCCGGTAATATTTCTTGAGCCGCCGGGCCACAGTTTCAGAATTCGCAATATATTTGTCCGGCCTGTCGGCCGACACTTGATCCCATTCTCTCAAATAACGAATCAGCCACGCATACAAAATTTTCCGAAACCCACTAATCTGATTCTCCTCAAGATATTCAGCCGCATGATCCCACGCATATCGCATAGGAGAGTGACAGTAACAGACATGGCGCGTAGAAACAGGAGTAATGATTCCATGACTGAAAGCCCCACTTGAACTTATAACTAAATCAAAACCGGAAAAATCAAAATCTTCTACCGCTCTGGGAATACGCCCAGTCAAAAGTCGGTGCCTCCGCCGCAAAAACCCGGGCAACTTCTGCAACTCCGAAACTCGGACCCTCTCCTCAGGAAAAACATTCCCCACAGCGTCGGCATCATAAAGTAAAGTATATATGGGAGCCTCCGGAAACATCTCCGCAAAACTCTTCAAAACCCTCTCGGCTCCACCGAGCTTCAATAGAAAATCATGTACCAATGCAACTTTCATAATCACTTCCGAGAAAAGAAATAAACAAAAAGAGACTGCCAACATAGTAGCAGTCCCTTAATTACCTTTCAATTGATTCGGCGCGCCGAAAACCAGCACGAATTACTCCTGATCTAATAACTCAGTATAATTCTCAAGTGCACACTCGGTTATCCCGTCCTGAACAGCTTTTTCCACATCTTCTTCATATTGATACGCATCAACCAATTCTTGCATAGCCATTTCATCGTCTACGTCAAATCCCGCATCAGCAAAAACTGTTCTGGTTTTCTCTTCAACAGCAGTAAAATCAGCGAAATCATCAGGATTCTCAAACATTGCACATCCAACAGCAATAGAAGCTTCAACGAAACGATCTTTTTCACTCCCAAACCCTCCGCATGCACTAAGGAAAAGAGAAGCGCAAATAAATGTGATCAAAATTTTCTTCATAAGAAAAAAGGTTAACAAATTTCTAGAAGATACTCTCACGCCACTCCCTTAAAGTCAATTTGGTACTATTCCCAAAATTTTGAAAGCTGGTCTGAGTTTTGGGTATTCAAAACATCGGATTTTGTGAGCCATCCCCTCCTGGCAACAAAAACTCCATACTTGAGGAGTTCCCACCGCGAAGAATGATGACCATCACTATTTATAACAATTTTTACGCCCTTATCTTTGGCAATTCTCACGTACTTATCCGTGAGATCAAGCCTCAAAGGATTTGAATTTATTTCAAGAGCAACGTTGTTTACTTTGCACGCGTCTATAATCTTAACCATATCAATATTAATCGATCCACGACGATTTATCATACGTCCACTTGGATGCGCCAAAATATTCGCATAAGGGTTTTCAATTGCCGCGATCATTCGTTTCATCTGCTGCCGTTCGGGAAGCCTGCCATATATGTGGGCCGCAATCACAACAACGTCTAATTTCCCCAAAATCTCATCCGGGAAATCCAAGCTTCCGTCTTTCAAAATATCAACCTCACTTCCCTTCAAAATTTTTAAACTCTTCATTTTCTTATTCAATTTATCAATCTGCTCCCATTGGTTTTGGATTTTCTTGCTATTAAGCCCACCGGTAATCCCCATAATCGAAGAGTGATCGCATATGGCAACATATTTAAATCCGGCTTTTTCGTAAGTCTTTGCAACATCATCAAGAGAACTCTTTCCGTCACTCCAATTAGTATGAACATGCAGATCGCCTTTCAAGTCCTCAAATTCAATAAACGTAGGCATTTTCTTGTTTTTCTTCGCGTATTCAATTTCATCCTCGCCCTTACGAAGTTCAGGAATAATATAGGGGAGACCCACAGCCTTAAAAACAGCCTCCTCAGTTTTGCATGCTATTGGGATTCCAGCCTCCTTTCCCTTCCCACTCCCACGCTTAAAAACTCCATATTCACTAACTTTCAGCCCCTTCTTTTTCGCCATATCCCTCAGCTTGATATTATGAGTTTTACTTCCCGTGAAATAATGCATTGCCGCTCCAAAAACCTCGTCCTCAACAACTCTCAAATCAACTTGAATTCCACTTCCCAAAATGACAGCGGACTTTGTCGCGCCTTCCGCGAGAATTTTCATGACTTCCTTATATTTCGTGAAGTGTTTCATTATCTTCTCCGCGTCGGTTCCGGTCTCACCGTGGTCCCCGGCAGTCGTCACCAAAAGGTCAACATCACCGATTGTCTCTTTTCGTCGTCTCAAACTCCCGGCATATTCGATACGCTTAACTTCTTTGCATTTTTTCATATATTCAATATATTTCTCCGCCTCCATCAATGCATCACTTATCATCACTCTCTCAAGTTCAAATTTAGAATGTTCATCAAGTGCCTCCAGAATTTCTTTTTGACTCTTTTCTCCCATCCGGGGTAATTCTGCCAAAAGCCCATCTTTTGCCGCTTGTTTGAGACCCTCGAGATCTTTGATCTGAAGTTCAGTATAAAAAAGTTTAACTTTCTTCGGCCCAACCCCGCGAATTCGCAACATATCAAGAAGCCCATGAGGAATAGACTTGCGGATAGTCTCAAATTCTCTACAAGCACCGGTCGAAACCAATTCATCAATATACTGTCGCATAGTTGCTCCGATCGCCGGAATTTTTTCCAGGAGTTTCGGATTTTCATCCACAATGTCACGCAAATCTTTGGGATAACTCAAAATACTCATTGAGGCGTTATGGTACGCGTTCACTCGAAATTTATTCTCGCCTCTTATTTCAAGGATATCGCCGATCTCTTGGAGGATATTGGATATCTTTTTGTTGTCCATCGAGGAAAATATAGCATTACTTAAGCCCGGGCTCAAGTAATGCCCCTACTTAAGCTCGGGAGATACAACGTCATTTCGTCAAAACATCAAAAGTCTTCTTCACAGCATTCTTCCACGTAAAACGCTGAACACGCTCAGTACCTTCCCTAACTAATTCCTGAGTAAAATCTTCATCATTGACCATCTTCTCAAGACAGTGAGAAATAGCGACAGGATCGAAAGGATCACAATACATTGCCGCATCTCCGGCAACTTCAGGCATACAGGAAACATGTGATGTCAAAACAGGTTTTCCATAAGCAAAAGCCTCCAAAAGAGGAAAGCCAAATCCTTCATACAATGACGGGAAAGCAAAAATCCTACAGTTTTCATAAAGATAAGCTTTCTCGGCATCATCCACGTAGCCTGGAATCACAACTTTGCTCTCCAACTTCAACTCGCGAACTTTATCCAAAATCTCATCAAACCCAACGCCACGTTTTCCGGCGAGAACAAGTCTCCACTCAGGACGAGTCTCCCCGAAAACTCCAAAGGCCTCAACCAAACGAGCAAGATTTTTTTTACTCTCAAGTCTCCCTATAAAAAATATATAAGGAACATTAGAACCATCGTCCAGCCTCGCCCCAAACCCGAAATTCTTTAGGTTCTCAGAAACTTCGTTAGCGTCGATGTTTTTCGGTTTCTTGTATCCGTGAGGAACGACGATAATTTTATAAGCAGGACAACGAAAAAGTTGAACCAAATCCTGTTTAGTCGCCTCGCTCGGCACGATGATTTTACTGGCATGCTTAACAGCATATTTCGTGCTCCAATTCAGATACAAATATTGCATACGTGAATAAGATTTTTTCAGATAACGAAACGCAGTATCGTGAATAGTTATTACCGAAAATTCAGGACGAATCAAAGGCAACGTATGTGACGGTACAAAAAGCACATCGGGTTTTTCGCGCATCATTTCCCGTGACAATTTCCATAGCGTCCAAAATCTGCGAGCAGGCAGAACTTTTTTGCGAATTTTCCGCGGATGCTCAAACTCCTTCGGAATAGAAATTTTATGAGCGGAATACAAAACAACCTCAGTGTTCTCGTCTTTCAAGCTCTCCCCCAAAAGCCCGTTGATTATTTGATAACTATACCACTCGACCCCCGTGGCGGTCTCGTGTCCATACCTGGATGCATCTATTCCAATTTTCATGGTTAGAGCATATCAATGCCTATCACCCCGCGCAAGAACAAGCGCAACGATTCTCACAACCCCAGTCTCGCGCAAAACTTTCGCACATTCGTTCAAAGTAGATCCGGTCGTGCAAACATCATCGACCAAAATAACAGTTCGGCCGGCCAACTTAGCTTCCATGCCAGATGAGACCCGAAACGCATCCTTCAAATTCTTGATCCGGCCCTCTTTGTTCAAATGTGCCTGTGGTGGAGTGTAAATCACTCGTTTCAAAGCAGTAGTCGAAATTTTCCATGTCCCATCCAGAGCCTTCGCAATCTCTCCGGCCTGGTTGAATCCGCGATACTTAAATCTCTTCCGATGTAGGGGAACAGGTATAACGACTGAATCAGCCGGAACATTCAAAAACTCACGAGCTCCACTTAACAAGATCTCACCCAAACTCACACTCAACTCTTTGGAAAATTTATACTTAAATCTCTCAATCAATTTTTTCAAAAGGCCATTTTTGTCATAGCGACTACAAACAACCAGGGTATCAACCATGAATTTGTCTGGAGCACTCACACATTCGGGGCAAAATTCACCGCCTCGCATCACTTTTCTGCACCTGGGACATTCCTGAGACAACAAAAGAGGGATAGTCCGCAAGCAATTTTTGCAAACAATTACATCCTTTCTATTGCACCCCACACAAGACAATGGAAAAATAAAACTAACAATAAAATTCAAAAATTTCTTCATAAAACAAATATAAAGAACAAACCTCAAATTTTTCTCAAATTTTCCTTAAATTTTCCTCAAAAATGGGAGAGATGCCGAGACAAGTAGCAGAAAAAATACCAGAAGACATAAGGGTTATTGTTGGGGGTATACATTCAGGCATTATGAGGAGGATCCTTTCTATAGCCAATGATGAAGGTAACGGAAACACGCAAATAAAAGAATTAGATTTCAGTATTCTGAAAACACTGGTTTTTCAAAAACTCGAGACTGAAGGAAATGTCAGCAGATTATTGGGATGGGTAGGGGTTGATTACGAATCGCAATCGGCCCAAAACGGCCAGCCGCAAGAAGAATTTAAAAAAAGAATCATTCTCCTGCAATTATTCCACAAAAGTGAAATAGGTGAGTGGTATTAGGCGTGCCCTTTTGAGAAGACGATATGTGTGCCACCCTTTCCTTGCAATGCGTCTCTTCCATTTGCAAAATTAGCTATCACAGAAGGCTTCCCTGTAGATTCAGTAAGCTGAATACAAGATCCTAATTTAGGTCCCATATCGCCTCGGCCAAGATGTGGAATTAAGGCTTTAGCCTGATTTGTAGTAAGGACATCGATAGGCGTACCATTCTCGCCTTCCCTGGCATATTCATCCAGATCGATAACTCCCGGAGCTTTGGTAAATATAATCATACCTTCTGCTCCAACTCCTTCGGCGACATGAGCAGTCGCTCTATCTTTGTCTATAACCGCAGGGACTCCGACAAGTTGCCCATTTTCTTCAATGACTGGGATTCCACCTCCTCCGCAAGATATAGTAGGGAATCCTCCGTGAACAGAATGTCTAATAGCATCCAAATTAACAATACCCGTAGGTGCCGGTGAAGCTACAACTCGTCTCCAACCTTCGTCTGAGCGCGGATCAACATTTTTAATCACCCAATCAGGAACAGCAGTAGCAAGATCTTGTGCTTGTGATTCGTCCATCCATGGGCCAATGGGCTTCGTGAAATCTTCAAAAGCAGGATCATCATGAGCAACAAGTACTTGAGTAACCAAAGTGGCAACTCGGCGAGCTTGAGGATGACCTCTTTGCGCGAGAATATTCATCAATTCCTGTTCAATCATATATCCGATAGCACCCTGAGTATCCGCAACAATTGCATCCATCGGAACGTCGTGTAATTTGCTCAAAGCCAAGAAAGTTCTCAGCGCGATGAACCCAGCCTGGGGACCATTGCCATGAACTATCACTTGTGGATGGTCCTGACAATGAATGTCAGCAATCAAATGACAAGCCTCTCTACACGCTGATCTCTGGTCGGCTACAGTTTCTTTTCCTTTTCCCCCTGTTAAAGCATTACCTCCAATGGAATTGGCAATAACAGCACCTTCCTCAAGGTCATTAATGTTAAATTTCTTAGCAACTTCACCATTCATATTGAAAAAGATTAAAAAAATACAGGGAGCGAGTGTACCCTGTCACAAACAAATTAGTCAAACAAATTAAATCAGGTCCTTGAATTCGGTAACAAGCTCAGGATGATACGTTTGGACTTTCTGAGCAAAGATCTTTAAATCTTCTTTATCACCAAAGCCTCTTTTTAGCCATTTTGCATAAGCCTCAAAGATTGATCTAGAAGTCTCTTCCTTTTTAGCAACGCTATCCAAAATTTCATCAAAATACGCTTTGCCAGCATATTTCTTGATATACCAAACCGCAAAAATAGGGTCCTTCCCTCCAGCCGCAGTCCGAACAGCAGTCTCTAAAACCTCTTCCTCATAAGGCTCTCCAGAATATGTATCATAGAACTCAAGCGCGCCCTGCGTATTGGTCTTAGCAGAATTACGCGCAGCCAACTCAAGAATCTTTTTCGCATATGGCTTGTGTGCAAATTTTTCGAAAAACATAAGCACAAACAAGGGACCTTTCTTATCAGTATTCTTTGCCACAAGTCCAAGAACAGCTTCAGCGTACGGCTCATCAATATATTCCTCCAAAGCTTTCATCGCATTTTCCGGATCACTTTCGGCCAATTCTTTATAGTCTTCTTCGTTTTTCTCAAGTTCCTTGGCTTTTGCCAACAAAGCATCAACCTCGACCCCGCCCTTCTCTTTCAAAAATTTACTCAAAGAAACTTCATCGTCTGCTACGCCCGTATGGCTCGAGAACTCTATTCCTTCACTCTTCCCTTTAAATAATAGGGTAGGTAACGTATCGGGGCTTTTTATCCCTAATTTTGCATATAAATTTTCAGCATCCTCGTTTGTATCATCAGTAATAGTAAAAATATTCAATTGCTTTCCTTCTTTACGAGCGGCATCCCCAAGTTTTGCTAACGCATTCATTGTTTTTTTGCACTCTTTGCACCAAGTAGCCGAAATAACAACAAAAGCAGGCTCCTCACTACCGGAAATTTCCTCAAACTTTGAGGTTGTGAGCTCGGGAAGTGCATATTCAGCTGGAGCTTTCGAAAGATTAGCCAACTCTTCTTTCGAAGACGAAGAAACGGCCTCTTTAGCTTTTTCTTTAGAGACAGAAGATGGTCCGCGATCGAGATTTTCAGATAATACCATAGGTAGATTATACCATGAAAAGGGCCCGGGGGCAAACCCTCCTTCCAGGGAAGGAAAAGCCTCAACGCAGAAACTCCTCCAGGTTAAGACTGCTTGACACAAAGGCATTTAAAGTGTAGAGTATCATCTCGTATCCCAAGTCATTATGCAAGAAAACCTAAGCCAACAACCCCGCCAACCAAAAGGAAACAAACTTTTAAAAGGACTAAACATAGCTCTGTTTTTGGCAGCACTGGGAGCAACGGCTCCGCAGCAATGTCAAAATATTAACAAACATTGGAATAGAGAAGGGTCTACACCTACAGATGTTTGGGCTCCAATAAGGTGGATTTATCCACCAGCAAGAAACGTCAACGAAGTAATGGATAATATTTGTTTGCCGGAGGGAGAAAGATTTGTTCTCGATCCAATCGAGCACGCACGCATATTGGGCATTGTACAATTGAAAATAAACGAAACAAAAGCAAAATTAGCGACAATGGGGATAGAAGAAACAACAGGTTTTCCATTGGAAATCCCAGAGGGAAATACATTTTTTTGCAGCATGAGGAATTTTGAGGGAAATGCCGGAGCAATGCCTGTACATAGCAGAGGAGTAAATTATCTCGGGCTTTCATACACGGATAGCGAAAAATATTTTAAACCGGAAGATACACCAGATGCAATAGCTCACGAAACAGCACATCTGCCCCAAAGTTACATATTGTATGGCAACGGTCATTGGCGAACAGAAGCATCGGCGAACCAAATAGCCAATTACAGATACGGATATCCATATCTTACGGCGGAATTATGGTGGGAAGCATTGGAAAGATTGATGAAGGAACACACAAACCTACCGGAAAACACTATGTTCGCTCAGGTATATAATCCGCCATCCGCAGAGGCGGATTATGACGAAGATTTTTTAAGAACATTATTCGCAAATACAGACATAGACGAAAAAGAACGGGAATTTGCCATAGAAATATTAATGGACTCAAGCGGCCATGCAATCATTGCCAAAACAGTACAACTTATCGAAACGTCCAAACATCCGGAAAAATGGAAAAAACTTTTAAACATAGATAAGAAAAGATTTAAAGCAATAACCAAGCATTCAGGATACAAATCTGTAAAATCGCGATGTAAACAAGAAGATGACGCGGATTTATTGCTAAACATCCAAGACATCGCAAACAAAGTCGGTCTTTCGGTTTTAGCAATAATGATTCTCTTAAATTTCGCGCTTGTAACCAAAAAACGGAAGAAAATTTCTGGTGGGCGATAGGGGATTCAACCACCCCCAGATTGCCCCATGTTACTTACCCCGCCCTTGACACGCAAAAGAGTTTATTGTAGAATGACGCCCTAATCAATGTTATCCCTTTCATCACAGGAGATTGGATCGCTTGCTTGGAACAATTACTCTATTTCAAATTATTATGACATTCGAAAATTTAAATATCATTCAACCAATTCTTGATGCGATCAAAAAAGAGAATTATGTTGAACCGACACCAATTCAGGAGCAAACAATTCCGGCTATTTTGGAAGGCAGGGATATTATAGGATGTGCGCAGACAGGCACAGGCAAAACAGCGGCTTTTGCAATACCTATCATACAAAACATCAAACGAGAACAAAGATTCTCACAAGGCAAAAGACCAATCTTGGCCTTGATATTATCTCCTACCCGAGAACTCGCAATACAGATTGGCGAAAAACTCGCCG